>ENA-OQLB01000637-OQLB01000637.1-human-gut-metagenome-genome-assembly--contig:-NODE-637-length-18751-cov-1.674238_pt1 | contig 18751 bp, 29 predicted proteins | sample MGYA00242656_ERZ504813 | MGnify/ENA primary metagenome ERZ504813 (study PRJEB26092, sample SAMD00036388) | human gut metagenome | host: Homo sapiens | study: EMG produced TPA metagenomics assembly of... | reverse complement strand
CCATCGAGCAGGATGCCGATGTCTGTATGTTTATCTATCGTGAGGATTATTATATTCCTGATACAGAAGACAAAAATATTGCGGAAATCATCATTGCAAAACAGAGAAACGGTCCGGTTGGAACCGTCAGACTGGCATGGATGCCGCAGTACACCCGTTTTGGAAATGAACTTCGTCAGGATCAGCAGTGATTGAACATATTTTTTAATCTGCCGAGCGGATGTTCGCGGGCCGCCTCTTTGCGGTTCGCCTGCTGCTGGCGGATCAGCGTGTCCAGTTTGCGGAAATGTTCTTCTTCCTGCCGTTCTTTTGCCTGGAAGAGGAAGTCCATTTCTCGTATGACATCAGTAGTGACAGACTTACTGATGTCTTTTTTTAATTCTTCATTGTTGGACACGACGACCTCTGTCAATACATCTCCGATTAGAGAACGGACCTGTTCCAGTTGAGTGACCGGCACGACTTCTGCTTCGGAGATGGCTGCTGGAGTTGACACAGCCGCCGGAGCGGAAACCGCAGCAGGAGCTGAAACAGTCGAGGCGGCCGTTTCTTTTTTCAGAGCTGCTTTTTTTAATGCCTCTGTCTTTTGAAGCTTCAGTTTGGTTGATTTTAATTCCGGAATGAGAGGCTTTAAGTCCTTTAAAAGCATTCCGGCATCTTTTAGTTTTTTAATACAGCAAAAGAGTTGTATATCATCTTCGGTATAATATCGATGTCCCATTTCTGTGCGTCCGATGACAAGCTCAAGCTCTTCCTCCCAGTAACGCAGAACGTGAGATTCTACATGAACCTGTTTTGCCGCTTCAGAAATCATAAATCTGACCTCGCCCATTAAAATATACCTCCTATGATCTGTTTTCGGTATTATTATAGCATGAGGGGGTGTAAAACGCCTTAGAAACCGTTCGTCAAATTGTGTCAGGAAGTGACTTGAGATTACTGGGAACAGCAGCGATTTTAAGGATATGAAAAAGAGCATCCTGAATCTGAGATTCAAAATGCTCTTTTCATGCTTGTGATCACTCGCAAATATTAAAAATTACTCTGCTGAAATAGCACCTGTAGGACAGGCAGCTTCACATGCTCCGCAGTCAACGCAAGCATCAGCATCGATTTCGTATTTGCCATCGCCTTCGGAGATAGCTCCTACTGGACATTCGCCTTCGCAAGAACCACAGCTTACACATTCATCACTAATTACGTGTGCCATAATATGTATCCTCCTTCTTTGGAATTACGATAAAGGATTACCGTTACCGTTACCAACATTCTAATACAAATGAGGAAAATATACAAGCATTATCATTGTGAATTTATGGTTAAAATCAAATGCAATTTAAAGAGTAAAAATATAAAATTTTTCGAAAATTAAGAAAATCTTTCTTTTTTTTTCACAGAAATCGTGTATAGTATACCTTATCGGACGAAGTCCGCCGCCGAAAGCATGTATTACGGGATGCATAAGGGGGATAAGCTATTGTGAAAAGACAGTTTATACTGGAGGTTTTGATATGACAAGAAAATTAAGAGCAGTGATACCGGCGATCTTGTGTGTTGCCCTGGCAGCCAGTGCCTGCAGCAAAAAGGAGGAGACTCCGACTTTTACAGGAGATAAGACTGAGGAGCCTTCGTATCAGGCTAATCTGGATTTTGTGACACCGGCAGCTTACAGCAATATACAGGGGCTTAATCTGGAGCCGGGTACTTATATATCGATCATCGGAAAGGATGAGAGCTCGTCTTATTGGAAAGAAGTAAAAAAAGGTGTGGAACAGGCGGTAAAGGATCTGAATAAGACTCTTGGATATAGTGGGGAAGATAAGATCAAGGCAACCTTTAATGCACCGGACGGAGAGGATATTGATGAACAGGTCAATATTCTGGATGAAGAACTGGCGCGGTATCCGGATGCGTTAGGAATCGCAAGTATTGATGAGGATGCATGTAAGGTACAGTTTGATGCGGCAGCAGAGAATGGGATTCCGGTCATTGCTCTGGACTCCGGAAATACGTATCAGGGAATCCAGTGTACTGTAAAGACGAACAATACAGAGGCTGCAAAAACAGTCGCATATCAGCTGTGCAATGGAATTGAGGATGCGGGAGAGGTTCTGCTTCTGGCGTCTGACAGTAATTCGGAAGTGGCAAAAGAGCGTTTGGCAGGATTTCAGGAAGAAATCAAGAGCGGACATCCGAATGTGCAGATTGTAGATACGATTTACTGTGACCAGATGGATGATCTGAAAAAAAGAGATTGCAGAGCAAAAGAATGCTGCAAAGAAGGCAGAGGAACCAGAGATCACAGCAGATGATCTCAGCGATGAAGATGTGATCCTGTATTATATGGAACAGCATCCAAATCTCAAAGGAATGTTCGGAACGAATGTTACGGCAGTGCAGCTTGGATTGTCAGCCTTGAAAGAGGCAGAAAAGACAGATGAAATTGTTCTTACAGGATTTGATGCCGGAGAAGCTCAGATCGAGGCATTGAAAAATGGGGAGATTGAAGGGCTTGCAGTGCAGAATCCATTTGGAATTGGTTATGCTTCTGTAGTGGCAGCAGCAAGGAGTATCCTTCAGACAGGAAACGAAGCTCTTGTGGATACAGGATATGTGTGGGTGACAAACGAGAATATGGAAGATGCGTCCATTAAAAATATGCTCTATAAATAGAAGAGATTCTTCCTATGTTGTTGGAGAAGAAGATCACAAGGTTTTCTCTGACGGATTACGATACGATTGACGGAATCCAAAAAGCAAGGATGCTTAGCAGAGATCGGATCACATTTATTTCCGGGATTGAATTTACATGCCAGGAGAAGACTCCGGATGCGGTTTCTCTGCCATTTTCCATTCATCTGCTCGGCTATGGCTTTGATGAGAATGATCCGGATCTGATCAAAGCACTGGAGGCGCGAAAACAGAGGGTTCTGGAAGTGTTTGAGTCTTTGTTGAATGCCGCTAATATTTCAATAGAGCAGGCAATCCGATTGATTCATAAAGCCGGGGGACGTGCTGTGTGGGCACATCCCCTCTTTGTTTATCGCAATTTTGAAAAACGAAAAATTGGAAAAAGAAAGAAAATTCAAGGTGATTCTGCAATATTTAAAAACGTGACGGTCTGGACGGAATAGAAGCAAATTATTCAGCATTTGATTCTTCTGAAAAAGAATGGATATATAGGGTGGTGCAGGATGCAAAGTTATTTTGTACATCCGGCAGCGATTTCCATGGATCCAAGGGAAGGGACTTCATGGGAATGAAAGTATTGCATGAAGATTGGATCGGGTAAAAAAGACATAATTAAAAAAAGTTGATAATATATATTGACAAAAGATGCATTCAGAGGTATGATACACATATCAAAAATATTTGATGTAAGGTGAAGGGTATGGATGATTATTCAAAAGATGTAAAGATTTTCAAAGCACTTTGTGATGAAAAACGACTGGCGATTTTAAACCATTTGAAAAGCGGTGAAAAGTGCGCCTGTGTTTTAATTGAGTATATGAATATCGGACAGTCCGCTTTATCCTATCACATGAAAATACTTTGCGAGTCAGGCTGGTAGTCAGCAGGCAAGAAGGAAAATGGACACATTACAGTCTCAGTAAAAGTGGAAGTGAGTATGCTTCAGACGTCTGTTGGAACTGACAACACCAGAAAGTGAAAAGCAGTCAAAATGCTGTTGATAGAGGTCATCTTCGGATGGCTTTTATAAAACCTCAATACATCAAAAAAGTTGATATATCAAAGAAGAGGAGTGATTTTTTGGAATTTTTAAATACAATCTGGATATTTTTTCAGGATCAGATACTGGGGATGAAGTTTCTGAATCTGTTGATCGGCGATGTATTATCTGTGGCAGGTGTGGATATCGGCGGCCGCCTGGGCGGAAGTATTCAATTTTTTCTGTATGACGTGGTCAAAATTACAATTTTGTTATGCTTGTTGATTTTTATGATTTCATATATCCAGAGTTATTTTCCACCGGAAAGAAGTAAGAAGATTTTAGGAAAATTTGACGGAATAGGAGCAAATGTGATATCCGCTCTACTGGGAACAGTTACTCCTTTTTGTTCCTGTTCTTCCATTCCGTTGTTTATCGGATTTATAAGTGCCGGATTGCCATTGGGAGTTACCTTTTCGTTCTTGATCTCTTCTCCTATGGTTGATCTGGGAAGTCTTGTATTGCTGATGAGTATTTTTGGAGCGAAAGTTGCAGCGGCTTATGTTATTCTCGGGCTGGTCATTGCGGTTATCGGCGGGACATTGATTGAAAAACTGCATATGGAAAAATATGTAGAGGATTTTGTAAAAAATGCAAGAAGTGTTGATATCAGTTCACCGACATTAACCAAAAAAGACAGGTACAATATGCCAAAAAGCAGGTGATAGGAACTTTTAAAAAAGTATTTCCATACATTCTGATTGGGGTAGGAATAGGAGCAGTGATCCATAACTGGATCCGGAAAGTTGGATCGAGAGTGTTTTGGGAAGTCGGAATCCTTTTGGTGTGATTTTAGCAACGCTGGTTGGAATCCCGATGTATGCGGATATATTCGGTACAATCCCTGTTGCAGAAGCTTTGTTATCAAAAGGTGCAGAGCTGGGAACAATTTTATCATTTATGATGGCAGTAACAACATTAAGTCTGCCGTCTTTGATCATGCTGAAAAAAGCTGTAAAACCAAAATTACTGGTATTATTTATTGGGATATGCACGGTAGGGATTATTATTGTCGGTTATACTTTTAATATCTTCAGCGCAGTATTTATTTAAAGGAGAACGTGAATTATGGAATTATTTGAAAAAAAGGAAGAATGAATTAAAAAGAATATTGGAAGAGAAGGAGGCGTAACAGATATGGATAAAATGAAAGTGGCTTTTATATGTGTTCACAACTCATGTCGCAGTCAGATTGCGGAAGCGCTTGGTAAATATCTTGCAAGTGATGTCTTTGAAAGTTATTCTGCCGGAACAGAAACGAAACCGCAGATCAATCAGGATGCAGTTCGCTTAATGAAGGAAATATACCAGATTGATATGGAAGAAACACAGTACTCAAAGCTGTTGTCAGATATCCCTCCTGTAGATATTGTGATCACAATGGGATGTAATGTGAACTGCCCGACTGTTTCATGCAGGCACAGGGAGGATTGGGGATTAGAGGATCCTACGGGAAAAAGCGATGAAGAATTCCAGAAGACAATAAAACTCATTGATTCAAAAATTATGGATTTAGCGAATAGAATTAAGGTTGATTTTATCACGCAAAGTGTCGTCTGAATCCATTGTTTCGTCTGTCTGCTGTAATACAGCAGCATCTGCGTTACTCGGTGTAGGAGGCGGATTTGCATTCTGCTATATTTTAAGCTTCATTCCGAAAATAAAAGAGGCACTCCCGATCCATTTGCTGGATGGGGTACCTCTGCTTGCGGGAAGTGTTGATATCAAGGACTATTTTGCGGCGATTGCAGTCACACTGCTTGTTGGTATCGTGAATCTTGCAGCAGCTGTTTTCATATTTAACAAAAGAGACCTGTAAGGATTTAAACCTTCGTCAGAGAGAAGATGAACTCTGTGCCAACGCCCTCTGTGCTGATGACATTGATATGTTCATCGTGAGCCTGAATGGCCTCTTTGACGATGGCAAGTCCGAGACCGGTTCCTTTTTTATCCTTTCCGCGGGACAGGTCGGACTTGTAAAAGCGTTCCCAGATTTTATTCAGTTCTTTTTTTGGAATTCCCATTCCGGTATCCTTGACAGAAACAAAAACCTTCTCATTCTTTTCGGTGACCTCAATCGTGATCGAAGAGTCGTTTCCGCTGAATTTGATCGCATTATCAATGAGATTGTAAAGAACCTGCTGAATCTTCCGTCGGTCTGCATACACGAGAATATTGCCTGCCAGAAGCAGAAGCTCAATGGAAATCCGTTTGCTTGTGCAGGTGCCTTCGAAAGAGGCGGCAGTGTTCTTGATCATCTGCTGGATATCAAACTCTGTCTTGTCCAGGATCATTTCATTCCGGTCAAACTCGTTGAGAGTCAAAAGATCCTGTGTCAGATCTGTCAGACGTTCCGTCTCAAAGAGAATGATATTTAAATATTTCTGATGCAGCTGGGGCGGAATCGTGCCGTCAGTCATCGCCTGCACATAGCCTTTGATCGAGGTGAGCGGAGAACGGAAGTCGTGAGAGACATTCGTTACAATCTTTTTCTGGTATTCCTCCATATCCTTCAGCTGTGAGGACATGTAATTCAGAGAAGCAGAAAGATATCCCATCTCGTCGTGCGTTGTTACAGGAATCTCATAGGTCAGATTTCCGGATGCATACTGAGTTGCCGCTTCTGTAATCTGTCTCAGTGGACGGAATACAAAAAATTCAAACCCAATCAGAAAGAGAAAGGACAGCAGATAGATCACGGCCATCGTAATGTATACCGGCAGGATCAGAGAATGGCATGTCTGCTTCAGGCTTTCGATCGGACGATGGATCAAAAGATAGCCCTGCACGGAAAAATCCTGGGTGACAGGTGCCATGACAGTGATACATCTTCCTCAAAGTATCCATGATAATTTCCGGAGATAAACTGATTGTTTCCAATCTCGGCAGGTCGAATTCCAGGATCTGTTCCGGGGCTTCGATTCCATCCAGAGGGGCAGAAGTAATCAGTGTGCCGTCTGTTTTGACAAACCAGACGGACGCGTTCAGATACAGCTGCATGGCCTGCAGCTGAGAATGAACAGACCAGGCTGAAAGATCATTTGAAAAGTATGAGGGCAGGTAGGAGGTCGCAGTCTGATTTGCAATCCGGTACATATTTTGTGAGGAATCCTGTTCCAGTTTATTGAGCAGAAGCTGATTCGACAAGAGGGATACCGTGAAAATACTGAGAAATCCAAAGATAATATACAGCATGATAAATTTTAAACGCAGTGTACTTTTCATAGTATCCATCCTTTTTTGTTTATTTTACTTCGAATTTGTAACCGATTCCCCATACGGTGCTCAGTCCCCAGCCCGGATGATCTTTGATCTTTTCGCGGAGACGTTTGATATGAACATCTACCGTGCGGGTGTCGCCGATGTATTCATAGCCCAGATCTGATCCAAAAGCTGTTCTCTTGTAAATACCTGATTTGGAGAAGCAGCCAGAAAGTATAAAAGCTCCAGTTCTTTTGGAGGCATGTCAACGTTCTGGCCGTCGCACAGTACGGAATAGTTTGTAAGATTGATGGTAAGTCCGTCGTACTCGACACATTTTACCTTTTCTGCGGCAGGTGCTTCCGGCTTGACCGCTGATAACGGCGCAGGACAGCACGCACTCGTGCTACCATCTCTTTGGAGTCAAACGGCTTCATGATATAGTCATCTGCCCCAGCTCCAGTCCCAGTACTTTGTCAAATACTTCTCCTTTTGCAGAGAGCATGATGATCGGTACCTGTGATTTGGCGCGCAGTTCCCGGCAGACTTGATAGCCGTCGATTCCCGGAAGCATCAGATCCAGAAGAACAAGGTTTGGCTGATATGTCTCAAAGGCAGACAGCGCATCCTCCCCGTTTGACACAATTTTCGTATCAAAGCACTCTTTCATCAGATAGAGCGAGATCAGTTCTGCGATATTCTCATCATCGTCCACAATTAAAATTTTCTGTTTTGCAATCATAAATACTCCTCTTCTTATAACCCCGTTTATTTTAACTCCACGATCGTGACGCCGGCGTCTCCTTCTCCGAATTCCCCGAGACGGTAGGACTTAACATGCTTCTGACGGCGCAGGAATTCGTGAATTCCTTTTCGGAGTGCTCCCGTTCCTTTTCCGTGTACTACCCGCACTGTGCTTAATGGGACAGCAGAGCATCATCCAGATATTTGTCCAGCTCAGAAACTGCTTCGTCTACAGTCTTTCCAAGCAGATTGATTTCAGGGCTCACGGACAGAGATTTGCTCATTTTCAGCTTGCCTTTTGACGTACGTTTGAATGATTTTGGTGCATAAGGATTCGCCTCTTCGATAATCTCCAGATCTGAAATGTGAACCTGAGATCTTAAAATTCCCATCTGCACTGTCACATTGCCGCGGGAATCCGGAAGGGAACTGATGGTTCCGGTCAGATTCATGCTCAGTACTTTTACAGATTCTCCGAGTTTGAAATCAGTTGGTTTGTATTCCTTTTTCGGTTTCTGTACTTTCAAAGATGAAGATGCGGTATTTTCCTTCATCTTCTTGCGCAGACGTTCTCTTTCTTTTTCCATTTCGGCGGCTGAAATATTTTCTTTTCCGAATTTGCGGAAATTTTTAATCGTCTCATCAGCCACATCTTTGGCATCGCGCAGGATTGTATTTGCCTTTTCGCGGGCTTCGGCAAGAATCCGCTCTCTTTGTTCCTCGATGCGTTCTTGTTTTTGCTGCGCTTGACTTTTCAGTGCTTCGATTTCTTTTTTATATGCTGCAATCTCTTCCTGTTCTTTTTCGATCGTGCGTTTGCTTGTCTCCAGATCTGAGATCAGATCCTCAAATGAGACATCCTGTTCGGAAAGTCTGGTTTTGGCATCTTCGATGATATAATCCGGAAGGCCGAGCTTACCGGAAATCGCAAATGCATTACTCTTTCCCGGGATTCCGATCAGGAGGCGGTAGGTCGGGCGCAGACTTCTACGTCAAACTCACAGCAGGCATTCTCAACTCCGGGAGTGGAAAGTGCGTAGACCTTTAATTCACTGTAATGAGTGGTAGCCATGGTGCGGATTCCACGTCCGTGCAGATAGGAGAGAATGGCGATGGCCAGCGCGGCTCCTTCGGTAGGATCCGTTCCGGCTCCAAGCTCATCAAACAGAACCAGAGAATTCTCATCTACATCATGCAGGAAAGAGACAATATTTGTCATATGAGAAGAGAAGGTACTCAAGCTCTGCTCAATGCTCTGCTCATCTCCGATATCTGCATAGACCTGTTTAAACACTGCCAGTTCAGAACGGTCTCTGGCAGGGATGTGAAGGCCGGACTGTCCCATCAGGGTAAAAAGTCCTACGGTTTTTAAAGATACCGTCTTTCCGCCGGTATTTGGTCCTGTAATGATCAGAAGAGAAAAATCGTCTCCCAGAGAAACCGTGATCGGAACTACTTTTTTTGGATCCAGAAGAGGATGTCTTCCCTCACGGATGTGAATGCGTCCATCTGTGTTGAGGAGCGGACGGCTGGCATTCATAGAAAATGCCAGTGCACCGCGGGCAAAGATAAAATCAAGATCCGTCAGAATACGGTAATCCGTGCGGATCTCTTCAATATACTGCGCGGTCTCTTCGCTGAGACGGGCGAGGATGACCTGAATTTCTTCCTGTTCTTTCGCATACAGTTCTTTGAGGTCGTTGTTCAGTTTTACGACTGCCATCGGCTCGATAAACAGTGTAGAACCGGTGGAGGACTGATCGTGGATCATCCCGTTGACCTGACTGCGGTACTCGGCTTTGACCGGAACACAGTAGCGGTCTCCGCGCATGGTGATGATCGGATCCTGCAGATAGGTGCGCAGAGAACCGTTCACCAGATTTGTCAGAGTTGCATGAACTTTATCGTTGATGTGTCCGATGCTGCGGCGGATATTCTTTAATGTGCTGCTGGCATCATCGCTGATCTCATCTTCCCCCTGAATACAGCGCTCAATCTCGGCAGTCAGAGGAAACAGAGGTTCCAGCTGTTCAAAATAGACATCCAGGCAGTCACAAAGCTCTTCCTGTGTGTCGTGACGTCCGTAAGCCTTTACTTTTCCGGCATTCTGTAAAACTTTGCAGATGCGAAGAAGCTCTCCGCATCCAAGTGCACCGCCGATCTCCAGACGTTTTAAAGACTCTCCGATGGGGAATGCATTGCCAAAAGAGATGCGTCCCTTTTTGACGATCCGTGTAAATGCCGCTTCGGTCTGCTCCTGTGCAGTGTTGATCTTTTCCGGATCGGTCATCGGTTTCAGCTTGCGGCAAAGCTGTTTTCCGCGCATGGAAGAAGCCTGTTCTCCAAAAGCGCAGTGATTTTATAATATTCTAATTTTGTCAATGTTTTTTGATTCATATTCTTTCACCTTTTATAATTCGAACTCACAGCTATATTTTACCTTATTTGTGGGGGGAATGAAAAGGATAAATATTGAACAATCCGGGGGGAATCGGTTATACTATACAGCAGAGGAGATTAGCAATTATGCCGTGGAAATGAAAGACCCCAAAAGAAAAGTCCCCCCAAAGACTTGAATGAAGAGCAAAAAGAGGATAGTTTTTCTTTTCTGCAGGAGACGATCAAGCCGGAACCGATCACCGGAAAACAGGTGAGAAAACAGCTTCTGAAACTGGCTGTTTACGGAATCGTGGTAGGTGCGTTTGCCTGTCTGGGTTTCTATGCCCTGAATCCGTGGGTACAGAACTTATTTCCGGGATCTCCGAAAACTGTGACCATTCCGGAAGACAGTGAAGAGACGCATCAGGAAGAAGACGAGGCGCAGGAGCAGGATTCGCAGGAGAAAAATCTGAGAGCAGAAGATTATGAAGCCATGATGCAGAGTGTTTACCAGATTGCAGCAGAGGCCGCAAAAAGTGTGGTCACGGTTCGGGGTGAGCAGGATGCGGCGAATCTTACAAAGGATGTAAATAATGAAGATATGGGATGTACAGGGCTGATCGCAGCAGACAATGGACAGGAGCTTTTGATCCTCAGCAACAATTCTGTCTGTGGGGAATCCAGTGTCTGGAATGTGCAGTTTTCAGATGGCAGCACCTGTGAAGCATCGCTGAAAAAGCAGGATAAAAACAGTCATCTGGCGGTGTTTGGTGTCAGAAGAAATCTGATTTCTGAAAGCACGTGGGATGAGATTAAAACAGCGGCTCTTGGAAATTCAAATATAGTGGCAGAGGGAGATCCGGTGATCGCGCTTGGAGATACATTTGGATATTCAGATGGAACAGGATATGGTATGATCAGTCTAATGCACACGAAAAAGCAATTCCGGATCATACATTCAGCGTTCTGGCGACAGATATTCCGTCAGCGGATTTTAGTTCCGGTGTTCTGTGTAATCTGGACGGGGAGATCATCGGGCTCATTGATTCCGAGATCTGGACAGAGAATCAGGGTCATACTGCCAATGCATATGGGATTTCTGATTTAAAACCGATCATGGAACTGCTTTTAAACAGTCAGTCGGTTCCTATGCAGGGATTTACGGAGTGACGGTCAGCAGTGATATTTCGGAATCAAAGCAGGTGCGTCCGGAATGTATGTGACCCAGATACAGGCGAACTCTCCGGCAATGGCAGCGGGAATCCAGAGCGGTGATGTAATCCAGTCTGTGGACGGCGAGGAGATTGCTCTATGGCTCAGTATGAAAAGGTACTTCAGAAGTGTAAAGCGGGAGATACGATCCGGATTCAGGGAAACGTCTCGGTGTAGGAGGATACGTGGAGATTTCGTTTCAGCTGGTACTTGACAGCCGTGAGTAAGAATAGCAAAAATAGAGAGGAAACAAAATTATTATGAGATATATCAAGGATTTACATGAAGGCGAGACAATCAGGAATGTATACCTGTGTAAAGGAAAACGTTCCGCGGAGACAAGAAACGGAAAGCCTTATGACAATCTGATTTTACAGGATAAGACGGGAACACTGGATGGAAAAGTATGGGATCCGAATTCTCAGGGGATCGCAGAGTATGATGAGAAGGATTTCATCGAAGTATTTGGTGATGTGACAAGTTATAACGGAAGTCTGCAGATGAACATCCGTCAGATCAGAAAAGCAGAAGAGGGTGAATACAATCCGGCGGATTATATGCCGACTTCTGAGAAGAGTGTGGACAGTATGTATGAAGAGCTGCTCGGATTTATCCGTGGAATTTCCAACACGTGGCTGCGTCAGCTGCTGGAATATTATTTTGTGAAAGATGAGGAGTTTATCCGCGTGTTTAAAGGACATTCTGCGGCAAAAACAGTTCATCACGGATTTGCAGGAGGACTTCTGGAGCATACGTTAAGTGTTGTGAAGATGTGTCGGTATTTTGCGGACACCTATGAAATCTTGAACAGAGATCTTCTTTATACGGCGGCAATGTGCACGATATTGGAAAGACAAAGAGCTTCTGCATTTCCGGATAATGATTATACGGATGACGGGACAGCTTCTGGGGCACATCATCATTGGTGTTGAGATGATGAATGATGCGATAAGAGAGATTCCGGGATTTCCGGAAAAGCTGGGAAGTGAATTGAAGCATTGTATTATTTCCCATCACGGGGAGCTGGAGTATGGTTCTCCGAAAAAACCGGCCCTCGCAGAGGCGAGTGGCATTGAATCTGGCAGATAATGCAGATGCCAAGATGCAGACTCTGACGGAGATCTTTAAAAAATAAACCGGGGAAATGACTGGCTGGGTTACAACCGGATGTTTGAGACAAACCTGAGAAGAAGTTCCATTTAGAGACAGAGAAACAAAAGAGGGTGACCAAAAGAAATTTGTGCGCCCTCTTTTTTTCAGATAAAGGAGAAAAATAGATGCAGAAGAATGATGTAGTAAAGGTGACGATTGAAGATATCGGAGTGAACGGGGAAGGAATCGGAAAAATTGACGGCTATACGCTGTTTATCAAGGATGCGGTCATCGGTGATGTGGTGGAAGCAAAAATCATGAAAGCCAAGAAAAATTATGGATATGCGAGAATGATGCAGATTATCGAACCGTCCAAAGACAGAGTGGAGCCGAAGTGTAAATTCGCAAGACAGTGCGGAGGATGTCAGATTCAGCAGATTTCCTATGAGAAGCAGCTGGAGTTTAAAAACAGAAAAGTGTTGGGAAATCTGGAGAGGATCGGCGGCTTTTCGCCAGAACTGCTGGAAAAAATTGCAGATCCGATCGTGGGAATGGAAATCCCATTTCACTACAGAAATAAGGCGCAGTTCCCGTTTGGAAAAGATAAAAATGGAGTGACAGTGACAGGGTTTTATGCAGGCCGTACTCACGATATTATTGCAAATACAGACTGTGCACTGGGAGTAGAGCAGAATCAGGAGATTCTGGAAACCATCCTGTCATTTATGGAGCAATATCAGATGGAGCCATATGATGAAAAAACAGGGAAAGGCTTACTTCGTCATGTCCTGATCCGGTATGGCTTTACAACCAAAGAGATTATGGTCTGTCTTGTCATCAACGCAAAAAAAATCCCTCATTGTGAAAAACTGGTTGAATTACTGCAGAAAATCGAAGGAATGACCAGTATCACGATCAGTGTGAATCAGAAAAACACCAATGTGATCATGGGAGATTCTTATGAAGTGCTGTGGGGACAGGCATTTATTACAGATTATAATCGGTGAAATCAAATATCAGATCTCTCCGCTGTCCTTTTTCCAGGTCAATCCGGTGCAGACAGAGAAATTGTACGGACTTGCACTGGAGTATGCAGACTTAAAAGGAGATGAGACGGTCTGGGATCTCTACTGTGGAATCGGAACGATATCCCTGTTTCTGGCGCAGAATGCGAAACAAGTCTACGGTGTGGAGATCATTCCTCAGGCCATCGAGGACGCCAGAAAAAATGCGCAGATCAACGGAATCGAGAATGCAAAGTTTTATGTTGGAAAAGCAGAAGAGGTTCTGCCGGGATATTATGCGGATTATGCCAAGCGACATCCGGACGGAACAGGCCCACGCTGACGTGATCGTGGTGGATCCGCCGCGGAAAGGCTGCGAGGAATCTCTGCTTGAGACTATGGTGCAGATGCAGCCGGAGCGGATCGTGTACGTGAGCTGTGATTCTGCCACACTGGCACGGGATCTGAAGTATCTGTGTGGGAATGGGTATGAGCTGGTGAAAGTGAGGGCGGTTGATCAGTTTTCGCAGACGGTGCATGTGGAGACGATGGTGTTGCTACAGAGACGAGATATATAGAAATCCTTGAATTTACGCATTTTGTGAGGTTTTTCAACTTCCATACCTTGGATATAAATAGTAAAGAAAAAAGGTTGGTGGACAGAATCACAGTTGTTGTGGCACTGGATATCGTTACGAAGGATACAAAGTAAATCTGTTATAAAAAGTAAATAGTGGACTATCAAAAATTGATAGATTATAGGGATACTGATTTTGACAAAGAAACGTATCCTATTTTATATAGGGCATTCCAATAGGAGTGTCTTTTTTCATAAAAAAAGTTTCAAGGAGGAAAAATATGGAAAATTTTACAGCGTTAGGAGCAAATGAGATTACAAAAAACATAACTTTTCAAGGAGAGATGCATAAGAAATTTTTTCTGCTTTATTTACCGGAATGTAGAAACGAAGATGTGTATCATCAGGCATTGATCTATTGTCTTGGAATCAGTCGAGATACACGAGAACATGTGGAAGAAATTTATGATTTTGAAACAGGATGCGTCAAAACAGAATGCATGAGTGCCGGATGGCAGACAAGTGGAGTCTGAAAATCATTCGGATGGCATTTAATCTTTACTGCAATGGCACACCGACTGTATATGAAAAGGAAGGTGTAGAAGGTAAATTAAAAGAGTGTGAGCATTATACGGTAGAGGATCTGTTTTGTTGTGAGTATGCGCCATATTTCTGGCAGGCGATTCAACTTCGTTATCCAGAGTATTGCGGAATGTGAGGTGAAACATGTTAAAAATCAGATTACAGGGAACTACCAATGATATTAAGTGGTTCAAAAAAATATTGGAGAGAGACAAAAGGATTGCTCTTTTGGAAATTTCACAACCATTTCCGAATAAGGGAACGAAAAAATATTTTCGTGTGTATGCAGAGGTAGAAAGAGGAACGAAATAAGCGGAGGGAAAGTTATGTGTAAAGTAATCGCAGTAGCAAGCCAAAAAGGCGGAGTCGGAAAGACAACAACCTGCATCAATCTTGGTGCAGCATTAGCAAAAGCAGGAAACAAAGTGTTGCTTGTGGATAATGATCCACAAGGGCACTTGACCATAGGATTGGGATTTTCCAAAAAGCAGAGAGTGACACTGAAAACAGTTCTGGAAAATCAGATAGAGGAACTGGAACATCCATTAAAAGGTGCGATTCTGAACTATGGTGAAAATCTGGACATCATACCGGCCAATAAAACGTTAGGAATGATGGGGATTTATCTGTCAACGGTAGAAGAAGGGGAACTGGTACTTGGTCAGGCATTAGAAGAAGTCAAAGGAAAATATACGTATATTTTAATTGACTGTGGTCCGTCACTGGGGGCATTGTCAATCAATGCATTGGTAGCTAGTGACAGTGTTTTGATTCCAGTGGAATTGGATAAGTTTGCTACAGATGGATTGGAAGAGTTGTTGCGGACCGTGCGCGTGGTAAAGAAGAAGTATAATCCGCATCTGGAAATAGAAGGAATCCTTTACAATAAAGTAGAAAGCCGGTTGAACAATACGAAAATTTATCAAGAAGCAATTGAGACAGCATATGGGGAGCATGTGTATATTTTTAAATCTTATGTTCCCAAAACAGTACGGATTAAAGAAGCGCCCAATTTTGGTTTAAGCGTTTTGGAGTATGAACCGAAAAGCGAAAGTGTCCGGCAGTACATGTCCTTGATGCAGGAGGTAGTAGGAGATGAATAAAAGAAAAGCAGTCATTTCTCTTGCCGGGTATGAGGATATTTTTGAGGATTCTATGGAAAATGGGGAAAGAGAAGAAGTTGTCAGACTCCCAATCAGTCAGTTTCATATGTTTCGGAACCATCCTTTTCGTGTGGTGGACGATGAAAAAATGGAGGAAACGGTAAAGAGTGTTAAGCAATATGGCATTCTGATCCCGGGAATTGTTCGTCCGCTTAATACGGGAGGATATGAAGTGATCGCAGGGCATCGTAGATGGAGGGCCTGTGAATTGGCAGGATTGAAAGAAATGCCAGTGCTTGTCCGGAACATGACAGATGAAGAAGCTACGGTGATTATGTTGATACTAACATCCAAAGAGAAGATATTTTGCCAAGTGAGAAAGCAAAGGCATATAAGATGAAATATGAAGCCATGAAGCATCAGGGAAGCAAAGGGGAAAAGTTTACGGCGGATTTGGTAGGAGAAGCTGCCGGTGAAAGTGGAAGAACTGTGCAGAGATATATCCGGTTGACAGAATTGATTGCAGAACTCTTAGATGCTGTGGATCACAAAGTGATTTCTATGAAAGTTGGAGAAAAACTATCCTATTTATCCGTGGAAGAACAAGGCTGGGTATGGGATTGTGTGAAAACGTCATCTGTACAGATTCAGGACAGACAAGCAGAATGTTTGAAAGCGCAGAGCAAACAGGGATTGCTGTATCCGGCCATGGTTCAGGATATCCTGATGAAGAAAACAAGGAGCCGGGGACAGGTGACGATTCCAGAAAAAAGGATTGCAGATTATTTTCCGGCAACTTACAACAAACAGCAGATCGAGGAAGTGATTTATCTGTTATTGGAACAGTGGAAAAAACGACAGGAAGGTGAGAAGGATGGAGAGCACAATAAAATTTGACTATTTTAGGGGGATGGAAGCGGAACAGTATACGTTCTATCGGATTCCGAAGGTCTTGTTTACCGCAGAATGTTTCCGCTCACTTTCCTGTGAAGCAAAAGTTTTGTACGGTCTTTTATTAGACCGTATGGGACTGAGTATTAAGAACCGGTGGTTTGATGAAGAGGACAGGGTTTATATTATCTTTACCGTAGAGGAACTTGCAGAATTATTAAACTGTGGAACTCAGAAGGTTGTGCGTCTTTTAAAAGAACTGGATGTAAAAAGTGGAATTGGACTGATTGAGAAGAAGCGTCTGGGTTGGGAAAACCAAATGTGATTTATGTGAAAAACTTTATGATTCAGGAATTGACAAGGGCAGAAAAACAGGATTTAGAGGCGGAAACCCTTGAAAATACACTGAATGGTGAAAATCACAATTCAGGAAATGTGAAAATCACAATTCAAGAAAGTGCAAAATCACAATTCAAGAATGATGAAAATCACAATTCAGGAAATGTGAAAATCACAATTCAAGAAAGTGCAAAATCACAATTCAAGAATAGTGAAAATCATCATTCAAGAATAGTGAAATCGGACATTCCAGAATATCCAAAATCACAATCTAATAATACTGAGTATAGTGATATTGAACATAATGAGAATCAATCTATCGATCTATCAGAGGGCGATGTGATGGAGCGAAAGAAACATTACCGAAACATGGTACAGGAGCAGATTTATTATAAGAGTTTGATTCAAAATCCACGTTATCAGAAAAATGAAGTGGACGAATTGGTGGAGCTGACTGTAGAAGTATTGATGCTGCCAGATGACAGAATGATTTGGATTGCAGGAGATGAAAAACCTGCGATTCTGGTGAAAGATAGATTCCAGATGTTAAATGATGCTCATTTCGAGTATGTATTGGATAGTATGAAGAGAAATACAGGGAAAGTTCAGAATGTGAAAAATTATTTGTTGACCAGTTTATATAATGCACCGTTGACTATGGAGCATTACTATCGCTTGGCAGTGAACCATGACTTGTATGGAGGCGGACAGGCAGGGTAATAAACGATCAAATTTGTGACACGATGTCGTAAAGTGAGGTGGACGATAGAATGAGTTGGAAAAATAGATTAATGAAAAAAGAAAAAAACAAGAGAAATAAGCAATTTGGAATAAAATGTAAAGAAACTAATCACCTGATTGAACTGTTGGGGATGCTTTGCTTATTTGGCTTAATGAATCTTTGGGAAGTTGTATTTCCAGAAGATACGATATGGAATCGTGCGATAAGCATTTTATTAGGTGGAGGTGGGCTTTATTTTTTTCAAAAGCTATTCTGGGTTCATCCAAAAATGAATGAAAGGATTGAAGTGTAGAAATTAAAAAATTTGGGGAAAGGAGTTTAGAGGATGGCATATCAGGAAAGCGAGATGGAGTGGGAAGAATTTTGGGAATGGATTCACAATCTGGAAGACGGAAAAGTATTGGAGGTAACATTTGAAGCCGAATCATCATTTGGATTTTGTAAGGATTAAATTAATTACCGAGAAAAGATTATACAGTGAGGAAGAATTTGACGTCATCACAGAAAGTAGTTCAATTTATTTCCAAAGAATTAGCAGAATGTGACAGAGAAGTACTTTGTATTTTGAATTGTAATGCAAAATGTCAGGTGATCAACATGAACGTTGTCAGTATGGGATCATTAACAGAAACACTGGTAACAGGACGAGAACTTTTTAAAAGTGCGATTCTTTCTAACGCAAGAGGGGTGATCTTAATCCATAATCATCCGTCAGGAAATTTCACGCCAAGTAAGGAGGATTTCCTGGTTACAACTAAAATGTGTATCGGAGGGGATATTTTGGGAATTGATGTGTGGGATCATATTATCATTGCAGGAGGAAGTGGAGAACGTTATTCTATGGCAGAACAGGGAAAAATGCAGGAGTTCAGGAACAGATGGAAAGAGGCGGGGGAGTTTGTGGCAGATCCGCTATTTCAGCCACCAGCGAAGGAACAACGTTTTGGGAAACACTTGTAAAAGATATCGTAGAAATGGTTTTGTAGAAATGCTTGAATCGTTGCTGATGTTTGGCTAAAATAGTTGTAGTATGAGAGAAAATTAGGAGAAGTGCTATGACATATTATGTAACTGGGTATTATCAAGGAAAATCAATCTGAAACGGGAAGACCATCTCTTTTTTCTGAAATGTGAAGAAGCCGAAGCTACCTCATC
>ENA-OQLB01000636-OQLB01000636.1-human-gut-metagenome-genome-assembly--contig:-NODE-636-length-18759-cov-2.694504_pt1 | contig 18759 bp, 39 predicted proteins | sample MGYA00242656_ERZ504813 | MGnify/ENA primary metagenome ERZ504813 (study PRJEB26092, sample SAMD00036388) | human gut metagenome | host: Homo sapiens | study: EMG produced TPA metagenomics assembly of... | reverse complement strand
TGTCATGACAAGAGACAAAAGAAGCGTATGGTACGCACCCCGCTTGTTCGTTGTTGCTTCGTCCGCAGGGCGCAAAGAGCCTCCCCACACGGTGGGAGGTGGCCGAGCGCCAAGTTGCTGCCGGGGCGGGCGGATATGGAATCCGCCCCTACGGAGGGCATAGGGCGAAAAGGCACTAACAATGAGGTTCCACGGGCGAGCAATGCTTGCCCCTACATAGCCCTGCAGTTCATCAAAACAAAAACACCGCCTGCCCTTGCGGGCAAGCGGTGTCTTTTTATCAAGTTATCTGACTAATCAGACCAGCTCGATGATAGCCATCTCGGCAGCATCGCCGCGACGGGGTCCGATCTTGTAGATGCGGGTGTAGCCGCCGTTGCGGTCAGCGTACTTGGGGCCGATCTCATCGATGACCTTCTTGGCAATATCTTCCTTGGTGATGTAGGAGAAGACCTGACGCTTTGCGTGCAGATCGTCCTGCTTACCGAGGGTGACCATCTTCTCAGCCATGGAACGAACTTCCTTGGCGCGGGTGACGGTGGTCTCGATTTTGCCGTTCTCAAACAGGTAGGTCACCATAGCGCGCAGCATAGCGTTGCGGCTGTCGGTGGCACGACCGAGTTTACGGGTACCGGGCATTTCGATTCACTCCTTATCAATAGAATCCGCGTGTCGCGGGGGGTTAGTTTTCGTCTTCCTTGGTCAGAGAGAAACCAAGGCTGTCCAGCTTTGCCATGACCTCTTCCAGAGACTTGCGGCCCAGATTGCGGACCTTCATCATCTCATCCTCGCTCTTACCGATGAGGTCACCAACCGTGTTGATGCCGGCACGCTTGAGGCAGTTGAAGGAGCGGACGCTCAGGTCCAGCTCTTCAATCGTCATCTCGAGTGCTTCTCACGGCCCTGATCTTCGTTATCCACCATGATCTCGGTCTCGCCGGTCTCATCGCAGAGGTTCACGAACAGGTTCAGGTGCTCCGTCAGTACGCGGGCTGCCAGACTCAGGGCCTCCTGCGCATTGCAGGTGCCGTCAGTCCAAACTTCCATAATCAGCTTATCGAAGTCGGTGATCTGGCCTACACGGTACGATCGACCGTGTAGTTGACCTTGAGGACGGGGGTATAGATGCTGTCCACGGGCAGGGTGCTGATGTCGCTCTTCTCGATCAGGGCCTGCTTGTTGCGCTCAGCGGGAACATAGCCGCGGCCCTTGTCAAAGGTCAGCTCCATGACCAGCTTGGCACCCTCACCCAAGGTGGCGATGTGCCACTCGGGGTTTAGGATCTCCAGATCATCGCCGCCCTTGATGGTGCCGGCAGTGACCTCGCAGGGGCCAACGGCCTCGACGCGGACGGTCTTGGGGGCTTCGCCGTAGATCTTGGCAGCGACACCCTTGAGGTTCAGGACGATCTCGGTGACATCCTCACGCACGCCCTCGATGGTAGTGAACTCGTGCACCACGCCGTCGATCTTGACGCTGGTGACAGCCACACCGGGCAGAGAGGACAGAAGCACACGACGCAAGCTGTTGCCCAAAGTCGTGCCGAAGCCGCGCTCAAGAGGCTCGACAACGAACTTACCGTAACGGCCATCCGGGGAAAGGGCAGCCGTTTCGATCTTGGGGCGTTCGATCTCCATCATAAAAACCCTCCTTGTTAAGCCAGCGCCCGAGAGCGCTGGTTCGGTTGGAAAAATCGTAGAAAACAGTTAAGAGGATTACTTGGAGTACAACTCGACGATGAGGTGCTCAGCGATGGGCACATCAATGTCCTCACGAACGGGCAGCTTGGTGACGGTGCCTTCAGGGCGTTCTTGTCGCGCTCCAGCCAGGAAGGCAGCAGAACGACAGGAGCTTCCTCGCCCAGCAGCTTGCTGAACTTGACGGAAGAACGGCTGGACTCGATGACTTCGATCACATCGCCCGCCTTAACCTGATAAGAGGGGATGTTGACACGCTTGCCATTGACAGTGAAGTGATTGTGGGAAACCAGCTGGCGGGCGTCGCGGCGGGTCTTGGCAAAGCCCAGACGGTAGACGACATTGTCGAGACGGCGCTCGACCAGAATCAGCAGGTTGACACCGGTCTGACCGGGCATGCGGGAGGCCTTCTCGTAGTAGGTATGGAACTGGTTCTCCAGAATGCCGTACACGAACTTGACCTTCTGCTTCTCGTTCAGCTGGGTGGCGTACTCGCTCTTCTTCTTTCTCATCTGGCCGCCGGGGTTACGATTGGTGGTCTTCTTGCCATAACCCATAACAGCAGGAGAAATGCCGAGAGCACGGCAGCGCTTAGCGATAGGTTGGGTATTCTTAGCCATATCTCATGTTCTCCTTTCAATCAAACGCGGCGCGTTTGGGCGGGCGGCAGCATTGTGGGGGATGGGGGTCACGTCACGGATCATGGTGACCTCCAGACCGGTTGCCTGCAGGGCGCGGATGGCGCTCTCACGGCCGGAACCGGGGCCCTTAACGTAGACCTCAACGGTCTTCATGCCATGCTCGATGGCGGCCTTGGCAGCGACCTCAGCAGCGCTCTGCGCAGCGTAAGGAGTGCTCTTACGGGAGCCACGGAAATTCAGCGCACCAGTGCTGCACCAGGAAACGGTGTTGCCCTGGGTATCGGTGATGGTCACGATGGTGTTGTTAAAGGTGCTCTGGATGTGAGCAGCACCAGCGCTGATATTCTTGCGCTCTTTTTTCTTAGTGCGGGTTTTTGCCGCAGTAGCTTTGTTAGCAGCCATGTCTCAGTTCCTCCTTACTTCTTTTTGTTAGCGACAGTGCGCTTGGGACCTTTGCAGGTACGCGCATTGGTCTTAGTGCGCTGGCCGCGGCAGGGAAGACCCTTGCGATGGCGCACACCACGGTAGCACTGGATCTCGGTCAGACGCTTGATGTCAAGCGCGACATTACGGCGCAGGTCGCCCTCTACCATGATGTTGTTTTTGTCGATGTAGTCACGGATCTTGGCCTCTTCATCAGCGGTCAGGTCCTTGACGCGGGTATCAGGGTTAATTCCGGTACCGGCGAGAATCTCGTCGCAGTGGACTGGCCAATGCCGTAAACATAAGTCAGACCAACCTCGATCCGCTTCTCGCGAGGCAGATCAACACCAGCAATACGTGCCATAAAGCACCTCCATTAGTAACATCCCATGTCCTGGTCGGGGCCTGCGCCGGGAATCTACGCACTTGGCCCCCAAGCGTTTTGGGTACGGTTTCCGCGGAATGCTCCGCGGACCTTTAGCCCTGACGCTGCTTATGCTTCGGATTGGCGCAGATGATCATTACGCGGCCTTTGCGCTTAATGACCTTGCACTTCTCGCAAATGGGTTTCACGGAAGGTTTTACCTTCATGATGTTAACCTCCTTTATAACACAAGGCGCTTCTTATTTGGAACGCCAGGTGATCCGGGCTTTGGTCAGGTCGTAGGGGGACATTTCCATCGTGACCTTGTCGCCGGGCAGGATGCGGATGAAGTTGGTCCGCAGCTTGCCGGAAATGTGAGCCATAACCACATGGCCGTTGGGCTTACCCTCTTTGTTGAGGAGTTCAACCTTGAACACAGTGTTGGGCATGGCCTCCCGAACGATACCTTCTACTTCGATGACATCTTCTTTAGACAAGCTGATTGCCTCCTTGAAGGGTTCCGTCAGTTCCGCGCCGCGTCATATGCGCGGATCGCATCCCTGAGTTGTTGATCGCTTTTCAGAAGCTCGTTCTCAAGAACGGTGGTCGTAGGTGCAACATGCTGCATCTTTTTGCGTTTGGGGTTGTCCAGCTTGCGCAGGTCCCCGTCCGCAACCAGAAGCATCGGTCCATCCACAGCCAGAACAGCCAGTGTGCGGGTCTTATCCCGACCGGCCTTGGAGCGGACCAGCTGGCCTCTTACAAAGTCCATCCGGGTTCCTCCCAGCCGTGGGTCAGGACCTCGGCACCGGCCGTAGTGATCGCCATGGTATGCTCAAAGTGAGCTGCCAGGCCGCCGTCACACGTTTTGACCGTCCAGCCGTCCTTCAGTGTCTTTACCGCGTACTTGTACTGGCACACCATCGGCTCGACTGCGATGCACATACCCGGCACCAGACGCGGACCGCGCCCGGCGTTGCCGAAGTTCGGGACTTCGGGGTCCTCGTGCAGCTCCTTGCCGACACCGTGGCCGACAAAGCTGCGGACGACCGAGAAGCCGTTCTCCTCGACATAGGATTGTACTGCGTGGCCGATATCCCCTACCCGGTTGCCGCCGCGCGCCATCTCGATGCCGCGATGCAGGCTCTCCTTCGTAACATCCAGCAGCCGCTGGGCCTCTAGGTCAAGCTTGCCGCACCCGTAGGTGCAGGCATTGTCGCCGTTGAAGCCGTCGATCTTGCAGCCGGTGTCGATCGAAACGATGTCGCCGGGGCGGATCTGCTGCTGTCTGGTGGGGATACCATGAATGACCGTGTCATTCACGCTGATGCACGCCGTGGCCGGAAAGCCGTACAGGTGCAGGAAGTTGGGCCTTGCACCGTGGCGCACGATAAAGTCATAGATGATTTTGTCGATCTCAGCGGTAGTGATACCGGGTTCGATCGCTTCGCCGCCTGCCTTCAGGGCTGCTGCGCTGATCGCGCAGGCCTTGCGCATCTTCTGCAGCTCGGCAGCATTTTTGATTTGGATCATGGATGATTAAGCCTCCAAAAGCTTGAGAAGGAACGCCGTGGTGGCCTCGATGGAACTGATCGGGCACCTCCACGAGCTTGCCGCGCTGGCGATAGAACTCGACCAGCGGCTCGGTCTGCTCATGGTAAGCCTTTAAGCGGTCCAGTACGGTGGCGGGCTCGTCATCCTTGCGGATGGCCAGCTCACCGCCGCAGCGGTCACAAACGCCCTCTTTGGCACTGGGTTTGTTTACGATGTGATAGCTGGCACCGCATTTTGCGCAACGCGGCGGCCGGACATGCGGCGGGTGATCGCCTCATCCTCAACGATGAGGTTCACGACCTTGTCGATCTCCACGCCCATCTGCTCCAGAGCTTCGCCCTGAGCGATCGTGCGGGGCATACCGTCAAGGATAAAGCCTTTGCGCAGTCAGGCTCAGCCAGGCGCTCCTTCACGATGCCGACGATGACATCATCGGGCACCAGAGCACCGGCGTCCATAAAACTTTTTGCCTTTTTGCCCATCGGCGTGCCTTCCTTAACGGCTGCACGCAGAATGTTGCCGGTGGAAATGGTCGGGATGCCCAGCTTATCGCAGAGGATCTCTGCCTGAGTTCCCTTGCCGGCGCCGGGGGCGCCCAAAAGGATCAGTTTCATCGCACATTCCCTTTCTCTTATTCCAAGAACCTTTGTGGTAACGGGCGGTCATATACCTTCCAGAGAACGGCCGGTCTCAAGCGCCACACCCACGACGATCAGCAGCGTAGTACCACCAGCTGGATGGAAGTGCCGGTGATGTTGCCGAGGATGATGGGGAAGCCAGCCACGATAGCCAGGAAGATCGCGCCGATCAGAGTGATCTTGGACAGGGTCTTCGTGATGAAATCGCTGGTGGGCTTGCCCGGACGGATGCCGGGAATGGTACCGTTGTTTTTGCGAAGCTGGTTGGCAATGTCCACGGGGTTGTACTGGATCGCAACGTAGAAGTAGTTGAACGCGACGATCAGCAGCACGTAAACGATGAGGTAAAGAACGCTGTTGTAGTTAAACACGCTGAAGAAAGCGTACAGCGCCGGATGCGAAGCAGCATCCAGATTGATGAACCGGAAGATCAGTCCCGGCAGGCTGCACAGCGTCGAAGCAAAAATGATGGGCATAACGCCGGTCATGTTCACTTTGATGGGGATGTAGCTGGCCTGACCACCATACATCTTGCGGCCCATAACGCGCTTGGCGTACTGGACCGGGATGCGGCGCTCGGCGTTCGTCAGGATGACGACGAAGACGACCGCGACCAGAGCCAGAACAACCAGCAGGGGCAGCATGATGTAGAAGAACGGCTCACCGTTCTGGGCGCGGGCCAGAATGTTGGTCGTAGCAGTGTAGATGCTGGACCAGCGGGCCACGATGCCTGCGAAAATCATCAGCGAGATACCGTTGCCGATACCCTTGGTGTCGATCTGGTTGCCCATCCAGGTGCAGAGTTGAGAGCCTGCCGTGAAGGACAAAACGATGACGACCGCGCTGAAGATGCCCGCAAAGCCCTCCGTGTAGGACAGAGCGCCCATGTTGCGGATGATGAAGTAGTAGCCGATGGACAGCATCAGACCAATGCCCGCGCCAACATAGTTGGTGATGCGGCGCATCTTGCGCTGACCTTCCTCGCCTTCCTTGGTGAGGTTTTCCAGATACGGAATGGCTACCGCCAGCAGCTGCATAATGATGGAGGCGTTGATGGCGGGCTGCACACCCAGGGCGAACAACGTGCATTCGCTCAGAGCGCCGCCGCTCATCATATTCAGATACTCCAGCATATCGCCGGTGCCGCCGGCAAACATCGAGGTCAGTGCGCCTGCGCTGATGTACGGCACAGGAATCGCACAGCCAAGACGGAACAGGACGAGGATCAGAAGGGTGAACAGAAGACGCTTGCGCAGATCTTCAATCTTCCATGCTTTACGGAAGGTTTCAAACACCTTACATCACCTCAGCCTTCCCGCCCGCTTTCTCGATTTTTTCCTTGGCGGAGGCTGTATAAGCAGCGACCTTGACATTGACAGCCTTGGTCAGCTCGCCGTTGCCCAGCACCTTGACGCCGTCCAGCGTCTTGGAGATGATGCCGGCCTTCAGCAGGGCCTCGGTATCAACGGTAGAACCGGCCTCGAACTTCTCGAGGTCAGATACCTTGATGGTAACATACTTGGTTGCGAAAATGTTGTTGAAACCGCGCTTCGGCAGACGGCGCTGCAGAGGCATCTGGCCGCCTTCGAAGCCGGCCTTCTTGACGCCGCTGCGGGCCTTCTGGCCCTTGTGGCCGAAGCCAGCGGTCTTGCCGTTGCCGGAACCAGCACCGCGGCCCTTGCGGGTCACGGCCTTGCGGGCACCAGCGGAAGCTTTCAGTTCGTGAAGTTTCATGCTTGCACCTCCTTGCATTACGCCTTGGTCACAACGACCAGGTGGGCGATCTTGGCGATCTTGCCCTGAGTAGCCGCGTTGTCGGGCTGCTCGGTGACCTCACCGGGCGGTTCAGGCCCAGGGAGTGCGCAACGGCGATCTGCTCTTTGCCGCGGCCGATCAGGCTCTTGGCGAGACGAATGGTAACTTTCTCCATTGTAGTACCCTCCTTAGCCCAGGATCTCGGCAACAGTCTTGCCGCGCTTTGCAGCGACGCTCTCGGCGTCGGTCAGGCCGCACAGGCCTGCGAAGGTAGCAGCAGTGACGTTGATGGGATTGTTGGAACGCAGGCTCTTGGCGCGGATGTCCTTGATGCCAGCGCACTCGAGCACGGCACGGACAGGACCGCCGGCCAGAACGCCGGTACCGGGGGCAGCGGGACGCATCAGAACGCGGCCTGCGCCGAACTCGCCCGACGATCTCGTGAGGAATGGTGGTGCCCTTCAGGCAGACCTTGCGCATGTTCTTCTTGGCAGCGCCCTCACCCTTGCGGATAGCCTCGGGAACCTCGCCGGACTTGCCGACGCCGTAGCCGATGTTGCCCTTGCCGTCGCCGACGACGATCAGGCAGCGAACTTCATGACGCGGCCGCCCTTGACGGTCTTGGAAACGCGGTTGATGGAGACGACCTTGGTGATCATGCCGTCATCTTCTTGTCTTCTCTGCATGGCCATTGTATCTTCTCCCTCCTTACAGCTTCAGACCGGCCTCGCGGGCACCCTCAGCGAGAGCCTGCACACGGCCGTGGTAAACGAAACCGCCGCGGTCATAGACCACTTCGGTAATGCCTTCTCAAGGCACTTCTTGGCGATGTTCTCGCCAACCTTCTTGCAGCATCAATGTTGCCGCCGTAAGCGTTGAAATCTTTGTCCATGCTGGAAGCGCTGGCCAGGGTCACGCCCTGCTCATCATCGATGACCTGAGCGTAGATGTGCTTGGCAGAGCGGAAAACATCCAGACGGGGACGAGCAGCAGTGCCGCTGATCTTGCCGCGGACACGACGGTGGCGGCGCAGACGAGCAACGTTCTTATCAGCCTTGTTGACCATAATGTTTCTCCTCTCCTATTATTTACCCTTGCCGGCTTTGCCTTCCTTGCGGATGACATACTCGCAACATAGCGGATACCCTTTCCTTTGTACGGCTCGGGCGGGCGGACACCGCGGACTTCGGCAGCGAACTGGCCGACTTCCTGCTTGTCGATACCGGTGATGCTGAAGTGCAGCGCATCTTTCAGCTCGATCTTGATGGTATCGGTGTCCTCGAACTCAACGGGATGAGAGAAGCCCAGGGTCAGGGTCAGCTTGCTGCCCTGCTTGGCGGCACGATAACCGACACCCTGAATTTCCAGATCCTTGCGGAAGCCCTCGGTAACACCGACGACCATGTTGTGGATCAGGGTGCGGGTCAGGCCATGGAGGCTGCGTGCCTCCTTCTCGTCATTGGGGCGGGTAACCAAAATCTCATTGCCCTCGACAGCAACAGTCATCAGAGGGTGAAATTTGGAATGCAGGGTACCTTGGGGCCCTTAACGGTGATGGTGTGCTCGGCCGCATCGACCTTCACTTCCACACCGGCGGGAATGACGATGGGTTTTCTTCCAATTCTCGACATTGTCTATACCCCTTTCTTACCACACAAAGGCGAGAACTTCACCGCCGACATGAGCAGCGCGGGCTGCTTGTCGGTCATGACGCCTTTAGAGGTGGAGATGATTGCGGTGCCCAGGCCCTTCATGACCTTGGGCATATCCTCGCAGTTGGTGTAAATACGCAGGCCCGGCTTAGAAACGCGCTTCAGGCCGGCGATGACCGGAGTACCGTTCTCCTGGTACTTCAGGGTCAGGGTGATGGTCCCCTGCTTGTTGTCCTCGGTCACTTTCATACCCTTGATGTAGCCCTCATCAACCAGGATCTGGCAGATCGCCTTCTTCAGGTTAGATGCAGGGATATCCACGGAAGGGTGTTTGGCAGTGCTAGCATTGCGGATGCGGGTCAGCAGGTCCGCGATAGGATCGGTGATTTGCATGCCACTAACCTCCTTAGGTTGTGTTTAAGAGTGTTGTTATTCGTTCAGACAGAAGCAATCAAGGGCTTACCAAGAAGCCTTCTTGACGCCGGGGATCTCGCCCTTGTAAGCCAGCTCACGGAAGCAGATACGGCAGACACCGTACTTGCGCAGGTAAGCGTGGGGACGACCGCAGATCTTGCAGCGGTTGTAAGCGCGGGTCGAGAACTTGGCGGGCTGCTGCTGCTTGAGCTTCATAGAAAGTTTAGCCATTTACAGTTCCCTCCCTTAGTTTGCGAACGGAGCGCCCAGAGCCTTCAGCAGCTCCTTGGCCTCCTCATCGGTCTTGGCGGTGGTGACGAAGCAGATGTCCATGCCGCGGATCGCATCGACCTTGTCGAAGTCGATCTCGGGGAAGATGATCTGCTCTTTCAGGCCGAAGGCGTAGTTGCCGCGGCCATCGAAGGAGTTGCCGTTGATGCCGCGGAAGTCGCGAACGCGGGGCAGCGCGACATTGAACAGGCGGTCGACAAACTCGTACATACGCTCACCACGCAGGGTGACCTTTGCGCCGATGGGCATGCCCTCGCGCAGCTTGAAGTTTGCAACGCTCTTGCGGGCCTTGCAGACGATAGCCTTCTGGCCGGTGATCAGGCCAGATCTGCGACGATGGCGTCGATGACCTTGGCGTTCTCCTTAGCCTCACCAGCTGCAACGTTGATGATGACCTTATCCAGCTTGGGGATCTGCATAACGCTCTTGTAGCCGAACTTCTTGTTCAGGGCCGGAGCGATCTCGTTGACATACTGTTCTTTCAAACGTGCCATTGTGTACTCCTCCCTTACAGTTCAGCGCCGCACTTGCGGCAAACGCGGACGGTCTTGCCGTCCTTGACAGAATGGCCCACGCGGGTGCCTTGCCACACTTGGGGCAGACGGGCATGACCTTGCAGGCGTAGATAGCGCCCTCGGCCTTAACGATGCCGCCCTGCTCGCCCTGACGGCGGGGCTTGACGTGCTTCGTGACCATGTTCAGGCCCTCGACAATGACCTTGCCCTCTTTGGGGGAGGTCTGCAGAACCTTGCCGGTCTTGCCCTTGTCCTTGCCGGAGATGACCATTACGTTGTCGCCGGTTTTAACATGAAGATTGTTCATTTAATTAAAACCTCCTTACAGCGATTCCGGAGCCAGGCTCAGGATCTTGGTGAAGCCGGCATCGCGCAGCTCGCGAGCGACAGGTCCAAAGATACGAGTGCCTTGGGGCTCTTGTCAGCCATGACGATGACGGCGGCGTTCTCATCGAAGCGGATGTAGGAGCCGTCGTCACGGCGCAGGCCGTGCTTGCTACGGACGATGACGGCCTTGACCACGTCGCCCTTCTTCACAGTGCCACCGGGAGCAGCCTTCTTGACGCTGCAAACCACGATGTCACCGATGTTTGCGTATCTCTTGCGGGTACCGCCCAGTACACGGAAGCACATTAACTCCTTAGCACCGGTATTGTCGGCCACTTTGAGATAAGTTTGCATCTGAACCATCTTTCAGGTCCTCCTTTCAAAGTACCAGGCTGATTATTTTGCCTTCTCGATGATCTTGACCAGACGCCAGTTGACGTCCTTGGAGATCTTGCGGGTCTCCATGATCTCAACGCGGTCGCCGATGCCGGCTTCGTTGTTCTCATCATGGGCCTTGAACTTCTTGGTACGCTTCAAGATCTTCTTGTACAGAGGGTGCTGGACGCTGTCCTTAACAGCGACAACGATGGTCTTGTCCATCTTGTCGGAGACAACGACGCCCACACGGGTCTTTCTCAGATTACGTTCCATGCTTTACCCTCCCTCTTAAGCGTTCTTGGCATTCTTCTCAGCCAGGACGGTCATCACGCGGGCGATGTCCTTCTTAACGGCCTCGATGCGAATGGGGTTGTCCAACTGGTTGATGGCGTGCTGAAAGCGCAGGTTGAAGAGTTCGGCCTTCAGGTCCTTGAGCTGCTTGTTCAGCTCGACATCGGTCATTTCGCGCAGTTCAGTGGCTTTCATTCAGCGTCACCCTCCTTTACAGTGTCAAGCTCCTCGCGCTTGACGAATTTGCAGCGAATCGGCAGCTTGTGGCTGGCCAGACGCAGAGCCTCGCGGGCGGTCTCCTCGTTGACATCAGCCAGCTCGAAGAGCACGCGGCCCGGCTTAACGACGGCCACCCAGTACTCCGGGCTGCCCTTACCGGAACCCATTCGGGTGCCGGCGGGCTTTTCGGTAACGGGCTTATCGGGGAAGATCTTGATCCAGACCTTGCCGCCACGCTTGATATAACGGGTCATGGCAACACGGGCTGCCTCGATCTGGTTGGAGGTGATCCAAGCCGGCTCGAGAGCGACCAGGCCGTAATCGCCCTGGTTGACCTTGTTGCCGCGCATGGCCTTACCGGTCATGCGGCCGCGCTGAACGCGGCGGTACTTAACACGCTTCGGCAGTAACATTACTGTTTGCCTCCTTCCTTCTTGGCGGGGGCTTTGGCGCCCTTCAGGATCTCGCCTTTGTAGATCCAAACCTTGACGCCGACCTTACCATAGGTGGTGTTGGCCTCGGCGAAGCGTAGTCGATGTCAGCGCGCAGAGTCTGCAGGGGGATGGTACCCTCGTGGTAGCTCTCAACGCGGGCGATGTCAGCGCCAGCCAGACGGCCGGAGCAGGTGACCTTGATACCCTTTGCGGGGGTAGCGCTGCGGTCACGGGGCTGCATGGCGTTGCGGATGGCCTGCTTCATGGCACGGCGGAACGCGATGCGGCGCTCGAGCTGGGAAGCGACATCCTCAGCAACCAGCTGAGCATTGGTGGTGGTGCCTTTGACCTCGATGATGTTGAGGTTGACAGCCTTGCCGGTGAGCTTGGCAAGCTGCTTCTCGATCTTGGCGCTCTCAGCACCGCCCTTGCCGATCACGATGCCCGGCTTTGCGCAGAAGACATTGACCTTCACGCGGGGGGCACCGGTCTGGGAATCAACGGTACGCTCGATCTCGATCTTGGGAACGCCGGCAGCGTACAGCTGCTTCTTCAGGGTCTTACGGATCTTGTGATCCTCGACCAGGGTGTCGCCGAATGCCTGCTTAGAGGTAAACCAGCGGCTGTCCCAATCTTTGATAACACCCACGCGCATGCCGTGGGGATTGACTTTCTGGCCCATTTGTTTACCTCCTTACTCTTTCTCTTTCAGCACAACAGTCATGTGGCTGGTGCGCTTCAGGATGCGGTATGCACGGCCCTGTGCGCGAGGCATGATGCGCTTGAGCGTGGGGCCGGGGCAGACATAGCATTCTGCGACGTAGAGATTGTTGCGATCCATGTTGAAGTTGTTTTCCGCGTTTGCGGCAGCAGAATTCACCAGCTTGAGAAGGGGCTCGCAGGCGGCCTTCGGGGTGTACTGCAGGATAGCCAGCGCTTCGTCCAGCGGTTTGTTACGGATGAGGTCCATCACGATCGAAACCTTGCGGGGACTAATGCGGGCGTAACGGAGAATTGCCCGTGCTTCCATTCGATGTTCCTCCTCTCTTACTTGCCAGCGGTCTTAGCGCCGACGTGGCCGGTGAACTTGCGGGTAGCGCAAACTCGCCGAGCTTGTGGCCAACCATGTCCTCGGTGACGTACACGGCACATGCTTGCGGCCGTCATGGACGGCGAAGGTGTGACCGACGAACTCGGGGAAGATGGTGGAGGAACGGCTCCAGGTCTTAACGACGCTCTTCTTGCCAGCCTCGTTCATAGCCTCGACCTTTTTGTACAGGGAAGGCAGAACGTAAGGGCCCTTCTTAGTGCTTCTAGACATTGTTCAGTAACCTCCCTTAGCCGTTGGCGCGCTTGACAATGAACTTGTCGCTGCGGGCCTTGTGTTTGCGGGTCTTCAGGCCCAGAGCGGGCTTGCCCCACGGAGTACGCGGGCTGGAATGACCAACGGGTGCGCGGCCCTCGCCACCACCGTGCGGGTGATCGCAGGGTTCATGACAGCACCACGGCTGCCGGGGCGGACGCCCATGTGGCGCTTGCGGCCGGCCTTGCCAGGTTGACATTCTCATGGTCGAGGTTGGAAACAACGCCGATGGTGGCGATGCAGTTCAGACGAACGTTGCGCATCTCACCGGAGGGCAGACGAACCAGAGCGTAGCCATTCTCCTTAGCCATCAGCTGAGCCATGACGCCAGCGGAACGGACCAGCTGGCCGCCCTTGGCCGGGGTAGAGCTCGATGTTGGTGGATCATGGGTACCGACGGGGATGTTCTCGAAGCAGAGCGTTGCCGGGCTTGATGTCCGCGTTGGGGCCAGCCATGACAGTGTCGCCAACCTTCAGGCCATCGGGAGCCAGGATGTAGCTCTTGACGCCATCCTCATACTCGATGAGGGCGATGAAGGCAGAACGGTTCGGATCGTACTCCAGCGTCTTGACAGTGGCAGGGGCATCAAACTTGTTGCGCTTGAAGTCGATGACACGGTACTTGACGCGGTTGCCGCCGCCGTGATGGCGAACGGTGATCTTGCCGGTGTTGTTGCGGCCGCATGCTTCTTCTTGGATTCCAGCAGGCTGCGCTCCGGGTCAACCTTGGACAGGACGCTGTAATCAGTAACAGTCATGCCACGGCGGCCGGGGGTAGTCGGCTTGTACTTCTTGATAGCCATGTTGATCTCCTTGTTGTTATCTTATGAATTTTTATCGGGGTCATATCCCCATAAGCGAACCCCTCGGCGGGGTTCTGGGTGACAGCCTTGCGGCTTGTCAGGTCATCAGACCATCGAGTTGAAGAACTCGATCTCCTTGGAGTCAGCAGTCAGGGTGACGATGGCCTTCTTGCTCTTGGCAGTGTAGCGGCGTGCATGCCCTGACGGCGGTAACGACCGCGCACGGAGATGGTGTTGACCTTGGCGACCTTCACGCCGAACAGCTCTTCAACAGCGTTGGCGATGTCGATCTTGGTGGCGTCGGTAGCGACCTTGAAGGTGTACTTCTTGTCAGCGATGCCAGCCATGGAGTTCTCGGTGATGACGGGGGCGAGAACGATGTCCTGTGCGAATTTCATCACGCATATACCTCCTCAAGTTTCTTGGCAGCGTCAACGCTCAGGATCAGCTTGTCAGCGTTGACAACATCGTAGGTGTTGATGCCGGTAGCGGCAGTCTTGACACCGGGGATGTTGGCGGCGCTCTTGACGAACTTGGCGTCCAGAGTGTCATTGACGATCAGGTTCTTCTTGCCTGCGCCGACAGCGGCCAGGAAAGCAACGACGGTCTTGGTCTTGTACTCGTCAGCGGCGATCTTGTCAACCAGGATCATGTTGCCGTTGGCAGCCTTGTCAGACAGGGCGCTGAGCAGAGCCAGACGCTTGACCTTCTTGTTGATGGTGTAGTAGTAGCTGCGGGGCTTGGGGCCCAGAGCAACACCGCCGTGCGTCCACTGGGGAGCGCGGATGGAACCCTGACGAGCGTGGCCGGTGCCTTCTGGCGCCAAGGCTTCTTGCCGCCGCCGCGGACTTCCTTGCGGATCTTGGTGTTCTGGGTGCCCTGGCGCTGGTTGGCCAGGAAGTTGACGACTGCCTCGTGGACAGCCTTCTCGTTCGGGGTGATACCGAACACGGCGTCGGAAAGCTCAACGGTGGAAACCTTCTTGCCGTTCATATCGACGACATCAAACTGTGCCATTGTGTTTTCCTCCTTTACGCTTTCACGCTGTCGTGGATGGTCACGACCGAGCCCTTCGGGCCGGGGATCGCACCCTTGATCGCGATCAGATTGTTCTCAGCATCGACTTTAACGATGCTCAGGTTCTGAACGGTCACGCGGACCGCACCCATGTGGCCGGGCAGACGCTTGCCCTTGAACACGCGGGACGGGCTGGAAGTGGAGCCGTTAGAACCGGCATGACGTGCAACAGGGCCGGTGCCGTGGCTCTCACGCAGGCGGTGCTGGCCAAAGCGCTTGATAACGCCCTGATAGCCCTTGCCCTTGCTGGTGCCGACAACGTCAACCTTGTCGCCCTCTGCGAAGACATCAGCCTTGAGGATGTCGCCGACGTTGACGGCAGCGATGTCATCAAAGCGGAACTCACGCAGGGTGCGCTTGGGAGCGACGTCAGCCTTGTCGAAGTGACCCTTGGCGGCCTTGTTGACCTTCTTGGCGCTCACTTCGCCGTAGCCCATCTGAACAGCCTGATAGCCGTCAGACTCAACGGTCTTCTTCTGCACGACGGTGCAGGGGCCGGCCTCGATGATGGTGACCGGAACGACCTTGCCGTTGCGTCGAACAGCTGGGTCATGCCCAGCTTCTTGCCGATGATACCTTTTTGCATTGTGTTTGTCCTCCTGTAAAGGTTATTGGTTGGTGGTTTCCCATCAACATGACCTCTCCGCTGTTTGCATTGCAGCGAGATGGTGCTTTACCGTGTTTTCATTACACGCCGACCGTTCACGGATCACGGCCGCGCGTATCGGCCATTATAATGTAGAAACTCGATTACAGCTTGATCTCGATGTCAACGCCCGCGGGGAGCTGCAGGCTCATGAGAGCCTCAACCGTCTTGTTGGACGGCTTCAGAATGTCGATCAGACGCTTGTGCGTGCGGGTCTCGAACTGCTCACGGCTGTCCTTGTACTTGTGGACAGCGCGCAGGATCGTGACGACCTCCTTATCGGTGGGCAGGGGGATCGGGCCGGAAACGCGAGCGCCAGTGCGCTTAGCGGTCTCCACGATCTTCTGTGCCGCAGCATCGATCAGGGATGCATCGTAGCTCTTCAGACGGATTCTGATTTTTTCTTTGACTGCCATTGCATTCGCCTCCTATAAAATTTTGCGCCTTAGGCGAGCCGATAAATTACACACGTTTCCGGGTGTTCAACCTTTTCGCATGACAAAATCCGGTGAACCGTGTTCACACAGTTCTCCCGGAAAGAATCATTACAAAGTAAGGTGAACATTGGTCCGCGCCGCAGAATGCAGCAGCGTACATATCCCTTTGTTTCCGTAATTCTTTCGCCCGGTTCTAAGATCGGACATACTCCGCGGAAAAACCCGCCAGCCTATCGGCTATATGGCGGCAACCTCCCGCATCAACGCATATCGCGGCTTGCGCAGCTTGTTTTATCTGCACAAGCTTCCGCAGCCAAGAAAGATTATAGCACACGTTTCCCGGCGTTGCAAGTGTTTTTTGGCATTTTTATAAAATTTTTTTGAGAAATTTTTACGTTATGCCGAAAGTAGCGTTTGCTGAGAGGGTTTTCAACAGAGTGCATGGTTTTTGGGGAAAGAAGTCCTGTTTTTCAGGCAAATTGCAGCGTGAAAAGTTATTGCTCTGTAGGGGCCGCACATGTGCGGCCCGCAGATGTGCGCCCTACAGGCATTTAGTTCGGCAGCTCCAATTCATCCACCCGCCAGCCGTCCTCGGTGGGGATGAGGCGGACAGGCTCAGCGTGACTGTATCAGGCACAACAGGGTCATCCCCTGCCCAGCCCGCGAAGTCCTCGCTCTCACAAGTCAGCACGACCTGATAAAATGTAAGGCTGCCGTCAGGCTGTAATTCCGGCTCAGTAAAGACATGCCCGCAGTAAGCAATATTACCGCCGCGGTCACCATCTATCGTCAGGATCGTGTCATTCTCACCTTCCGCAAAAGGCACTGGCTCCATGCTCAGCATATCATTGATCCAAGCATCGGAATAGACTGTGTGCAGAAAGCTGCTGAACTCCGAGAACTTTGTGTAGAACGCGCCGTCCGTCGCATAGCCCCGAAGCCATCCCGCAAGCCCTCCACAGACTCGAAGGGCGTAAAGCCCGCATGCATCCCAAACCAATGGTACTGAAAGTAATACGCCGAGGCCAGCGCAGCCCGGGCCTGCTTATCCAGCGAAGCCGGAACATCGCTGACTTCTGTGCGGTCGTAGTAGCTCTCGACCCATGGCGCATTGACTGTGACGGTGACGACATTGTTCTCAGGCACTGTGTAGGGTTCGGCCTGTACCTTCAGGCCCCAGTAGCGTCCGCCGTTGCGGCTATAGTTATCCTGCCAGTCCGGGTTCAGCTCTTTTATGTTTTCCACCGTCGTGTGGAAAATCTCCGCCACTTCTTCCAGCGAATCCGCCGAGTAACGGAGCGTCACGCCCCCGGTGGGCCAGGCAGCTTTTTCGCCCTGCTGCGGCTGCGGCTTATGCGGTGCGCTGAACGTGTAGTCCGGCATCGTGCAGCCTGCACCGTCCCGCCAGTCATCGAAGGAGACTCCCTCGTACAACGCCATCGTTGGGGACGGAGTGGCTGTCGGAGCTTCGGTAGGTGCCGGAGTTATGACAGGTGTTGCGGTCGGGTCAGGCGTTGGAGTGATGCTGCCCGCCGGGGCGGAAGCGCACGCGGTGAGCAAAAAGGCAAGAGAGGAAAGAATTACAGCGTACTTTTTCATGACACACACCTCCTACTAAAGGCATCCGTAGGGCCGATGCTTGCATCGGCCCGCAGGCTCTCCCATAAGCGATCGTTTTCCTTTAAGCCGCGCGGAGCGGTCAAGACCGCTCCCTACAAAGCAGGCGTGAACGGCAGGTTGTAGGGGCCGCACATCTGCGGCCCGCAGCTGTATGTTACGGGAAAGCCGAGGGCCGGGCAGGCCCGGCCCCTACCGTGCGCTGATGGAATATTCACTTCCGTTTCAGCTGCTCCTCCAGCCGGCACGCGGGGTGATGTAGACGGTGGTGTAGACCTCATACAGGACCATGCCGGGCTTGGCGCCGTTGGCTTTCCAGATGTTCTTCACCTCGGTGGTATCGACCGGCACCTTTGCACCGCCGTTCTGGCTGGAATGCAGCACGGCCAGCTCGGCAGCCTCCTGTCTGGTCGTGTCGGGGATGTCCTCTCCCCGGCTCATGACAACGCAGTGGCTGCCGGGAGCCTTTTGCACATGGAACCACAGATCCTTGCCGCGCGCGGTGTGCAGCGTCAGCTTATCGTTCTGCAAATTGTTGCGGCCGACCAGAATCTCAAAGCCATCGCTTGAGGTATACCGCAGGAAATCCGCCGGCTTCTGCTTGCGGTCGCGCTGCTTGTAGTATTTGAGATAGCCCTGACTTTTCAGCTCGGCGCGGATCTCGTTCAGCGCCATCTCGCCGGGCGCAGACTCGACCTCATACAGAACGGTGCGCAGGTATTCGATCTCCGCCTCGCCCTCGACCAGCAGCTTTTGCAGCATGGCGTGGGCGGTCTGCTTCTTTTTATAATCGCGGAAATACTTCTGCGCGTTCTCGATGCCGCCCAGACGCGGATCGAGTTTGATGGTCACATCCTCGCCGGTGTAATAGTTCTGCACGGTGACCTGACGGTCGCCTTATGCAGTGCCCAGAGGTTCGCCTGCAGCAGTTCGCCGTACAGCCGCAGCGTGTCGGCCTTGGCAGACTGGCTCAATTCCTCTTTGCGGGCCGCCTGCTTGCGGACAGCGCGGTCGTACATATTGTGGACAGCCTTGTACAGCTCGCGGCTCTTCTGGCGCAGGCGCTCGGCACGGTCCTTGGTGGCGTAGTAGTCCTCGAGCATTTCACTGTAGCTGGGGTACTGCGTCAAAATTGCTGCGCTGCCGTACTGCTGCGGCACGAAGAAGCTGAACTCCACCGGCTTGGGTGCGCCGTCCGGCTGGGGCAGCCGCACCGCCGTGGG
>ENA-OQLB01000634-OQLB01000634.1-human-gut-metagenome-genome-assembly--contig:-NODE-634-length-18810-cov-2.190012_pt1 | contig 18810 bp, 32 predicted proteins | sample MGYA00242656_ERZ504813 | MGnify/ENA primary metagenome ERZ504813 (study PRJEB26092, sample SAMD00036388) | human gut metagenome | host: Homo sapiens | study: EMG produced TPA metagenomics assembly of... | reverse complement strand
AGCACGATGGCGGGCGAGGGTTGGAGCCGGCCAGCCTGACCGTCTCGATGACGAACTTCTTGAAGCCCTCCACGCCGTCGGCGGGCCTGAGCATCTGGATGCGGCTCATGTTCTCGCTGCCGAAGCCCTTGGGGGCGACGGTGATGGTGCAGCCGTCGCCGTCCACCAGATGCACCGTGATGGCGGCGGGGCTGTTGTCGCCGGTGTTGCCCCGGCGCAGCGGGTCGGCCACGATGCTCTTGCGCAGATAGCCGTCGGTGTAGCCCCGCCGCACGCCCTCATGGATAGCAGCCTCAAAGCTGCCGTCGATGTGGACGTCCGTACCCAGCTCCACGAAGACGCAGGCCATGCCGGTATCCTGACAGATGGGCAGATCCTCTTCTTTCGCCGCCGCGAGGTTCGACCAGAGCAGGTCGAGGGTGTTCTTTGCCAGCGGCCAGGGCTCTTCGGCCGGGCCTTGTCCAGTGCTTCCTGCACGTCCCGGGGCAGGCGGGTGTTGGCCTCGATGCAGAGGCGGGCCACGGTGTCCGTGATCTGCTGCGCGGAAATGGTTCTCATAGGAGCTCCCTCCGTTTACAGGCGGGCCACGCCGCTCTCGCGGGCAGCTTTTGCCACAGCATTCGCCACAGCCTCGGCCACCCGGGGGTCGAAGGCACCGGGGATGATGTTCTCTTCGCTGCGGTCATCGTCGGTGATAAGTCCGCGATGGCGTAGGCGGCGGCCAGCTTCATCTTGTCGTTGATGTCGCGGGCGCGGACGCTCAGTGCGCCCTTGAAGAGGCCCGGGAAGCAGAGGACGTTGTTGACCTGATTCGGGAAGTCGCTGCGGCCGGTGGCCATGACGCGGACGCCGCCGGCCTTGGCCTCGTCCGGCATGATCTCGGGGGTGGGGTTGGCCATGGCAAAGACGATGGCGTCCTTGTTCATGGTCCTGCACAGCTCGGTGGTCAGGATGCCGGGCTTGGACACGCCGATAAAGACGTCTGCGCCCGCAAGAGCCTCCTTCAGGCCGCCCTTGATCTGGCGGGGGTTGGTCACTTCGCCCAGCCAGTTCTTGTGGGCCTCGGCGCTGTTGCAGCCTTGTACAGGGTGCCGAACTGGTCCACGGCGATGATGTCCTTCGCGCCGGCGGTCATCAGCATCTTGATGATGGCCGTACCGGCAGCACCGGGACCGTTCAGGACGATGTGAACATCTTCCATCTTCTTGCCCACCACCCGCAGGGCGTTGATGAGGCGGCGGTCACGACGATGGCCGTGCCATGCTGGTCATCGTGGAAGACGGGGATGTCCAGCTCACGCTCCAGGGGTCTCTTCGATCTCAAAGCACTCAGGCTCTTGATGTCTTCGAGGTTGATGCCGCCGAAGGTGGGGGCGATGGCCTTGCAGGCCGCGATGACGCTGGCCGCGTCGTGGGCGTCGATGCAGATGGGGAAGCGTCCACGCCGCCGAACTCCTTGAACAGCACAGCCTTGCCCTCCATGACCGGCAGGCCTGCCTCGGGCCGATGTCGCCCAGACCCAGCACGGCGGTGCCGTTGGAGACGACGGCCACCATATTGCTCTTGAAGGTGTACTTGTACACGTCGTCGGGATTCTCTTTGATCTTGCGGCAGGGTTCAGCGACACCGGGGGTGTAGGCGGTGGACAGGTCGTCGCGGGTCTGACCTCCACCTTGCTCACGATGCCCACCTTGCCGTGGTGCGTCTCGTGCATTTCCAGAGCTGCTTTGTTGAAATCCATGGGTTTATCCTCCTTTATCAACCTCTCAGTCTCGCTGTCGCTCGACAGCTCCCCTAGCTAGGGGAGCCTCTGGCGAAGAGATAAAGCTTTACGGAATGCCAAGGCCTCTCCTATCGAGGAGAGGTGGCATTGCGAAGCAATGCCGGAGAGGTTATTCCTTATTATTACTCTCATTGTATCAGAACCCCCTCCCCATTTCCACCGATTTCCCGCCTTTTCGCACTCTCCGGCCCCAAAAGTCCGACAAAGGGCGGGGAGAGTGTGGAAATTTTGCAAAAAACTTTTCTTTTTCATTTTTACCCGATATAATAGAGGTTGTTTTTCGAACCACCGGCAAAATACCGGTCTACCAACAGGAGGGAATTCTTTTGAAGCGTATTTTCACCAAGGCACTCTGCCTTGTCTGCGCCGGCGCTCTGGCGCTGAGCCTCGCTGCCTGCGGCGGCAAGGCCGACAGTGCTGCATCCAGCACGGCATCTTCTTCCGCACTCGGCAGCGCGTCCGACTACGACTACCAGAACTTCAACTACAGCGATGGTCTGGATGAGAAGGGCTACTGGGAGGCATCCGCGCTCTGGACTATGTGACCCTGCCCGAAGACTTTGCGTCCGTCGCCATCAAGCGCTCGGACGTCGAGCCCACCAGCGAGGAAGTGGAGAAGCAGATCAGCGATCTGCTGAGCCAGCATTCCTCCACCGAGCACATCACCGACCGCGCTGCCGCCGACGGCGACACCGTGAACATCAACTATGTCGGCTCTGTGAACAATGTGGAGTTCACCGGCGGCAGCGCCGAGAACTACGATCTGACGCTGGGCAGCGGCACTTTCATCGACGGCTTTGAAGACCAGATCATCGGCCACAAGCCCGGCGAGACCTTCGACGTCAACGTCACCTTCCCCGACGGCTACAGCGATTCCACCGACGCCAGCGGCAATGCTGTGAAGCTCAGCGGCCAGAAGGCCGTCTTCACCGTGACCCTCAACTACATCAGTGAGAGCGTCCTGCCCGAGCTCACCGACAGCTGGGTGGCCAGCACCCTCGGCACCTCCAACAACATCTACACCGTGGAGGCCCTGCGCGCCTACTATCAGGACCAGCTCTACACCTCCAACCTCAACACCGCCGTCATGGACGACCTGCTGGAAAACTCCACCTTCAAGTCCATCCCTCAGCAGGTGATGGATTATCAGGTCAACCAGTGCCTGAACTACTACAGCACGCTGGCGGGCTACTACGGCTATGACCTAGACGGCCTCGTCCAGAATCTGCTGGGCTACGAGAACACCGACGCATGCTGGCCCACCTCGAGAGCAATCTGGAAGACTACGCCAAGGAAGCTCTGCTCTATCAGGCCGTGGCCGAGTCTCTGGACATCGCCCCCACGCAGGAGCAGCTGGACGCCTACTCCGATTATAAGGACACCTACGGCCAGAACTACTGCACCATGGTGGCCTGATGGACGCTGTCACCAGCACGCTGACCAGCGGCGCGGTCGTTTCCTGATCCGAGCTGCACATGAGAAAATCCCTGCCGATGGCAGGGATTTTCTTTTGCTCATCCTTCAGATAACGTAGTCGTTGCCTGCCTCATCGGGTGCGGCGAGGTCGGCAAGGGTGATCTTGCCAAAGTAGTCCTCAATGAGGTCATCGAGGCCCTTCCACATATCATACGTGCGGCAGCCGCTCATCCGGGGGCAGGGAGCCGCGCCCTGTGCAAGACAGCTCACCGGCGCAAGGCTCCCCTCGGTGAGGGTCAGGATCTCGCCCACGGTGTACTGGTCGGGCTCGCGGGTCAGACGATAGCCGCCGCCCTTGCCGCGCAGACCCTCGAGGAAGCCGTTCTGCACCAGGACCTTGAGGATGTTTTCGAGGTATTTTCGGAGATCTCCTGCCGGGCGGCGACCTCTTTCAGCGGGACATATTTTTCAGAGCGGTGCTCAGCCAAATCTATCATCACACGCAGCGCATAGCGCCCCTTGGTGGAAACGATCATAGACATTCCTTTCTCTTCTTTCCTGTTATGATTGCGATGCAGCCGGGTCAGCTGCGGAACACGCTTCCATTCATTTTAACCTATTATACAATGGGGTTTATAACTTTTCAATCGGAAATTTTCGATTTTCCATTGACAACCGCCCCAAAGGAAGCTATAATACAGCCAAACCCACAAACCCATATTGGTTTAACGGGAATATGAGGGACATCGAGACGACACCGGCTTTATCCGGTGCAGCCGGGCGCATCGCCCGCAATCGGGAGGTTTACTATTATGAGCAGGATCTATACTTCCGCAGACCAGCTGATCGGCCACACCCCGCTGCTGGAGCTGACCCATATCGAGAAGGACGCAGACCTTTCTGCCAAGCTTCTGGCAAAGCTGGAATACTTCAACCCCGCCGGCTCCGTCAAGGACCGTATCGCCAAGGCCATGATCGATGACGCCGAGGCTTCCGGCAAGCTCAAGCCCGGCTCCGTCATCATCGAGCCCACCTCCGGCAACACCGGCATCGGTCTGGCTGCGTGGCAGCTGCCAAGGGCTACCGTATCATCATCGTGATGCCCGAGACCATGAGCGTCGACGCCGCCAGCTGATGAAGGCTTACGGCGCAGAGCTGGTGCTGAGCGAGGGTGCCAAGGGCATGAAGGCGCCATCGCCAAGGCCGACGAGCTGGCAAAAGAGATCCCCAACTCCTTCATCCCCGGCCAGTTCGTCAACCCGGCCAACCCCAAGGCGCACATCGCCACCACCGGCCCCGAGATCTGGGACGACACCGACGGCAAGGTCGACATCTTTGTGGCCGGCGTCGGCACCGGCGGCACCATCACCGGTGTGGGCCAGTACCTCAAGAGCAAGGATCCCGCGTCAAGGTCGTGGCCGTTGAGCCCGCTTCCTCCCCTGTCCTGAGCAAGGGCACCGCCGGTGCGCACAAGATCCAGGCATCGGCGCAGGCTTCGTCCCCGACGTGCTGGACACCAAGGTCTACGACGAGATCATCACCGTCGAAAATGACGACGCCTTTGCCACCGGCCGCCTGATCGGCCACAAGGAAGGCGTTCTGGTGGGCATCTCCTCCGGTGCTGCTGTCTGGGCCGCCATCCAGCTGGCAAAGCGCCCCGAGAACGCCGGCAAGAACATCGTCGTCCTGCTGCCCGACACCGGCGACCGTTATCTGTCCACCCCGCTGTTTGCTGAATGATCCTCTCATTCCTTCCGCCCCTGCTGCGGCTTTCCGCCCGGCAGGGGTCTTTTGCTTGCCTTCGTGAGACGATATGGTGTGATTTTTTGCATTTTTGCAAACTTTTTGTGAATCTGAGGTTCTTCCGGGTTTTGCCTATTGACATTGCGGCGTGTTTGGAGTATATTTTAGCAGTCGATGAGTAAGAGTGCTAAATCAACAGAATGCAATCTCTCATCCGACATCAGATCTCAACTTCCGGTATGAATGGAGGCTTGACTTTATGAATACCAGTCAATATACCAGAAGACCCTTGAGCTCTGCAGGCGGCGCAGCAGCTGGCTGTGGAGTATCAGCATAACGCACTGGAGCCGGAGCATCTGCTCCACGCTCTGGCGACACAGGAGCAGGGCCTTATCCCCCAGCTGCTCCAGAAACTGAATGTGGACGCAGGCAGCTTCTCCGCCGCTGTGGCCGAAAAGCTTTCCGCAATGCCCCGGGTGTCCGGCTCTGGCCGTGACCCCGACAAGGTCTATATCTCGCAGGCCACCGACAAGGTGCTGAGCGCCGCCGCCCGCGAGGCCAAGGCCATGAAGGACGACTACGTCAGCGTCGAGCATCTCTTCCTCGCCCTGCTGGACGAGCAGACCCAGAACACCTCCGAGCTGTTCCGTGCCTTTGGCATCACGAAGGATAAGTTCTTACAGCAGCTCACCGCCGTGCGCGGCAACCAGCGGGTGACCAACGACAACCCCGAGGACACCTACAATGCCCTGCAGAAGTATGGTCAGGACCTCGTTGACCTGGCCCGCAAGCAGAAGCTGGACCCCGTCATTGGCCGCGACCAGGAAATTCGAAATGTCATCCGCATCCTGTCCCGTAAGACGAAGAACAACCCCTGCCTCATCGGTGAGCCGGGCGTCGGCAAGACGCCATCGCCGAGGGTCTGGCCCAGCGGATCGTCCGGGGCGATGTGCCGGAGAACCTGAAGGACCGCACCGTGTTCAGCCTGGACATGGGCGCTCTGGTGCTGGCGCAAAGTACCGCGGCGAGTTCGAGGAGCGTCTGAAGAGCGTCCTGAATGAGGTGAAGAAGAGCGAGGGCAGGATCATCCTCTTCATTGATGAGCTGCACACCATCGTGGGTGCCGGCAAGACCGACGGCGCAATGGACGCCGGCAATCTGCTGAAGCCCATGCTGGCCCGCGGCGAGCTGCACTGCATCGGCGCGACCACGCTGGACGAGTACCGCCAGTATATCGAGAAAGACCCCGCTCTGGAGCGCCGCTTCCAGCCGGTGCAGGTGGATGAGCCTACCGTGGAAGACACCATCTCCATCCTGCGCGGCTGAAAGAGCGGTACGAGGTGTTCCACGGCGTGAAGATCAGCGATAATGCATTGATCGCCGCCGCCACCCTCTCTGACCGCTATATCACCGACCGCTTCCTCCCCGATAAGGCCATTGACTCGTGATGAAGCCTGCGCCATGATAAAGACCGAGATGGACAGTATGCCCAGCGAGATGGACGACCTCGCCCACCGCATCACCCAGCTGCAGATCGAGCAGGTCAGCCTGAAAAAGGAGACCGACGCTCTGAGCCAGAGCCGTCTGCGCGACCTCGAAAAAGAGCTGGCCGAGCTGCAGGATAAGTTCCACAGCATGAAGGCAAAGTGGGAGAACGAGAAGAACGCCATCGGCAAGGTGCAGTCTCTGCGCGAGCAGATCGAGCAGACCAACGCCGCCATCGAAAAGGCACAGCGCGAATACGATCTGAACAAGGCCGCTGAGCTGAAATACGGCAGGCTGCCCCAGCTGCAGAAACAGCTGGAAGAAGAAGAGAAGATCGCCGCCGCCAAGAAGGAGGACAGCCTGCTGCGCGACCGCGTGACCGACGAGGAGATCGCCCGCATCGTGGCCCGCTGGACCGGCATCCCCGTGGAGAAGCTGGTGGAGGGCGAGCGCGAGAAGCTGCTGCATCTGGACGATGTGCTCCACAAGAGAGTCATCGGCCAGGATGAGGCCGTCACCAAGGTGAGCGAAGCCATCCTGCGCAGCCGTGCCGGCATCGCAAACCCCAACCGCCCCATCGGCAGCTTCCTCTTCCTCGGCCCCACCGGCGTCGGCAAGACCGAGCTGGCAAAAGCTCTGGCACAGGCTCTGTTCGACGACGAGCGGAACATGGTGCGTATCGACATGACCGAGTATATGGAGAAGTTCAGCGTCAGCCGCCTGATCGGCGCGCCTCCGGGATACGTCGGTTATGAAGAGGGCGGCCAGCTGACCGAGGCCGTCCGCCGCAAACCCTACAGCGTCGTGCTGTTCGATGAGGTGGAAAAGGCTCACCCCGACGTCTTCAACATCCTGCTGCAGGTGCTGGACGATGGCCGCATCACCGACAGTCAGGGCCGCACGGTGGACTTCAAGAACACCGTCATCATCCTGACCTCCAACCTCGGCAGTGACATCATCCTGAACGACCTGGAGCAGCGCCGCGCCGAGGGCTCCAACGAGCTGAGCGAGGACGCCCGCAAGCAGATCGATCTGCTGCTGAAGAGCAAATTCCGTCCCGAGTTCCTGAACCGTCTGGACGAGATCGTCTACTACAAGAGCCTCACCAAGGACGAGACCCGCAAGATCGTGGACCTGCAGCTCGAAGATCTGCGCAAGCGGATGGACGAGGGCAAGCACCTCAAACTGGACGTCACCACGGCAGCCAAGGACTTCATCATCGATTCCTCTTATGACAGCGTCTACGGCGCACGTCCCATCAAGCGGTTCATCCAGAGCCGTGTGGAGACGCTCATCGCAAAGGCCATCATTCAGGGCAGCTACCCCGAGGGCGCGACCCTGACGGTGGACTACGACGGCACGGGCCTTGTGCTCCGCTGAAAACCGCAGACTTTTTACCTATTTTATCCCTCCTCCTGACAGGAACGCTTGCACCGGCGGGTGGAATATGATATTATAGGCGTTGAACAAAGTGCTTTTCATCGTCGAAGGCAACGGTGGAAAGCACTTTTTGGTTAACATATTATTATAAGAAAGTAGAGTTGATCAACCTTTATTATGGACGATGGCAGTATAACGCTCTTGGTGGCGCTGATCGTTCTGATCGCGTTTTCCGCATTCTTCTCCGCCTCCGAGACCGCATTTTCTTCCCTGAACCAGATACGCCTGAAAAGCCGCGCTGACGAAGGCGACACTTCCGCCGCCCGGGTGCTGGCGATGGCCGAGAAGTACGACAAGCTTCTCTCCTCCATCCTCATCGGCAACAACATCGTGAATATCGCCGCCGCTTCCATCGGCACCGTCCTCTTTACCAAGTGGCTGGGTGCAGAGCGGGGCGCCACCACCTCCACCATCGTGCTGACGGTAGTCGTCCTCGTCTTCGGCGAAGTGACCCCCAAGACCCTCGCCAAGGAGATGCCCGAGACGATTGCAACCGCTGTCTCGCCGGTGCTGAACCTGCTGATGACCCTCCTCACCCCGCTGACCTGGCTGTTCAGCCAGTGGAAGAAGCTGCTGGGACGCTTCGTCCACAGCAGCGAGAGCGACGCCATCACCGAAGGTGAGCTCATCACCATGGTGAGCGAGGCTGAGAACGACGGCGAGCTCACCGACCGGGAAAGCCAGCTCATCCGCAGCGCCATCGAGTTCGACGACGTGGAGGTGGAGGAGATCCTGACGCCCCGCGTAGACGTAGTGGCCGTGGAGGACGATATTTCGCTGGAAGAGCTTGCGCAGACGTTCGCAGAATCCGGCTATTCCCGTCTGCCCGTCTATCACGACACCGTTGACAACATCATCGGCGTCGTCCATGAGAAGGATTTCTACATCGCCCGTCTGAAAAAGTCCGTCACGATGGAGGACCTCATCGCCCCCACCCTCTACACCACCGGCTCCACCCAGATCTCCCAGCTGCTGCGCACCTGCGGGAGCAGCACCATCACATGGCAGTCGTCGTGGACGAATACGGCGGCACCGAGGGCATCATCACCCTCGAGGACATTCTGGAAGAACTGGTGGGCGAGATCTGGGACGAACACGACGAGGTCACCGAGGACTTCCGCCAGCAGTCGGACGGCAGCTGGCTCGTGTCCGGCTCGGCCAGCGTGGACGACCTTTACGAGACGCTGGGCCTGCCCGAGGATGAGGACATCGACTCCAACACCGTGAACGGCCTCGTGCAGGAAAAGACCCACCATCTGCCCAAGGTGGGCGACCATTTCCAGCTGAACGACTACGAGGCGTCGTGACCCGCACGGCCCGCCGCCGCGTCACCGAAGTCCGGTTCACCCACACCGCACCTGCCCCGCAGGAGGACGAAAAGGACAAAGACAAGCGCTCTTCCCGTCTGGCGCAGCGCACCGAGCCGATAACACTCTATCACACACAAAAAAATCCTCTCCCGATGGGAGAGGATTTTTTCGGTCCGGCTATTACTGCTTTTTCCAGCGGCGCATGATGCCCATGCCCAGCGCATAGGGCCGGTATGGACCGCGATGGTGGAGCCGATCTGCAGCAGGCCCACCTCGCACTGTGCGGCGGGGTACCTGGCACGCAGGGCGGCGCGGGTCTGCATCCAGAGCCGTTTGCCCTCTTCGTCATCGTAGCCGTAGCCCACGATGATGCGGTAGTCGTCGGGGGTGCCACCGTTGGCGTCCAGATAGTTCATCAGCTGCTCAAGGGCCTTCTCAAAGCTCTTCTGACGGCCCCGGGCCACACCGCCCGAGAAGATCTCGCCGTCCTTGAAGAGGATCATCGGCTTGATGCCCAGGAAGTTCGCCGCCCGGCCAGAGACTTTGCCGATGCGTCCGCCCTTGATGAGGTAATCGAGGTTGCCCACCGTGAAGAAGATGTTGTTGGTGGACTTTTCCGCTTCCAGCCAGGTCACCGCCTCGTCCAGCGTGCAGCCTGCGTCCCGGATGGCCACAGCGTTCTCCACCATGGTCGCCTCCGTGACAGTAGCCGCTGCCGAGTCCATCACCTCGATCTTCGCGTCGGGGTAGTCCTCGAGCACCAGCTCCCGGGCGTTGCGGGCGCTGCCCACGCAGCCGCTCATCTTGCCGGTGAAGCAGAGGCAGAGGGTGGGGCGGCCGGCCTCAGCCTGACGGCGGAACACCTCCTCGAAATCCTCGATGGACGCAAGGCTGGTCTTGGGTAGCAGAGGGGTTGTCCACCATGAACTGGTAGAAATCCCGCACAGCGATCTCCTTGCCCTCCTTGCGGTAGTGCTCACCGTCCAGCGAAACATAGAACGGCACGATCTCCACGCCCATCTTCTGCGCCATTTCCGGCGTAAAGTCACAGGCGCTGTCGGCGATGATGTCAAACATTAGCGGCATCCTTCTTTCCGGTGAATTCAGGGTTCAGACCACGTGGTGGATGTATGCCTCACGCTCTGCGCCCACAGAGATATAGGTGATCTTGCAGCCCACGGCCTTTTCCAGATACTCGACGTAGTTCTGGGCCTCCTTGGGCAGGTCTTCCCACTTGCGGGCGGCGGTGATGTCGCAGTGCCAGCCGGGCAGATACTCCACCACCGGCTGTGCGGTGTCCAGAGCCTCGCCCATGGGGAAGCGGGTGGTGGTGGTGCCGTCGCTCAGCTTGTAAGCAGTGACCATGGGGATCTTCTCCATGTAGTCCAGCACGTCCAGCAGGTCAGGGCGACCTCGTCGCAGCCTGGCAGAAGACGCCGTAGCGGCTTGCCACCAGGTCGATGGGGCCGACGCGGCGGGGACGGCCGGTAGCAGCGCCGTACTCGTGGCCGGCCTCACGCAGAGCGTGCTTCTCTTCCTCGGTCATGGCCAGCTCAGTGACAAAGGGGCCGTCGCCGACGCAGGAGGAATAAGCCTTCATGACGCCGATGGAGTTGGTCAGCTTGTGGCCCGGGATGCCTGCGCCGATGGGGCGTAAGCGCCGATGGTGTTGGAGGAAGTGGTGTAGGGGTAGATGCCGAAGTCGATGTCGCGCAGAGCGCCAGCTGGGCCTCGAACAGCACCTTCTTGCCGGCGGCATCGGCGTCTGCCAGATACTGGCCCACGTCGCAGATGTAGTCCTTGAAGATGGCGGCATACTTCTCCAGCCATGCCCACATCTCGTCCACGCTGATGGGAGCGGCGTTGTAGCTGCCCTCCATGACGAGGTTCTTGGCGTCCACCATGGTGACCAGGCGCTTCCTGACGGAGTCGTCCAGATGCAGCAGGTCGCCCATGCGGAGGGTCTTCTTCATGTACTTGTCACCGTAAGTGTAGGCGATGCCGCGCTTGGTGGAGCCGAACTGCGCGCCGGTCTTGGACAGACGTGCCTCTTCCAGACCGTCCTGATCGACATGGTAGGGCATGGTGATGGTGGCGCGGTCAGAGATCTTCAGGTTGGCAGGGGTGATGGAGATACCCTGCTCGCGCAGCTTGTTGATTTCACCGTCCAGATGGTGGGGGTCGATGACCATACCGTTGCCCATCACGCAGACAACATTGGGACGGAGGATACCGGAGGGCAGCAGGTTCAGCACGAACTTGCCCCGCTCATTCTTGACGGTATGACCAGCATTATTGCCGCCCTGATAGCGTGCAACAATATCGTACTCCTGGCTAATCAGATCGACCATGCGGCCCTTGCCTCATCGCCCCAGTTGATACCCGTAATTGCAGTAAGCATAATAAATGACCTCTTTATTGTTTTTCAAAAGGCGGCCTTTTCCGCGCACCCTGCCCGGGATACGCCGCCTTGGGAAACTTGTTTTCTGCCGCGCGCTCCTGCCGGAGCACACAACAGCTCAAGTATAAGTATAGCACTCTTTCGCCCATAAAAAAAGAGGAAAAAGCGGTTTTGTACGACTTTTTCTCCCGGTTCAGTTCTTTTTGCTCACTCTGTGGATGGTGCCGTCCGGCTCCTTGATGGAGGTGTGCTCCAGCTGGGTGCGAAGGCTGGACTTCATGTCCTCGATATACTCCTTGCGCAGAGCCTGCTGCTCGGCTTTTTCGGCCTCCGTCAGGCCGGTGGTCTTGCTCTTGTGTGCCAGCTCGTTGATGCGGGCTATCTTTTCTTTGGTCATCGAAGTTTTCCTCCGTTTTGGATATGTTTGTGATATAATAGAGCAAAAGGCTCTCCCTTGGGAGCAACGGCGACGACCGCCGCCAGTGGCGGGAACAGGGAGAAGCTGTTGGGGCCGCGGCCAGCGGGATGCAAGCGAAAGCGAAGCAGACGCTGGGAGCCGCAACCCGGTTCTGGCGCGTGGGCGCCTGAGAGGGCAAGGATGTTGAGGAGGAGACACCCGCGCGGCGATGATACCGCTCTGACAAAGGGCCTGCTTATCGCTGCACTGCGGCTCTGTCTTTTCTGGCTTGCCCTCTCCGTCACCTGCGGTGACACCTCTCCCAAAGGGAGAGGCTTAACGCTCTATCCAATCGCTACATCTCAGTATAACAAAGGACGATTCCCATGTCAAACCAACTCAATTTTTCACAGCAGATGGACGAAGTGTTGAAAACTCTGGGCGGCACCCGTCCCCGGCTGCTGCTCCATGCCTGCTGCGGCCCCTGTTCCAGCGCCGTGCTGGAGCGGCTGTGCCGGTATTTCGACATCACCGTGCTCTACTACAACCCCAACACATGGCCCGCCGAAGAATACCACCGCCGGGGCGAAGAGCTGGAGCGCTTCGTCGCCGCCGCCCACCCGCTGGGGGTGACGGTGGTGGAAGACCGGTACGACCCGCAGGAGTTCTACTCCGCTGTCGCGGGCCTCGAGAACGAGCCGGAGCGCGGCAGTCGCTGTACGGTCTGCTATCGGCTGCGGATGCGCCGTGCGGCCCAGTATGCCGCCGAGCACGGCTTCGACTGGTTCACCACCACCCTCTCCATCAGCCCCCACAAGGACGCCAAGCGCATCAATGCCATCGGGCAGGAGCTAGAGCAGGAGTATGGCGTTCGGCACCTGCCTCCGACTTCAAAAAGCAGAACGGCTATCTGCGCTCGTTACAGCTCTCAGAGGAATACGGCCTCTACCGGCAGGACTACTGCGGCTGTGAGTTCAGCGCAAAAGCCAGAGGCATCGGCACTACTGCGGGAGAATAAGTGATACAGTTCCAATTATTTGATTTATCTATGTATCTTTTTCAAAGTGTATCTACTTGATACACTTCGGCCTTCTGATACACTTCCAACTGTATCAAGCACCCCCGAACTGTATCAGCTGATACAGTTCGATTTTCGACTTATCAGCGTCAAAAAAGCGCAACTGTATCAGATAACCTCCCTTCGTAGAGAGCTGATACAGCTGCACTTCTTATTTTTATTCTTCCGGCAAACGTGCAACCAGAATTGCAAAGATGACCAGACCCACGCAGGGGACGATGTTGGTCATCATACCGGCGGCAAGACCGGCGCTTTCGGCCACGACGCCGATGACCCAGGGCATCAGGATCGCGCCGCTGGCCGCCACCGGCAGCATGATGCCCATGCTGGTCACGCTGGTCATACGGCCTGCGCTGGCCACAGCGGTGGGTTCATGCCCGCCATCGCAAAGGCAAAGGCGAACAGCAGCGCGATGGCCGCGCCCTGACTGCGGGCCTGCACCAGCAGGATGTAGAAGATGGTGCAGCTCACGCCCATGACCACCATGGCCTTGCGGGGCTGCTTGAAGGGGAACACGAAGGCGATGAGCAGACGTGCCACGAGGGTCGCGCCCCACATGACGGTGACGGTATAGGCCGCCAGCGCGCCTGCGATGATGCCGCTGCCCTTGAAGTAGGTGACCATCCAGCCGGTGACGCTCTGCTCAGCGGCGTTCTGGCAGAAGAGCAGGCCGGTCAACAGCCAGAAGCGGGTGGATCTGAGGAAGCTCCAATCGGTGACTTCCTTCCTGCCCGCGCCCTTGCCCGCAAAGGGAGTCCCCATATACACCAGCCAGAGCAGCAGACCCAGCACAGCCAGCACCAGCACGGCGAAGGAGCCGCTCACCCTGCCTGCCGCCGCGATGAAAAAGGGGCAGAGCAGTGCGCCGCAGGCATAGCAGCTGTGCATCAGGTTCATGCCCCGGGTGCGGTCAGCGGAGTTGTCGCTGACGAGGATGGTGCAGGTGTTGATGACACTGCCCTTGCGATGCCCACGAGGAAGAAGCCCAGCGCCAGCACAGCCACCGCGCCGCTGAGGCCCATCATGCGTAGCCCAGCGCATAGCCGATGGTCAGCAGCAGGATGCTGGGCTTCATGCCCAGCTTGCCGGGCAGCATGGCGATGAGGAAGCCTGCCAGCAGGTTGCCGATGCTCATGAGAGACAGCAGGGTCCCGGTCATGCCGTAGGCGAAGCATACTGCTCCTGCAATAAACTGACCACCACGCCGCTGGAAATGGCGCAGATGCCGCTGAAAAAGAAGGTGATGAAGCCCATGTTCCGCAGGCGGGTGTTCTTTTGTTCCATACGATTCCTCTTTCCGCTTTTCCTTTTCCGTCCGCGCCTTGCCGTAAGCGCGTTGTATCCTATCCCATTATAGCTTTCTGCTGCCGGAGTTGCAACCTCTCCGTCACGGCAAGCCCTCTCAGGCGCTTGCGCGCCAGCTCTCCCAGAGGGAGAGCCATTGGCAGGCCGGACAGGTTTTTGCTGGACGAGCAAAGTTTTATTTTATCGGGAACTGTAGTGCCTTGCGGTCTCGATTCACGGCAGCTTTACAAAGCGCGCTTTTTCAGAAGCCTCTGCCCGCGTAAGCGAGGCCCGGCATTTGCGCCAGCATACGCTTCCAGCGTCCAGTGCAGAGTGTCCCGCTCGCCAGTGCCTCTCCTTTCGGGAGAGGTGTCACCGAAGGTGACGGAGAGGCTGCCCCCGTAAGCCACGCAAAAAGAGGGCCGGACGTTTTTTGTCCGGCCCTCTTTGAGATCAGCGCTTATTCAGCCTTGGCCTCCGGTGCTGCCGCAGGGGCGGCAGCCGGGGCGGCGGGCTTTGCTGCGGCAGCAGCAGGCTTCACCACGGGCTTCGGGGGATACGGATCGTCCTTCAGGGGGAAGAGGATGATCTTCTTCGGGCACTTCTGGGCGCACATACCGCAGCCCTTGCACTTGTCGTAGTCCACGCGGGCCACGTTGTCAATGACATGGATCGCATCGAACTTACAGGTGCGCTCACACATACCGCAGGCGATGCAGCTGGTGGTGCAGAGCTTGTTGGCGACAGCGCCCTTATCCTGGTTGGAGCACATAACGACAGGCTTGCGCGGGCCGCCGGCGTCGATCATGATGACCTTCTTGGGGCAGATGTTGGCGCAGGCACCGCAGCCGGTACACTTGTCCTTGTCCACCTTGGCAACACCGTCCACGATGTGGATGGCGTCGAACTTACAGACCTTGGTGCAGTCGCCCAGACCGATGCAGGCGAAGGAGCAGGCCTTGGGGCCGCCGTACAGGGCAGCAGCAGCGGCGCAGGTCTGGATGCCCTTGTAGTCGTAAGCGGGCTTGCAGTGCTCGGAGCTGCCCTGGCACTGGACCACGGCCTTCTTCTCCACAGCGCTTGCCTCACCGCCCATGATCTTGGCGATGGCAGCAGCAGCCTTGGGGCCGCCGGGAGCGCACTTATCGCAAGGCACGCCGTCCATGACGACAGCCTTTGCGTAGTCGGCACAGCCTGCGTAGCCGCAGCCGCCGCAGTTTGCGCCGGCCAGACAGCTGGCAACTTCTTCGATGCGGGGGTCTTCCTCAACTGCCATGAACTTGGCAGCGGCGACCAGAATGATTGCGCCGACAGCACCGACGATGGTGCAGAGGATAACAGCAGATGCGATATTCATAATCCTGTTCCTCCTTTACAGCGTCACGTTAAACAGATTCTCAACGATGCCGCCAAAGCCCATGAAGGACAGGCTGGTGATCGCTGCGGCCAGCAGGGTGATGGGCAGGCCCTTGAAGGGAGCCGGGGGATCACAGGCCTCCACGCGCTTGCGCACGCCGCTGAACATGACCATAGCCAGCATGAAGCCGACGCCTGCGCCGATGGCACAGACCAGAGCCTCGATGTAGGCAGCGCCGAAGCTCAGAGCCTCGACGTCTGCGCCGTAGTCATCGACGACCAGAATGGTGACAGCCAGAACGCAGCAGTTGGTGGTGATCAGGGCAGGTAGACGCCCAGAGAGTTGTACAGCGCAACGACATACTTCTTCAGGAAGATCTCGATGAACTGCACCAGAACTGCAATGACCAGAATGAACACGATGGTCTGCAGATAGCTCAGCCCGGCGGGGTCCAGAACAAAGATCTGCAGCGGGAAGGTCACAGCCGTAGCCATGAACATGACGAAGATGACAGCGCCGGACATACCCACAGCGGAGTCAAGCTTCTTGGAAACGCCCAGGAACGGGCAGATGCCATAGAACTTCACCAGCACGTAGTTGTTGACAAGGATCATGCTGAAGAAGATAGCAGCGAGTTTGACGAGCATCTTATTAGCCCTCCTTCTTCAGATTGTCGATGTCGCAGCAGCTCTTGCGCTCGATGCGCGCATCCAGCTTGCCTTCCAGCCAGATACAGCCGGCCATCAGGACGCCGTAGCAGAAGAATGCGCCGGGAGCCTGAGTCATGATGCTGATGCGGGCGATGCTGTCGGGCAGGACCTGGAAGCCCAGCCAAGTGCCGCTGCCCAGCACCTCGCGGATGGTAGCCATCAGCACGACGGTGAGGGTGTAGCCGATGCCCATGCCGACGCCGTCCAGTGCAGAATCGACCACGTTGTTCTTGCAGGCGAACATCTCGGCACGGCCAAGATGATGCAGTTGACGACGATCAGGGGCAGGAAGACGCCCAGTGCGGTGTACAGGCTGTCCATGTAGGCGTGCATGACCATCTGGACGATGGTGACGAAGCCTGCGATGATGACGATGTAGCAGGCAGATGGACCTTTGCGGGGATCACGTTGCGCAGCAGCGAGATCAGGATGTTGGAGCAGACCAGCACGAAGGTGAAGGCTGCACCCATGCCCAGTGCGCTGGAGACTGCGTGGTAACTGCCAGGCAGGAGCAGGTGCCCAGGACCAGACGCAGAACGGGGTTCTCTTTGATGATGCCGTTGGTAAGGATGCTTACCTTGGACTTGTTTTCAGATGCCATTTCTTACCAACCTCCTTTATGCCAGCTCGTTGTAGCAGTTGACGCAGTCGTTGATGGCGGCGAACAGTGCCTTAGAGGAAATGGTCGCGCCGCTGTATGCGTCAAAACCGCCCTGACCGATGGCGATATTCTGGGTGCCGTCCATGCCGTTGAACTGGGCAAGGAAGGTGTCGGTTGCGACATTGGAGCCGATGCCCTTGGTCTGAGTGGAAGCGTCCACCCAGATGCCGGTGACGGTGCCGTTGGTGTCAAAGCCCATGATGACAGACAGCACGCCGCCGTCGAAGCCTTCTCCTCAGCTTGATGGCCATGCTGCCATCCTCGGCCTTGACGACGCCGGTGACGTTCTCGGTGGTGTAGCCGGTCACTTCTTCCAGCGTCTTGGCGTCAGAAACGGTGGGCATGACGTCCACGTAAGCTGCCAGGGTGGCGGCCTTCTGGTTTGCTTCGATGATAGGCGCAGTAAAGGAGTTGACCAGGGCCAGCAGGAAGCTGACCACCAGTGCGATGACGCTCAGCACGACTACCGGCTTTACCGTGCTTTCCCAAGTAGACTTATTCATTTGCCAGCAGCCTCCTTCTTAGCAGGTTTGACATAGCCATACGGCGTCTGGCGGGTCATATCATTGATGTACGGGACCCACAGGTTCATGAACAGCAGCGCGAAGGACACGCCCTCGGTGTAGCTGCCCCAGTAACGGATCGCGAAGGTGATGACGCCAGAGCCACGCCGTAGATCAGCTTGCCCTTCAGGGTGAAGGGCTGGTGACGTAGTCGGTGGCCATGAACACAGCGCCGAACAGCAGGCCGCCGCTCAGTACCGCCACCAGTGCAGCGTGGACGCTGTGGGTGGCGATGAGGTAGAACACGAACATGCTGCCAACGTAAGCGGCAGGGATGGCGATGCTGATGGTCTTGGTGACCACGAGGTAGATCAGGCCCAGCACGATGGCCAGAGCGCAGGTCTCGCCCAGAACGCCGCCGTGGACGCCCATGAAGAGGTCCAGCAGGCTCAGCTTGTTGGGGTCAGCCACAGCCAGAGGAGTCGCGGAGGACAGCTGATCGACCGCTGCATCCGGGAACACCCAGTTGTTCATCGCGCCGGCAAAGCTGACGAACAGCACGATACGTCCCACCAGAGCGGGGTTCGCGAAGTTCATGCCGATGCCGCCGAACAGCTGCTTGACCACGATGATGGCCGCGAAGTCGCCGATGAGCAGCTCACCGATGGGCATGCCCACAGGCACATTCATGGCGAGGATGATGCCGGTGACGACGGCGGACAGATCGCTGATGGGGTTTGCCCTCTTCATCAGCTTGCAGTACAGCCACTCGAAAGCTACGCAGGCCACGACGGACACTGCGGTGACCAGCAGAGCACGCAGACCAAAGATAATGGCAGAGGCCACGACGCACGGGGTCAGGGCCACGATCACGTTGCCATCAGGCCGGTGGTCGTCTCCTCAGAGCGCAGGTGCGGGGAGGCCGAAACAATAAGCTTCGTATCCATTACTTATTGCCTCCTTTTTTGATTTCACCGAGATAGAATGCCTTGGCCAGACCCATCATCTGGGTGCAGGGACGCTTGGCCGGGCAGACGAAGGTGCAGGAGCCGCAGTTGAAGCAGTAGTCAACGTGCAGCTTGTGAAAAAAGAGATGCCCACCGGAAGGAAAATATCCATTGTCGTGAACGTGCTCCCGTCAGCGAGGCAAAAGTTTCGCCCAGAAAATTGGTGTACTTGAAGTAACACAACAATCCCAAATTGATGAACAGACTCAACACAACCCATGCCTTACGTAGCCAGG
>ENA-OQLB01000633-OQLB01000633.1-human-gut-metagenome-genome-assembly--contig:-NODE-633-length-18823-cov-4.856600_pt1 | contig 18823 bp, 16 predicted proteins | sample MGYA00242656_ERZ504813 | MGnify/ENA primary metagenome ERZ504813 (study PRJEB26092, sample SAMD00036388) | human gut metagenome | host: Homo sapiens | study: EMG produced TPA metagenomics assembly of... | reverse complement strand
TCTCCGATACGCCATATGGCTGTGGGGACGGCACAGGCATCATGCATCCTTCTATGACAGCCAATACCATAGACTGGATGCATGTTTTTTATGTAGTGAATTTTGTAAACTTTTTATTTAATTGTAAATATAATAAATTTATTCATCAGATACAACCGTATAATTTCTACCCAATGCGCCCATAAATAATTCCTTTGCAGAGCTTCCAGTAAAGTTTTCAATTTCATCTTGCACCTGTTTTGTCATCAAATCAAGATAACGATAAACACCGCCTTTTTCATCTGCAACAGCAAGTACAGAACCAAACATATCAGGATGGTCTTTCAAATACATTACATAACCTTTCAGCTTTGCAACATTATCTCCTAACCAATCACCATGAGGGTCTACAATCGAACGAATAATTTTTCCATCGCCAGTCTTCTGAAAGAAAATAAAATCAGGATACATATTTTCCCACACATCATTTAACTTGTAAGGAATTGCAAGAGATGCATTAAGATTTCTTGACTGATTTCTATACCATGCTACATTTAATGTACGTGATAATTCTGTCTGTACCACTTTTTCTTCAAGGTCATTCAGGTTCAAATATGCCCAACCTTCATCGTCACTAATAATATGTTTGGGATATGCCTTATAATCTTTGTTCTGACGTGTAATACTTGCCTGAACATTCAAATTACGTTCAATATACGGTTTTGTATTACCCTCAATTCTATCCCATTTTGCTTTATTTTCTTCTGACACAGCATATCTCTGTGGGCATAAATACTCAACAATTCATCTGTCTTTTTCTCTGCCCATTCTTCCATTGCCTGAATAATTTCCATACAATATCCAACAGCAGCAATACGACTAATCGCATTTGCATCAGAATCAAATTCTTCATTTTTGCGCTTGTTGATACAATATTTAATCAAATCAGATGCACCAGAAAACACACTTACTGTATGTTTATAATATGTTACCAATCTATCTGCATCATTCTCAACCAGTTCTTCCCTATCCTCAAATGCTTCTCCTGTAAGTGGGTCAACCCTTTTTACGCTCACGGTTGTACTTTTAATTTCACTCAACGAACGCTTAAATTCTGCCGGATGTTTATGGATTTCACCTTCGATATTGTTATAAAATTCTTCCTGAATTTTTGAATCCAAATCAGACTCCACGTCAATATCAGACATAACTACGTCAATACAGTCCCATAAGTCTAAGAAATGGTTTGTTTTATCATGACGCACCTGTCTGGTGATAATTTCTTCAAAACTTGCTTTAATTGCATCACTGTCAACCTTCGGAATTCTTTCAAGAGCTTCCGTCAATTCTTCCTCAGTTTCAACAATATCATCAATATTAACCGCAAATTCATAGTCTGTATTAACCGCAAATTCTGTTCCTGACAATGAATCTTCTGTCGATTCTCTATATGTATAACCGCCTGATTCGCATACTCCATCTGCACTAGCAGCAGTTACATTTTCATGCTTGACATCATCAGGTTGCTTCACTTCATTTTCACTCTGCTTTTGAGCTAATTTCTTTTCAATTTTCTTTTTGGTTTCTCCAAAAACCCTACATCTGCCGGATTTTTAATAATCTTATTTGCATCAACCGCTACATTGTCTTCTTTCAAGCGTTCAACAACACTCTCAACAGTCACAGCATCATATTCTGGAAGATAACATGCTACTGTGTTCAATTCTTCTACATTTGTAACACGTCTTGCTAATGGTGTACGAACCATACGACCAATCAACTGAGCAATGTATGTTGGGTCAGTTCGTTTTCTTCTGGAATAAATAACCTCTGCACGAGGACAATCCCAACCAGTAGATACTGCATCTTTTGCAAAAAGCACTCTAATTTCTGTACGTTCAGCAACTTCCTCTGGTTTTACATACGGAATCTTTCCAGCCGGAGTAACAATGTCATCATGTTCACCAAATACATTTGCAAAGCAATCTGAAATATCCAGCCAAGGTAATGTTTTATGAATCTGAGAACAGAGAGAAATTAATGTATCAACACTCACTTTATCTTCAACTTGTACTACCATCAGTGGAATTACAGTAGGGATTTTATTTTCTTCACAATAATCCTTCCATAATTTTGATGCAGAAGCCAGTTTCACACATGCCTGCGTTAAATCCTGATGCTTTGTATCAGCTGCTTTCTTAGGTGTACGAAGCTCAATCATATCTTTAATAAGACCCGAATCTTTTACGGCAGATACAGGTACATCAACAGATGCCTTCATATCCCGGTTCTTACGACCAGCCATTGCATTATTAAATCGTTCAGGTGTAGCAGAGATTCCTACTACGCAAGGCATTGGCTTATTGATTCCATCCTGTCCATCAATAATAATGCTATAAATAGTTTTATTGGCATTATCACTTGTACCTTTATCATTTCCTGTACCAAGACCTCTATGAGCTTCATCAATAAACAGGAACAAATGAATGTCATCATCTTCAATAGTCGCATTCAGTACATCATAAAACGAACGTCCACCTTCAGCTTCATTTGTCAGCTTCTTTCCCTTACCAAGTAACTGCCTATTCAAAAAATAAATATGCCCCGGTGACAGTTTTGCATGATTTTTTGCAAAATCTGCACTGATTGCTTCCATCGACACAGCTCCATTCAATAAATCTGTTGCTGCATCAAATCTTTTCATCGTCTGTTCATTCAAGCTAGGACTATCTGACAACCACAAAATTGCAGCTCTATCATCACCAGCATATGTATCATTACCATAAAACAAGCCTTCTGCAACAGCAGCTGAGATAACAGTCTTACCTGCACCAGTTGGTGCAGTCAACGATACGGCAGATAAAGAACCATCTGCGTCGTAACTACGACGCATAGATTCCATCTTTTTTAAAAGCTCAGTTACTGCATCTTTCTGAAAATCAATTAAACCATACTTCATTAGTCCAGTCCTCCTTCGCCACAAATTTCAAATGTTCTGAGGAAAGTTTCGTACAATCTATGTACTTCAATTCCCGGAAGACGTTTGCACATATTAGAGTAACGTCTCTGGTCATCAGTTACTACAAACACAGTCTTAATAGTCGATGTATTCTTTACCTTTTCACAGAATTTAGAAGCTTGTCCATAATCAAAAAGCACACCATAATAATCTGTTGTTAAGTAACTCTTACCAATCTTACGAATAATCGGACCATGACAGCCAGCCTGCATCCACAAAATCGGTGCAATAGCATTGAATGCATTATCCAAACGAATAGGCCATGCTGACTCGTATGTCAACTCGCAGAACACGGCATTCGCTTTGAATCCATCAGCTTTAGGCAATGAATAACCTAAATCAATATCCTTTGACGGCTTACCATAGTCACCTTCTAACGGGTTGCCATTTACATCATGACCTTCGATACTGCACACAGTTCGAGGCCATGTAACATAATTGGCAATTCCATATTTTTCCCAATCAGGGTCAGAAGGACGAAGACCATCTGCAACAAATTTCTTTTCCTCTGCTTCTGAGACCTCATTATTTGTAACACAAATACAACGACGATGACCGCCATCTTCTGCATTGAGCAAATTCACTGCATGAAGAGTTGTTCCTGAACCTGCAAAGAAATCTACAATCAGAGCATTTGGTTTATCTGAAATAAAATATCTCAAAGTATCACGAACAGCATACACAGATTTCGGGAAATCAAACCTTTCATTCCCCAATATTGATGTCAATATTTTCGAACCATAATCCCTCGCGTCATGAAGAGGATTATCCCACTGAGACTTTGGCATAATCATACGATGTTCATTATATGTAGCTATAACACTTCCATCTTCTGCATAACCCGAAACATGGATTTTACCTTCCTCAATTCCTTTTATTGAACCTGATGCTAAATATTGAATAGAATATTTCTGCGGCTTCTTATTTGAATAACCGCCTACTTTCACATACCCCTTTTCTAATCGTTTCAACAATGAATCAGGAGTCAATCCCCAGTTCATTTCTGTTCCATCATCACGAATAGGAAGTACTGTAACACAATTATCTTTATCATCAATTTCTGAAACAGGAATATCTGGTCCAACAGGTTCTCCAACACTATCAATACTATTTGTAGTGGCGTTTACGTATATTGGATAAAATTGGGATTTTCCCCCTTACTTGTGCCTCTTTTTGATTTAATATCACCTCGTCGAAGAGTTCTCCAATTTACTTTATCACCCTCTGAAAAATTCTTACTTTCTTCAAGAGGTGCTATTGTACAATTTCCAAACATTACGAAATATATATATTCATTATTTCTATTAAATTCGTTATCTCTTGCAATTGTACCGTGATTTGTAACTAACGATACCATTTGAATTCTCGAATTTGGAAAAATCTGTTCTAATAATATTGACAATCTAGCATATTCGTTCTCATCAATTGTTACAATTAATACAGAATCCTTAGGATTTAACAACTGTTTAGCCAATTTTAAACGTCGCTCCATAAAAACAAGCCATTTACTATGTCGATACTTATCATTAGAATCAACATAATTACAGTTATATTTCCAATCTTTCGAGTCTTCTTTATTATATGGTGGGTCAATATAGATACAGTCAACCTTTCCTGCATATGCATATGCCAATGCTTCTAAGGCATGATAATTCTCGGAATTGATAACCATATGATATGGGTCTTCTGGATTTCCTCGCTCAATACGGTCAATTTCCTTCAGACCAGGATAGATGACATCTCTGTAACTCACAAGGACACAGATGTCTTCCAATGGAACATCTTTTGCTTCTCCATCATGTTCAAGATATGCAACACCATTATCAATATATTTCACACACCAAGGAACAGAATTTTCTTCTGTTTCCTTTTGTCCACGAGGTGCAAGAATATTCACTGTATCACCTACAGCAGGTTGCTTTTTATAAAGCCTAACTGCTTCTGGTAAATTATGTTCAAAAACCAAACCATACGAATGGTCTTTTACATATTTCTGAATCTGACGTGCAAGCTCTGGATTTAACTTTGCAACCTCAGAAATCGTTTCATTAATATTTGCCATAATATGCATCCTTTCTCATATATAATTTCTGTAAACAATCCACAAATGATATGGTTTTAATAAAATTATCTACAACTTTCCTTCTAAAATCCCTCAGACTTTAAAAATTCATCTAATATATCGACCAATACATCTTTCATATTTGTATCGTTTGCAACGCAATACATTTTCAAACGCTTTTTCATATCTTCTGTTAAGTAAAACTGTATCGGTACTTTCTTCTGTTGTGGCGTAGCCTGCTCCACCATATTATTCTTATCTGCCATCAAAAATTTCCTTTCTTTCCGAAATCATTTTTTTATGATTTCATACTATCATGATTTCACCAGACACTCAAGAAAAATTATTTCAAAACCGATAAATTATATTATCATGATATCATGATATGTGCAAGATTAACATGTGTTTTTACACAAAATACGGCACCTCGTCCGAGTGCATGTCTGTGTAAAACCATATTTTATATTTCAGAAAGGACGTATCTATTATGACAAAACCTACGTATATCTTAATCCGTGAAGCCAGCAACGAATCCGGCTACACAGCACATCCGTTTCCTACCGAAACGGCAGCATACACAGCTATGAACTGCATGATGAAATCTGATACCGCTGCCATTGAAACGACATACCACTTAACGCCCCGTGTGGAACAGGTATCGAGCTATAAAACACAGCTCATCTTCGATGCAATCATCGCTGAGTCAGACATAACTGTAAAAATTACGTACAGCGTTTTTGAAGTGAAATAAGAGATATTTCGTGATATAAAAATGACTGTTGCATTTCTGCAGCAGCCATTTTATCGCACATTTCCTCGTAGCAAACACCTATACGTACACTGTATCTTACGACCGTTGCATTCCACGGTCACATTCGTGCTATTCTTATAATCTATCACTTTACAGATATCGCCCCAACGATTTTGCTGTGAGTTTGTTATTTATTGTTTCTACATCTATCTCTAATAACTCCGCTATTTTTTCAATAGATACATTCCTGTCTTCCAGCTTTCCCGGTATAATGCCAACTGATGTTACTACTCCTTTTCCTGCAAGCATTTTACCATCTCGATCTAATATTTCTCCTCTCTCCGCTTTTGATGTAGTAACACTTATTTTATCATCACTCTCTAAATCTGGAAAAATCAGGCTATCCTGCCATACTAATTTATATCCCTGTTTCGTCTTCTTCAGTGCTGCTTTGATCTCGTCGTTAACAACATCTGTATCAGCAACAACAAGAACACCGATACGTCCACCACCGTGGATGTAAGGAACAACCACACCGTTGTCTGCTGCAACTTTCTCGAATCTTCTGATGTTCAGGTTCTCTCCGATAACTGCGATCTTCTCTACGAGAGCATCTTTTACAGTCTTTGTTGTATCAGCTTCCCAAGCCTCTGCCATAAATGCATCAAGATCAGCTGCTTCTGAATCTACTACCTGGTTAGCAACTGCTTCTACGAATCCCTGGAACTCGTCGTTCTTTGCAACGAAGTCTGTCTCAGAGTTTACTTCTACGATTGCAGCAACTTTGTCATCTTTAACAACTGTCTTAACGATACCTTCTGCAGCGATTCTTCCAGCTTTTTTCTCAGCTTTAGCCTGTCCGTTCTTTCTAAGGAACTCTACAGCTGCGTCCATATCTCCGTTTGTCTCAGCAAGCGCTTTTTTACAGTCCCTCATTCCAGCGCCTGTCATTTCTCTTAACTCTTTTACCATTCCTGCTGTGATTGCCATGATAATTTTCCTCCATTATTCATAATGTGTATGTCACTGTAAGCAGTAACATATGCTTTTCTCTATAGAACTATTTCTATAAAGTAAAATGCTTCAACCTGATAATCAGGCTGAAGCATTTTCTTTCATATCAAGAACTGATATTACTCTTCTACAGCCTCTTCAGCTTCAGCTGCTTCTGCAGCCTCCTCGTAATACTCATCCTCAGCTGCACCCTGGTTTGCTTCGATAACAGCGTCTGCCATCTTAGAAACGATCAGTTTTACAGCTCTGATTGCATCATCATTACCTGGGATTACGTAATCCAGTTCTTCTGGATCACAGTTTGTATCACAGATACCGATCAGCGGAATTCCGAGTGTGTGTGCTTCCTGTACACAGATTCTTTCTTAGGATCTACGATGAAGATAGCGTCTGGCAGTTTCTTCATGTCTTTGATTCCGCCAAGGTTCTTCTCAAGCTTTGTCCACTCTTTTTTGATTTCGATAACTTCTTTCTTCGGAAGTACTTCGAATGTTCCATCTTCTGCCATTCTCTCGATGTCTTTCAGACGTTTGATACGGCTCTGGATTGTCTTGAAGTTTGTAAGCATTCCTCCAAGCCATCTCTCGTTTACATAATACATTCCGCAACGCTCAGCCTCAGCTTTGATTGCATCCTGTGCCTGTTTCTTTGTTCCTACGAAAAGAACTGTACCGCCTTCTGCAGCGATGTCAGAAACAGCCTTATATGCATCGTCAACCATTCCTACAGATTTCTGCAGGTCGATGATGTAGATACCATTTCTCTCTGTGTAGATGTATGGAGCCATCTTAGGGTTCCATCTTCTTGTCTGATGTCCAAAATGAACACCTGCTTCCAATAACTGCTTCATTGAAATAACGCTCATGTTATTCTCCTCCATTTGGTTTTTTTCTTCCGTATGTTTTACTCTCCTTCGCAACCGGACGAAACTCCCGTCTCGACTTAGGCACCTTGGAAGGAATCCACATACGTGTTTTTTAGCAACGTTCGTAGTATAGCATAAAACAAGGGACGTTGCAAGAACTTTTTCCCACAACGCCCCCATTTTTCAACATTTTTTGTTATTGTTCGTACTGTGTGCGACCAACAGCCATTTTTATCCTCCTACGCAACAAGATGTGAATTTCCTATTCCTATACCAGCTGAAACGCTTTCAGCACATACAGCCATCCTGTCAACGTGAATGCACTGAACAATGTTGTCAACATCACTACACTTGATGATAAAACTCCTTCATGTCCCATATTCTTTGCCATAACAAAACTGCTTACTGTTGTTGCGGATCCAAGCATTACAAGGATTGCAATCAGTTCTTCCTGACGGAATCCCAGTTTCACAGCAATCGGAAGAAAAATTGCCACAAATACGATCAACTTCATAATTGTTGCTGTCACAGCCGGTTTGATCTTTCCAAGTGCTTTCCTAAAATCAAAGGTAGCTCCCATTGCCATCAGCCCCATTGGTGTGGACATTCCTCCAATACTTGTCACCGTTTTATTAAGAATTGCCGGCATTGGATCTTGCAGGCTGACCAGATCAGACCAGCCACGATTCCAATGATGATTGGATTGGTTACGATTCCCTTTAACGTTTTCATCCATACAGCTTTATCAATTGCCTTTCGTTCCGGATGGAAAAAGGATAACACGATAACTGCCATTACATTATAAAGTGGTACACTTCCAATGATCATAAGTGGCGCCATCCCTGCATTTCCATAAATATTCTGGATAAATGCAATTCCAAGAAGTGCTGCGCTGCTCCGGTAAGAAGCCTGTATAAATTCCCCCTGGATTGAACGGTCTTTCCAGATGCAAGATACCAGTGCAGCAATTGTAATACAGATAAATGTTACTACAAAGCAGAAAATCACAAATTTGATATTCCACACTTCTTTAAAATCAACCTTTGCCAGGTCACCAAACAACAATACCGGCAATGGAATCAGAAAGACAAATTTATTCATCTTTGCTGCAAACTCTTCATCCATCCAGCCAAGCTTTCTGAACAGCATTCCCAGTACCATCATCAAAAAGATCGGTACGGTTGCATTCAGACTAAAAACTAAATTTTCCATTCTTCTCACCAGTCCCCTACTCTGTACGAAGCGCTGTCACAGGATCACTCTTTGCTGCTTTCTTTGATGGGATCAGTCCACCAAGTAATGTAAGGACAACACTTAATAAAATCAGTATGATTGCCGGAACAATCGGCAAAACTGCATTTACCTTCGCATTATCCGCCACACTGTGAATAATCGCATTTCCCGGAATCAGAAGTAATAAAGTCAGTCCGATTCCGATCAATCCTGCACAAAGTCCGATAATAAATGTCTCTGCATTAAATACCTGTGATACATTTCGCTTTGACGCACCGATTGCTCTTAATATTCCAATTTCCTTCTTCCGCTCAAGCACACTGATGTAGGTAATAACACCAATCATAATGGAAGATACCACAAGAGAAATTGCTACAAATGCAATCAGCACATAACTGATCGTATCTACGATTGTTGTGACAGAGGCCATTAAAGTTCCAACTACATCGGTATAAGTAATGACCTGCTCATCCTTCCCTTCTGCCTCCATCCTGCTATTATAATCGTCCAGAATCTTTACTACTTGTTCCTTTCCTTCAAAATCCTTTGGATATATGTTAATAGCAGACGGGACTGCAAAATCTACATATCCCAGTTTCTGCAGATTACTATCATAAGAAGCCAAGCCTTTCCCACTCATCGACATCATAAGCTCTGCCAGATCGTCTTCCGTCATATTCATCTGAAATGCGTCTGCAAATGCTGTCGGATCAATCTGCATTGCATTTCCGAGGCTGTTCTGAAGCTGCGTTCCTACGTTGGTCATCATCTGTTTCATTGCAGATTCAAGCCCAGTTGTCATCTGACCGATAATCTGTGTCATTGCAGAGGACACCTGTGTCTCAAGTGCCTGACCTATCGCATTTCCCATAGTCCCCATTGCCTGATTCATATAATTTCCGATGATTTTTGACACCTGGCTTTCCAGCTGATCCATATCGATCATTGCTGACAGACCTTCCTGAAACTGCTTCTTTCCATCATCTGTTTGCAGATAAGCCATGAAATGTTCTCCCATCTTAGACGGATCCGGAAGACTATTCTCAGAAGCATATGCCAAATAACCTTTCACAAGGTCATCTGATAGTTTCTCAAGCTGTTCCGGTGTTATCTCAATCTTCGGATCTTCCGGCATAACTTCTGACATCCAATCTGAAATTATTTTCTTCGCTTCATCCGTCTGAAGATATTCCATCAAATATTCATCAAATTGATCCGGATCTGTATATCCTTTTTCTGTAATATACTGCTCGTATCCGGCCATAATATTTTTGATCAATTCCTGTATTTTCTCGGTTGTAATCGTCACAGTTCCGCTTGATTTCATGATATCTTTTATATTATCGGAAATAATCTTTTTTGCTGCATCCGTCTTAAGAAATGCTGTAAAATCCTCTCCAAGACCTGAATAATCTGCCTCTGGATGTGTCTTTGCATACTCCTGATATCCCGTCAGCAGTCCACAAGCCATCTGTTTCATACCATCCGGTGATACCTTCAGATCCAGATTCGAAACGATCTCTCCCAGATTCATCTGCGGCATTCCGGAAAGATCTAAATTCAGAGAATCTGGATTCACAAGTCCCGACAGATCCAGCGTATTACTTCCTGTCTGAAATGCTTTTGACAAATTCATAGATTCACTGAGATTTAACGAATTCCCAAAATCCAGAGAATTTCCTAAATTGTTCATCGCACTTGCGTCAAATCCAAATGCTTTCTGCAGTGCTGCTTCGTCAACCGTAAATAAAGAATCCATGGAGAATCCATTTTCACTGTCTTTCTCTCCGAATTTTTTATTTGTAAATACATTAACATCCGGATTTGCCAGCTGCTGTTTCACAATCTCACTTTTTGCTGCCTGTTCTGCCACATGTTTCGTCAATGATGTCGGATATGCAATTCCCGGACTCAGAGAGGAGGCTTTCGCATCTTCAGCGGGTTTCACAATTCCAACCACAGTAAGATCTTCCCCATTCGCTACAAGTGATTTCATATAATCTTCATTATCCGTCTTATCTTTCCAGACCTGATACTGACTGTCATACTCATAATAATCCGAACTGTTCACAAGCTTGAACTTTGTTCCGATAATATCATCATAAGAATAGGTTCCCAGATCATCCGGTGTAGTAACATTTTCCTCTTTCATAAAGGACTGGATCATCTCATCAAGCTCCAGCGGATCACGAAGTCCCAATGTATAAAGCATAAAATCACTCATTCCGCCATTCGAAGTCAGAACCACAACACATTCATTATATTTTTCTGGCCAATGACCCTTTTCCACTTCATACTGATTTTCATAAAGTTTACTGCTCTCCGGCATCTCATAAAAAACATCTGTACTCATCATAGATGACATCATACTATTCGTACTTATAGAAGAACCCAATCCCATAGCTGAAAAGGATTGATCTGGATTCACCTGACGGATACTGTCTTTATTTTCTTTATAAATCTGCGGAGAAACGCTGTACTTATATTCTATAGCATTCGTATATTGTTCCACTCCACTCTTTCCAGTATCAAGATACTTCTTCAAAGCACCAAGGTCATTTGAATCCATTGTGGAAAACATATTCGTCACCATCTGAATTACTTTAACCTGATCCTTTGACTTTTTCTTTGTATCTGACTTCTCTTTGTCTGTTTTTTTATCATCCGCAGAAGCACTGTCCATCCCGACCATCATGGATGTCAGATCAAAGCCTGTACTTTGTATCTGTAGAGGATATTCTGAAAGCGTCTCTTCCTCTACGTTCTGAATATATTGATTCACACCTGTAGATAGAGACAGAATTAATGCAATTCCGATAATTCCGATTGAACCTGCAAATGAAGTCAGAAGCGTTCGTGCCTTCTTTGTCTTCAGATTGTTAAAGCTCAAAGCTAATGCTGTCAGAAATGACATCGAGGATTTTCCCATATTCCTGTGTTCTGCCACTCCCATCACCGTTTCATCTACTTCAAACGGATCTGTATCTGAACGGATCACTCCATCTTTTAATGTAACGATTCTTGTCGCATACTGCTCTGCAAGCTCTGGATTATGTGTAACCATAACAACCAGACGGTCTTTCGCTACTTCCTGAAGAAGATCCATGACCTGCACACTTGTATCACTGTCCAGTGCACCTGTCGGTTCATCTGCAAGCAGGATATCCGGATCATTCACTAATGCCCGGGCAATCGCAACACGCTGCATCTGTCCCCCGGACATCTGACTTGGTCGCTTGTGAATCTGCGCACCCAGTCCAACCTTTTCAAGCGCTTCTGTCGCACGTTTCCTTCTCTCGGACTTGCCAATCCCCGAAATCGTAAGTGCCAGTTCAACATTTGCCAGAACAGTCTGATGCGGAATCAGATTATAACTCTGGAAAACAAATCCAATCGTGTGATTACGATAAGAATCCCAATCTCTGTCCTTATATTTCTTCGTTGATATTCCATTGATGATCAGATCTCCGCTGTCATACCGGTCCAAACCACCAATGATATTCAGAAGCGTTGTCTTTCCCGAACCACTCGGTCCCAGAATAGCAACAAATTCATTATCTCTGAGATTCAGACTGACATCATCCAATGCTTTCTGTATCAGATTACCTGTTCGATATTCCTTGCAAATATGTTGTATCTGAAGCATGCCTTCTCTCCTTTTCCAATCACTATTCAGCCATTATTTTACTATTCTACACCCTGCTTGGATGAATTGTCATTCACTTTATAAGGATTTTTCTTGATTTCTATACATTTTTTCCATAATGTGGTTAGATAGTATGTAATACACGAAAGCATTGAAGGAATTTATCATGAAAACATATAAAAAACCTGTTGTTTCCGTTGATACAGGCCTTGCTGAAGGAGTATACGCTGCAAGTGGTGCAATTATAAAAACTGCCAGCAGATAAATTTCTACTGGCAGAAAAAATTTATATTTTTTCAATTGTCTTCTTAACATAATCCTTTAATTGCTTCTATTGTTCGAGTATATTCTCGTTCTACTTCTTCAAACATCTCTGTAGTGTTTTCTTTGATTTCTCTGTCTCGAAGCTCTTCTGTTAATGCTGAGCTGACCTCGAATAACTTTGTAAATCCAAGATTCATGCACACGCCTTTCAATGTATGTGCACTTCGGAATGCGAGTTCTGCATCCTGATTTTCAAGTCCTTCTTTTAATCCCTGGAAACTTGTATCATCCAAAAACTTCAATACAAATTTACGGACCAGTGTTTCACTTCCAAGTCTTCTCATCACATCATCATAGTCACTATCCATTGCTTCATAGCATTCTTCTAAATTCATTTTTGTTTACTCCTTAATTTTCTTTTATTTCAATAGTCCCATTAATTCTTCAAAACAGACACCATCCGTCAACGGAATTTCCATTTCAATTGACTTTTGTATGCACTTCTTTATAAATGCGGATGCCTTTCGGACAGATTTTGTAAATTCCACTCCATTAACTGCATCTGCTGCAATGATTGCAGAGAAAATATCTCCCGTACCACATCTGGAATGTCCTACTTTATGTGTACGGATCATCTCGTATCCTTTGCCTTTTTCATAGCACAGGTTGGACACATACGTTTTCTGTGGAATTCCTGTAATCACAACTTTTTCTGGTCCGGTCTGCACAATCTGTTCTGCCATCTTTGCCAGCTCTCTCGTTGTCCAACGTTCCTTATACGGTGTTCCTGTCAGGATACATGCCTCTGTCACATTTGGAACAACTACATCCGCATAGCGGACTAATTGAATCATCTGTCTGCACATTTCTTCCGTATAAGTCGAATATGCCTCCCCATTGTCCCCCATCACCGGATCGATCACAGCCACTGTATTCTCGTCTCTAAAATACTGGATAAACTCACTGACAATCCGAATCTGTTCTGCTGATCCCAAAAAACCAGTACAAATTCCTTCGAACTTCAAATCCAGCTTCTTCCATTGTTCAATATATGCTTCCATATTTGATGTATAATCTGTAAAATAATAATCTTCATATGCGGTATGATTTGAAAAAATCGAGGTAGGCACTGCACAACACTGCACTTTCAGCATTGAAATAATCGGCATCTGTACCGCAATTGAGCATCTGCCAAAGCCTGTAAAGTCATTGATCAGCGCAATTTTTTTCTGTTGATTATGATTCTGCATCATTCTATTCCCTCGTTTCTTCTATATAAATAGACATACTAATTTAATTACAATATGTCATAGATGTCAATATTTCTTTTTACTATTCTCTTTCACCTTCTGTGTAACTGCCTTTTCTACTATAATAATTTCTTATTAAATAATATCTGATTTGTTTATGATACCTCAAAAACATTCTGTTTTTTTTACTTTTTTACCTAACGTATTCCACAATCACTCTCTTTATTTTTCCGTTGTTTTTATACAAAAAATACAATTTTCCACATTTTTCCTTCTTCAATGATTTTTCACACCTCTCTTCCCACATTTTCAGCCCGCTTGACAGTTTCCCCTAAAAAGTGTACGGTTACGTTGTAAATTCTAAGAAAATTCTATGAGGTGAAAAAATGCAGGAATTAAAACCAATCAAAGAAGGTAAAGTTCGTGAAATTTATGATAATGGAGACAGCTTAATCATGGTTGCTACAGACCGCATCAGCTGCTTTGACGTGATTCTCAACAATGAAGTTACAAAGAAAGGAACTGTCCTGACTCAGATGTCCAAATTCTGGTTTGATCTGACAGAAGACATTCTTCCTAACCACATGCTCTCTGTTGATGTAAAAGATATGCCGGAGTTCTTCCAGCAGGAGAAATATGATGGAAAATCTATGATGTGTAAGAAACTCGAAATGCTTCCGATCGAGTGTATCGTTCGTGGTTATATCACTGGAAGTGGCTGGGAAAGCTATAAAGAAAACGGAACTGTTTGTGGAATCACACTTCCGGAAGGATTAAAGGAATCTGACAAACTTCCTGAACCAATCTATACACCTTCCACAAAGGCTGAAATCGGAGATCACGATGAGAACATTTCATTCGAGCAGAGCGTTGATCACCTTGAAAAATATTACCCTGGAAGAGGACGTGAACTCGCTGAGAAACTTCGCGACAACACAATTGCTCTCTATAAGAAATGTGCCGAATATGCTCTGAGCAAAGGTATCATTATTGCAGATACAAAATTTGAGTTCGGACTTGATGAAAATGGAAATATGGTAATTGGAGATGAGATGCTCACTCCTGACAGTTCCCGTTTCTGGCCTGCTGACGGTTATGAAGCCGGACATGGACAGCCATCTTTTGACAAACAGTTTGCCCGTGACTGGCTGAAAGCAAATCCGGACAACGACTGGACACTTCCACAGGAAATTGTAGATAAGACGATTGAGAAATACCTTCAGGCATATAAGATGCTGACAGGAAAAGATCTGGATAAATAAGATTTCATAAAACAAACAGGGACGAAATGAACTGCTTAACAAGCTTTTCATTTCGTCCTTTTTTACTACATTTCTGTAAAAAGAAAACGAGGATCAACTCCTCGCTTTCTCTCTGGTTTTTAGTTTGTTGTTTTCACTCTACCTGTGTGATCTTTTGTGATTGCTTTGATTGCAAGCAGAACTCCAATCTGCAGAGCAATTCCGATCACGAGACAGATGACTGCATTCTGCAAGATACCTGCGATCACATATGTAATACAGGAAACCGCTGCTACAGTCATTGCATATGGAAGCTGCGTGGATACATGATTTACATGATTACACTGCGCTCCTGCGGATGCCATGATTGTTGTATCTGAAATAGGTGAACAATGATCTCCGCAAACCGCTCCGGCCATACAAGCTGAGATCGAGATGATCATCATTGTCTCGTTCGTACCCTGGAATACTGCAACTACGATTGGAATCAGAATTCCGAATGTTCCCCAGGAAGTACCTGTTGCAAATGCAAGGAAACATCCTACAAGGAAGATGATTGCTGGGAGAAGGTTCATCAATCCGCCTGCTGCTGAATTCATTACAGAAGCTACGAATGGAGCTGCTCCGAGACTGTCTGTCATTGCTTTCAGAGTCCATGCGAATGTAAGAATCAGGATAGCCGGAACCATTGCCTTAAATCCTTCCGGAATGCAAGCCATAGAATCCGAAAAACGAAGAAATTTTCTTACTGCATAAAAAACAATTGTAATTACCATTGCAAAGAAACTTCCAAGCATCAATCCAACCGATGCATCACTTCCGGAGAAAGCCTCTACAAAGCCTGTTCCTGAGAAGAACCCACCAGAATAAATCATACCAATGACACAGCATACAATAAGTGACAGAATCGGGAATACAAGATCGATTACTTTTCCTTTATTGTAAATCGCATTTTCGGATGTATTTTCAAATGGTCTGTCTCCTGTTGTAAAAAGATCCCCTTCAATCGCATTTTTCTCATGCGCCTTCATCGGGCCATAATCTTCTTTTGCAAGAACCAGTGTTACCATCATTATAATTGTAAGAATTGCATAATAGTTATATGGGATTGCACGAATAAAAATTGAAAATCCATCCTCCCCTTTAACAAATCCTGTTACTGCTGCTGCCCAGGAAGAAATCGGTGCAATAATGCAGATTGGCGCTGCTGTAGCATCGATCAGATATGCAAGTTTCGCACGGGATACATTGTGGCTGTCTGTTACAGGACGCATAACGCTCCCAACTGTAAGGCAGTTAAAATAATCATCAATAAAAATCAGCACTCCAAGTACGATTGTTGCAAGCTGTGCACCCGCTCTTGTCTTGATATGCTCTTTCGCCCAGCGTCCGAATGCTGCGGAACCACCGGCTTTATTCATCATACATACCATAACACCAAGAATTACCAGAAATACTAGAATACCCATATTGTAAGAATCTGTAAGTACTCCCACTACTCCATCCTGAAATACATGTAAAATCGTAGCTTCCGGTTTAAATCCTGACCAAAATACACCTCCGATTAAAATTCCAACGAATAAGGAGCTATAAACTTCCTTTGTAATAAGTGCCAGTACGATTGCAACGACCGGCGGCACCAGAGACCAGATTGTTGCATAGAGCTGAGGTACATACTCGGCAGATGTATCTGCGGCAAATACTGTTGTTGAACTACAACACAGAATGAGCAGAGACATCAGAAACACATACCCCATTTTTCTTTTGTTTCTCATTTCCTTTTTTTCCTTTCCTGTAAACTTATGTTTGTTAAGTTTGTGTGTAAGCATAGTGGGTTTTGCCTGGGATTCTCTAAACGCAAAAAATGCCATAGGCACTCTCTGCTGGTGAGTCACCCATGGCATAATAATTCTAGCGTCATCGATAGCTCTCCACACCTGTGACAGTCCGGCGTATCTTCTACATCCGGCCCAGGAATCATATCTGGGAATATCATTCCTTCGGCGGCTTCTCCTTTCTCTCACTGACAGTCTTCCCAAGACTCTCGTCAGCGGGTACTCATATCACCGCGCCTCTATCAAACGTTACTATATTATCACATTCTATTTAAAAAAGCTAGACTTATTTTATAATAGTTTTCATTTTTATATTTCTACATTTTTATTAAACTTCTATTAAATAAAGTAATAGCTGTCAATACTCTCATATCACCAGCTATCACTTTCGTTTCCTACACTATAAAATTAGTTTGTTCGAAATCCGCTCAGTACATGATATATTCCCGTCTTTGAAGGCATCCCTGCAAATCCTTCCTGAGTTTCCTCCTGTACTTTCTAAACAATTATTGAAAACTCCTATTTCTTAACTTCATCTTACCATATCGTTATCATTAAAGATACTTAAAGTTATATATTTCCCATAAACAAAATAGCTGCTTCCCCTACTCAGAGAAACAGCTACTATAATCACTGAAAGATGATTCATCTAAAATCTGATTTTTTAGTTGTTAGAATAGAATGAACCCATATAACGGATATATTCATCATCTGTTTTATTTGCCTGCCAATTATGAACATTTGCTTTATTGTGCTCACCTGCAATAACAGAAAGAGATTTGCCAAGATTGTCAAATGCTTCCTCTACACAAGCTTCTGGTGTCATAGCTGCCTTCATAACAGCTTCTCCTGCTGGACCGCCTGGAAGATTGCTTAACAAACTTGGTGTAATTGTTGTTCCTAACGTGATAACCTCAACGTCTACATTTGTACTCTCACATTCTGCTGCCACAGCTTCTGTCAGTTTCTTAATGTAAGATTTTCCTGCACCATACTGTGCGTTATATGGTGAACTACTGATTGCTGTCAAAGAAGACACATTGATTACAGCTCCACGATCCTGCTTTGCAAAGATTCCCATGTAATGATAGAAACATTTCAAGAATGTCATAACATTAACATTGATCATCTGCTCATGCTTCTCCCACGGAGTATCCTGCAATTTTCCAAATGTATGGAAACATGCAACATAACTCATGAATCCCATATCAAGGTCTTTTGTTGCTTCAAAAATCTTGTCAGTACAGTCGGACTGTGCAAAATCTGCACGGATAACCATGTGATCCACACCATATGTTTCGCTGATACTCTTTCCAAGCTCCTGAAGTTTCTCTTCTCTTCTTCCTACCAGGACAACACTCATTCCCTCAGATGCGATTTTCTCTGCAAATGCTTTTCCAACTCCTTCTGTTGCTCCAAGGATGATACCCCACTCACCATATTTTTCTCTTAAGTTCATTGTTTTTTCCTCCTAATTTTTCCGATTCACAACTAAAATATACTATAGCACACCTTAAGGAAAATAACAATGTGATTTTGATATATTTTAACAAGCTATACCGATCTGTTCGCTTACCTCATAACTTCTTTTACAGAGTGATGTATTCTATTCATTATTACTTGAAAAGATATCCGCCACCTCACTGATTATAATAAATGCGGCC
>ENA-OQLB01000632-OQLB01000632.1-human-gut-metagenome-genome-assembly--contig:-NODE-632-length-18832-cov-8.409623_pt1 | contig 18832 bp, 25 predicted proteins | sample MGYA00242656_ERZ504813 | MGnify/ENA primary metagenome ERZ504813 (study PRJEB26092, sample SAMD00036388) | human gut metagenome | host: Homo sapiens | study: EMG produced TPA metagenomics assembly of... | reverse complement strand
ACCAGTCTCCTCTTTGTTCGGCTGGTAGATTTTATCCCACCCGCGCGCCCAGCGCCCGGTCTTGTGATTTCCTTCTTTAAATGTCTCAAAAACGCTCCGTCAAGCGCCATACAGCTTCCTCCTCATAAGCGGCGCCAATGCGCCGCTTTTCTTTCCGGCGTACCAGCCGAGGCATACCCCGTGAGGTTCCAGCCGCGCCCGGCGAACGAGTCTGCTTTCCTCCCCTTTCTCCGGCAGCAGACTTTCGCATTCCGCGCCCATGATGAACCTTTCATTCGCCGGTATTATCCAATGACCGGATTCCATTCGCCGGCTAACTCATCGAACTATAAATAACGGATGCCGTCGCCGGCGTTTTCCTCCAGGAAAAATTCAATTCCTGGAAACGCCCTGGAGAGCCTCTCCCGAAGCGGTTCCATGGCAATATCCTCAGTCTTGAAATGCCCGCCGTCCACCAGGTCAAACCAGCTTCCTTCGCGGCCAAAATCTCATGATGCTTTACCTCCCCGGTGACAAAGGCATCCGCCCCCTTCTCCATGGCGTCAAACAGGAATTCCCCTCCCGCGCCGGAGCATAGAGCCACTTTCCTCACCGGACGGTTTCCCGCCACATACCGTATCCCCTCACAGGAAAGCCTCTCTTTTACAAACGCCGCGAAGCTTTTCGGCTCCATAGGCTGGGCAAGGGTTCCCATAACGCAGCAAGGAAGCTCGCCGTAAAAAGCCACCTCCATCCGTCCGGAAAGCTCCAAAGCGGCGGCCAGACAGTCGTTGACGCCTCCCGGCGCCATGTCCAGATTGGTATGGGCGCAAATCGCCCCGATTCCTTCCTTTGCCAGAAGGTAAGGAACACTGTTGCTCAGCAGGCGCTTCAAGGGATGAAAAATTACCGGGTGGTGGCTGACGATCAGCTGCGCCCCTTTCTCCCGTGCCTGGCGTACCGATTGCGCCGTGATATCCAGGGTTACCAAAGCCTTCGTGACCTCCGTTTTTCCATCGCCTACTAAAAAGCCCGCGTTGTCAAAATCCATCGCGGTGGAAAAGGGCGCGATTTCATTGAGATAACGATAAATTTCATCAATTGCTGCCATTTGGAAATTCCTCCCTGATCAGCTGCCTCAGCGCTTCCGCCGCCTGGCAGTATTCCATTTGAGCCTCCTGCTCTCCGCCGGCCCGGGCTCCCTTCTCCAGATTTTGGAGATGGCGAAGCTGCTTGCCAGATAGGCAAGCGCGGCAGTGCGCTCTGCTTTATCGGTAAGCGGCGATTGCAGCAATTTCCCCAGGTAAGGGAAAAGAATTCCCCCGGCTTCCTGACGGCCCGTATAAGCCGTCAAAAGAACGCTGTAGGGCCTTCCCAGAGATAGTACCGGCCGCTCTTCTAAAATCTCAAACCCATGCTCCGCCAGGAAGCGGCGCAGCTCTTCCGCTCTCGTCATCGGCTGAAGGACTAACCGGGCGCTGTTTCCTTCAGCCAGGGAGCGGCGCCTAAAATAGACGCGATCACCTCTCCTCCCATACCGGCGATCACAATAAAATCCGCTTCTTCCGGAAGGAAAGCCTGTAGGCCGTCGGACAGCCGAAGCTCCACGATGTCCTCTACCTGGTATTTTCTCACATTTTCCTTAGCCCGCTCCAGAGGCCGGGACGCAGGTCCGCGGCCACAGCGTGGAGGACCCGGCCGGTCTTTGCCAGCCAAATGGAAGGTAGCCGTGGTCTGTTCCGATATCCGCCAATTTAGCTCCCGCGGGAACAAAAGAGGCGCACAGAGACAGCTAGGATCCAGCTGAAACAAGGGGCGCAATTTGATTCCTCCTACAAAATTGGGGCCGCGACGGCAGTCACGGCCCCAAGCTTTCCGCGAGTTTATTTACCAGCTAAGTGCTCGTTGAGTTTCTCTACCAGCTCGTCCGGGTCTACATTATGCACCAGGCAAGCCTGTTCCAAAGATTCTCCCCTGGAAGCCGGGCAGCCTAAGCAATGCATTCCCATCTCCAGGAAAAAGGGCGCCGTGGTCCGATCCATATCCAAAATATCACCAATGATAGTATCCTTTGTTACTGTCGCCATAAAACAATTTACCTCCTTTGCTTTTCACGTCTGATTCTATTATAATCTCCCGCGCCCCGCTTTGCAATACATTTTTCACAGCCGCGAAAGCGGCTTGAAGGCGTCTCGGTCTGAACGGTACTCAAATCCCGCCTGCTTTCCTGCTGTAAGCGGCGGCCAGGCGGAAATCACTCCTGCGCCCTCGGCTTTTGTCCTTTTTTACCAACCGCTTTCTAAAAGCGTTGGTAAAAGCCTTTTCCTCCGGGACATAAAAAATACGCCCCGGAAAGCTTTCCGGAGCGTACCCTTGCTCATAAGAAGGAACTTATCTTATTCTTCCCTCATCTTAGCGAAGCACTCGCTGCAATAGACCGGACGGTCCTCACGGGGTCTGAAAGGAACCTTGGCTTCCTGACCACAAGCAGCGCAGGTAGCAGTGAACATTTCACGCTCAGGCTTTGCGGCGTTCTTACGGGCATCACGCAGGCTTTGCATCTCTGGGGCTCGTTTACGAAACCCTTGGAAGCATAAAATTCCTGCTCGCCGGCGGTGAATACAAATTCAGCGCCACATTCTTTGCAGATGAGAGTCTTGTCTTCGTACATTTGATTTACCTCGCTTTGGATAATAAAATTTTTCGCCCTTTGACGGATTTAAACCGACGCCTTTGAAAATCAACGCTCTAACTTAAGCTATCCGGGCACATATAAAACAAGTAATCACACGGGAAACTACATGGTCTTCTTCAGTTTCGCTCTAATCCTTTGAAGGGCATTATCCACAGCTTTAGGTGAAATGGAAAGAGATTTTGAAATCTGTGCATAGGTTAAACCGTTCAGGTAAAGAGATAAAACCTGAAATTCCAGGGTTGAAAGGGTTTCTTCAATTCTTTTCTTGATCTGCTGGAGATTCTCCCGGTCAATCATCACCGTCTCCGGGTCATTGACCCCAGCATCCGCTTCTGGAAGCGTTTCCTCCGGAAAGCCGGCCAAAGAATGAAAAGGGATATTTTTCTGCCTTGCAGCCGCCCGATAAAGGGTTACCAACGGTTGTTTACACAAACGGTCGCATAGGTTTCAAAAGACGCGCCTTTGCCCTCCTGAAAGGACATCACGCTATCCAGTAATCCCAGCGTAGCCTCCTGCAAGAGATCATCCGCATCAATTCCCAGCTTCCGGTAGCCGGAAATCTTCCACTGCAGCAGTCCATAGTATCGGGAAATCAGCTCGCTGAACGCTTCCTGATTCCCTTGCCTTACCCTGGCGACAAGCTCCCCATCTGTAAGATTGCCCATGCCGTCAACCCGTTCAGGTATGTTCAATCCTACCACCTCAAGGTTCCACGAAGAATACTTTCTTACATAGTACCCCAAGTGTGTAGAAAAGTCAATGGGGTTTTATACAAAAATATCAAAAAATTTCGTCGTATCCTATACTTTTTCGTTGGTTCGCAGTATAATTAAGGTAAATATGGTTATTAAGGGCAAATACAAGGCATAAACGGGGTGTTTTCTTGGCAGCTAAAGTGATCAGTATGGGGCTATACGGAGCGGAAGCTTTTCTGGTAGAGGTCGAATGTGACATCGGCCGCTCTCTTCCTGCCTTTGACCTGGTAGGCCTGCCTGACGCCGCGGTAAAAGAATCACGGGAACGGGTCAGGGCCGCTTTGAAAAACTGTGGGTTTGACTATCCTACAGGCCGTATCACCGTAAATCTGGCTCCCGCCGACATCCGCAAGGAGGGTCCTCTATACGACCTGCCTGTGCTGATGTCTGTGCTAATCTCCAGCGGCCAGCTGGGTGCAGGCCTAGGAGATTCCGCTTTTCTTGGAGAGCTTTCCCTCTTTGGGGAGCTGCGTCCGGTAAACGGCGTGCTTCCCATGTGTCTGAAAGCGAAACAGGCGGGGCTTCAAAAAATTTATGTTCCCGCCCAAAACGCGGAAGAGGGCGCGTTGGTACAGGGGCTTACAGTATATCCGGTTCCAAACCTTACAGCGCTGATCGAGCATCTGAGCGGCCGTATTCCCCTGGCTCCCGCCTCTCCCCCTTCTCCTCAGGATGACCCCTTTCCCCTGCCGGATTTCTCCCAGGTAAAAGGACAGCCTCAGGCCAAGCGCGCCTTGGAGGTCGCGGCGGCAGGCGGACACAACATCCTTTTGATCGGCCCTCCAGGCTCCGGGAAAAGCATGCTGGCCAAAAGGCTTCCCTCCATCCTTCCCGGCATGACCTTTGAGGAAATGATCGAAACCACAAAGATTTATTCCATCGCCGGGGCCCTCCCCCAAGGGGCTTCCCTGATCCGCCGCAGGCCCTGCCGTTCTCCCCATCACACAATTTCCGCCGTAGGGCTTTCCGGCGGCGGCCTGGTTCCAAAGCCGGGAGAGCTTTCTCTGGCCCACAACGGCATTTTATTTTTAGACGAGCTGCCCGAGTTTTCCCGCGCCGCAATGGAGGTTCTGCGCCAGCCCATTGAAAATGAAACCGTCACCCTGTCCAGAGCGGGCGTAACCCTGACCTATCCTTGCTCCGTCATGCTTGTGGCTGCTATGAATCCCTGTCCCTGCGGATATTTCGGCCATCCCTCCCGCCCCTGCACCTGCTCCCCCGCCGGCGTATCCCGGTATCTTTCCAGGGTTTCCGGTCCCCTGCTGGATCGAATCGACCTTCACATTGAAGTTCCCCCGGTAGAATTTGACCAGCTTAGCGCCTCAGGTTCCGAGGAACCCTCCGCCGCCATTCAGCAGCGGGTCGAACGGGCGAGGGCGTTACAGCGCGAGCGGTACCGAAAACATCAAGCCTCCCCCGCCGCCTGCAACGCAAAAATCTTACCGGAGCTTCTGAAGGCCGCCTGCCCGATGACAGAAAGCGCCCGGCGCCTTTTAAAGCTTTCCTTTGAAAAGCTGGGCTTATCCGCCCGCGCCTATGACCGGATTTTGAAGGTTGCCCGCACCATCGCCGATTTGGATCAAGAAGAAATCATTCAAAGCGGCCACATGGCCGAGGCAGTACAGTACCGTTCACTAGACCGGAAATATTGGACCGAGAGGCGGTAAACCAAGCCGGACGGCACCGGCTGTTGAAGGGGCTTCAAAACCGGTAGCATTCTAAGCGCTTTTACGAAGCAAGCCATAATTCCTTTTCCACCGGGCACCAGGGCGGATTATCCTTCCCCGGCTCTGCCCGGGGCACTTGTTAAAAGCGGCGGCAAAAGAGCCGCTGTATCCCGGAGAAACAGCTGGGATACAGCGGCCCTTTTCAACGGCTTATTTCGCTGATGATATTTCCTGCTTAGCGGGCCGCCTCTGTCCCGGCGCTGTACAGGCCCGATTTCTCAGCGGCCTGCTTCAAGCGGGGCAGCTCCCTTTTTAACGCGCTCCGCACGCTTCTCTGCCAGAAGAACTCGCCTATAAACAACAGCCGCTCCAAGCCGCGGCGGTGCGTCACCGCCTGAATCAGCCGCTTTACTGAGTAAATTCTTTTGCTGGCGATAATAATTTCCCTCTGCAGATCATCGGGCGCAATCTTTTCCGGATAATGGACCACATTACCGTTGTATTTCGACCAGTCGGTGTGGATCAGCTTATTTTTATGAGTCTTATACACCGGAGTGCCTGGTACAAAATACATGGACTGAATCAGGACGCCGCAGATGTCGTGGGAAATCACGAAATCCGCCAGCCGCTCCCCTACGCCCTTTTCGTGATTGTCAGCGCCTACGATAAACAATCCCCGAACCCGCAGGCCATGGCGCTGGATATTCTCTACCGAGCGGACAATTTCCGCGTAAGTGCTCTTTTTATGCAGGCTTTCAAACGCCTCATCCTCTAAAAACTCGATTCCCATGGCAATCTCGCAGAAGCCCGCCTCTTTCAAAAGCTCCAGCATCTCGTCGTCAAAGCCCACCTCGTACCGGGCCTGAACCGTAAACTGATACCGAATTCCGCTGCGAATGATCGCGTTGAGCACCGATACCGCCCAATCCCGGTCCGCGAAAAAGTTATCATCAGTGAGCCAGAGTATTTTGGCCGCACGGCGGTGGCCCTGGTCGTGAAAGGCGATAGCCTGGCGGATATCCTCCACAACATTTTCCGGCGATCTCGTCCGCACTTTTCTGCCGAAATGCCGTACTACCGCACAATAATCGCAATTGTGAGGGCAGCCTCTGGACGCGTGAACCTGCGGCCAAACCGTATTATGCCCCGCCATTTTCCGGTAATGGTAAAGCAGGTCTCTATCAGGAATAATATCGATATTATGCGGCGGCACACACTGCCCCGTACACACAATCTCGTCGTTATTCCGATAAGCTACCCCGGGAAAATCAATTTCCTGATCCCTTCGCAGGCAGTCTATCAGCTTAAGGATAGATTCCTCCCCTTCTCCCAGCAGTACATAATCGCAGTATTGAGCAGCCTCCTGATAATTCATCGAGCGTGAAGTCCGCCCAGTACCACCAGGGCCTTGGAATTTTTCCTGACGAAGCGGGCAAGCTCATAGCCCCGCTTGGCCTGAAAGGTAAAAATTCCAATCAGCACGATATCCGCGTCCAGCACGTCATCCCACCGGATTTTTGAAATGGACTCGCTGTACATCAAGGTATCCGGCACCGCTTCCTTCGCCACGGTAGCCAAGGTCATCAGGCCGTGGGAAGCGTCCGAATATACTGGTCGTAGACATAGAGGTTCTTAATCGACCGCCGGTAGGGCAGGTTACCCGGCTCTAAAAAACGAATCTTATTGATTTTCATGCTTTCTTCTCCCATATGCCGCTCTATTTTTCATAGCCGCTATCGATATTAGCAGCCTAATGCCAAAGCATCGCGCCGCGGCCGGTCAAATGCGGTTTTTCGGGACAGCGCCCCAAAAGCCTATCATTCCAAAACTGCTTTTATTATACTCCAGCCGCCGGAAAATGCAAGAAGCCCTAAGACTTCCGCTGGCGTCAACGGCGCTTGGGAAGCTCAAGGCTCTCGATGTATTACATTTCATGAACCAAAGCCTTATTTATGGTATTTCCCCGAATGGGCAATCTGAAAGGCGCGATAAATCTGCTCGCAAAGCATAACCCTGGCCAGCTGATGAGGAAAGGTCATCGGAGACATGGAAAGCCGCAGCGCCGCTTTCCGCTTTACTTCCTCCCACAGTCCCCAGGAGCCGCCGATGACAAAGGCCAGGCTGCTGGCGCCGTTTACTGCGGCTCGCTCCACATACTGGGCAAGCTGGGGCGAGGAAAGCTCTTTGCCCTCGATGCACAAAGCGACGATCGGAGTGCTGCCCGCTTTTTGAAGAAGCCGTTTTCCCTCCTGCTCTAAGCCGCTTTCGATCTGGCCTTCGAGGGCCGTTCCGGCAGGCGTTCTTCGTCCACCTCTAAAACCTCAAACCTACAAAAGGCCGACAGCCTTTTACCGTATTCGGCGCAAGCCTCCCGCCAATATTTCTCTTTGCATTTTCCTACGCACAGAATCCGCACCGTCAGCATTATTTTTTCCTTTCCCAGTTAAATCAAAAGGGTGTGTCCTCCTGAATTCTCCACAGGGGACACCTGCAATAAAAAGTCCTCCCCAGCTTTCATGCCCTGCTCCAGCAGGCTGCACAGCGCCGTTTGATAAGCGAGCTGAGGATATTATTCTCTCTGCTTAAATGCGCCAAAAGAATCCGGGTAGTTCCCTGCCTTACCAAGTCCGGAAGCTCCTGGGCGCAGGCGCTGTTGGACAAATGCCCTTGAGGCGACAGGATACGGCGTTTCAAATAATAGGGATAGCCGCCGCTTTGCAGCATTCCAACATCGTGATTGGATTCCATCACCGCCACGTCGCAGCCGGCAAGAGCCGACCGGACCTCCTCGGACACAAAGCCCAAATCAGTGGCGACCACGACCACGCGGCCGTTTGGCAATGAAATTCGATAGCCTACGCTTTCCGCCGAATCGTGGGAGGTGTGAAAGGGGCGGATCTCCATTCCGGCTTCCTGTATCCCGTTTTCAGAGATGACGTCACAGGGGAATTTTCCCGAAAGGATCTGCATATCATTCAGAGCCTCCAGAGTGCCCATGGAGGAATACACCTTGATATGATGCCGGGAAGCCAGCACCCGCAGTCCCTTGACATGGTCGGTATGCTCGTGGGTGACAAAAATTGCCCGGACAGATGAGATATTGATGTCATTGGCCGATAATGCCCCCTCCATCTGCTTCGCTGTTCTTCCCGCGTCCACCAGGATTCCATGCTCCCCGGTTCCTATGTAATAGCTGTTGCCGCTGCTGCCGCTGAAAAGCGGACATACCTTTGCCATAGAGTCCTCCCAGTTTTCAAATAAAATACGCTGCCTAATCCGCCGGCCAGTCTTATCTATCCGCCCTTTTGCATTCTCTGCCTTGGAACAAGCCTTTTTCTATAAAAGCCGCAGGGAAAGGCGTTCATTCATCACAGCTCCCATCGGGAGGCAGCTGGCGGACGCTCCAAGTGAAATCAGAAAGGCTATAAAATACGAATCCTGATAAAGCCCGATGTTGTATGATCCCCCGTTTTTCCAACCCGCCTCTCTACAGAAAGCATAAGCCGAACGGCATATAATAACGCCTCGATTCGGCGGAGACATCTAAAGCGCTGAAAGAGAGCAATAAGAAAGCACGAAAAACCGAAATTTTTCGTGCCGTTGGCCGCCTATTCTTTTATAGGGCCTGAGCCACCGAAGCCTCCGGGAAATACACTCGGCGGATATCCGCTCCTAGGCCCTGTAATTTTTCTACGATATTTTCGTAGCCGCGCTCAATGTATTCAATATTTTCAATTTCTGTAACGCCTCTGGCAGCCAAACCAGCCACCACCATCGCCGCGCCTGCCCTCAGATCCATCGCCTTTACAGGAGCGCCCACCAATTCCTTGACGCCCTCGATCACAGCAATTTTACCGTCCACAGAAATCTGAGCGCCTAAACGCCTCAGCTCCTCTACATAGCGGAACCGGTTGTCCCAAACGTTCTCATTAATAATGCTGGTGCCATCCGCCAAGCAAAGCACCGCGGCGATCTGCGGCTGCATATCGGTGGGAAAGCCTGGGTGCGGCATAGTCTTGATATTGCATTTGGCCAAAGGCTTTTCCCGTACTACCCGGATCGCCTCATCATACTCCGTAATTTCAACGCCCATTTCCTCCAGCTTAGCGGTAATGGATTCCAAATGCTTAGGAATCACGTCGTGAACCGTAATATCCCCACCGGCAGCGGCTACCGCCGCCATATAGGTTCCGGCCTCGATTTGATCCGGAATGATAGAATAAGTGGCGCCTTTCATCTGTTTAACGCCGCGGATTTTAATAATATCGGTGCCCGCGCCCCTGACGTCCGCGCCCATGGAGTTCAAAAAGTTAGCCAAATCCACAATATGGGGCTCTCTGGCAGCATTTTCAATCACGGTCATGCCGTCCGCCTTTACCGCGGCCAGCATAATATTCATAGTGGCTCCAACGGAAACCACATCCAAATAAACATTATTGCCGGTTAAATGGTCCGCCGAAACATTGACCATACCGCCTTCCAGCTTATACTCAGCGCCTAAAGCCATAAATCCCTTTAAATGCTGATCGATCGGACGCACGCCAAAATTGCAGCCTCCTGGCAGCGCAACCTTAGCATGGGAAAAACGGCCCAGCAAAGCGCCCAGCAGATAGTAGGAGCGCGCATATGCCTTACCAGGTCATAAGAGCCACAGGCGAATTGATGTGCCGGCTGTCAATCTCTAAGGTTGATTTATTAACCATACGAATCGCAGCGCCCATTTCCTGCAAAATTCTGGCGATACTCGTTACATCGTTAATATTCGGAACGTTTTCAATGCGGCATATATCCTCGGCCAAAATCGCGGCGGGAATAATAGCGACAGCGGCGTTCTTCGCCCCGCTGATTCTAACATCCCCATGCAATTTCCTGCCACCGTTAATAACAAATTTATCCAACGCGGCACACTCCCATATCTCAATCTTTACGGTAAAATCATCGTAAAACCAAATCTCCCGCCAAACGCTTTGCGGCGGTATTGCCGCCGAAAACGCACAAGTAAGTGAAGCCAATAGTCAAAAAATTTCATAAAAATCCAGAGATTCGGTAAAAAACACAATTACACTCTCTGAAAAATAATAATACAGAATCGGCCGAAAGTCAACCTTTAAATTTACATAATTCTTTTTTGTAACTTTTCGCCGGTTTAATAAAAGTATCCCCTCAGAAAACCTGATTATGAATGTTTAAAAATTCTAATATTTTTTTAAAATCATTAGGAAAAGGCGCCTTTACACAAATCCGAGAGAGAAAAAACGGATGGGTCAGCTCCACCAATCCGCAGTGCAAAGCCTGGCGGCTGATCAGTTCCCGCTTCCGCCGTAAAAGTCATCTCCGGCTAAAGGATGGCCTATGCTGGACAGGTGCACACGGATCTGATGCGTTCTGCCAGTTTCCAGGGTCAAAGCCAACAGTGTATAGCTTTTTCCGGCTGCCGCTCCCTGGGCCAGCGATTTCCAATGAGTGACCGCGGGCTTCCCGCCCTCGCCCGCCTCCCGCTGAATGCTGTGTCCCTCCTTCAGCCGAATGGGCGTGTCAATGACGCCCTCTCCCGGCAGGCTTCCCTGGCAAACAGCGAAATAAGTTTTTCCCACGTCATTCAGAGCGGACGCGGCGTAAGAATCCTTGGCGCTATCACCAATCCGGAGGTGTCCTTATCCAGCCGGTTTAAAGGGCGGAACCGCCAATCTTCACCCTTCCTTTTTTGATAATAGGAGACAAAATTGCATACCGTTCCCCTATCGTGACCGGGACAGGGATGCACCGGCATTTGGGGCGGCTTATTAAGAATCAGCAGGGCGTCATCCTCCCACAGCACAGATACCGGCAGAGCTCCGGCGCCATGGAATTGTGCTCTTGGGGAAGCGTCAGGCGCACCGTGTCCCCGGCTGCCGCCGTATCCGCCGTCCAAACAGGCTTCCCATTTTTTAGAATCCCGTTTTGCATTTTCTTGCATTGCGACAGCAGCTTTGCCGATACGCCGCATCCCCGCCGCAAAAAGTTTTTCACCTGTGCGCCGCTGTACTCCGGCGGCACCGTGAAGCTGAGGTCCTTCAAATCCTGACGCCTCCTTTTAATTCAATCGGCTGAAGAAAAAAGGCAAACGATTGGGAGGCCGCCCTATCGCCGCCAGCCGATGAAAGCCGTCTCGATCCAACAAGCTTGGCCTTTCATCGAAGCTCCCCTTCGTTTGCCTTATTAAATGATAATGAAATTTATTTTACTTCCACAGTCCAGCCATAGTGTCAGGCAGCTTTCCCCACTGAATACCGGTCAGATTGTCGTAAAGCTTCTGAGACACCTCGCCGATCTCCCCGTTATTGATCATCATGATCTCATCGCCCCACTTCAGCTGGCCGATGGGAGATATGACCGCGGCGGTGCCGCTTCCAAAAGCTTCCTTCAGCTGGCCTTTCTGATAAGCCTCATACAGCTCGTCAATGGCCAGCTTTCTTTCCGTTACCTGGTATCCCCAGGAGCGGAGCAGCTCGATGCAGGACATTCTGGTAATGCCGGGCAGAATGGAACCCTGCAAAGCGGGGGTAACGATCTCGTCGCCGATCCTGAAGAACACGTTCATGGTGCCGACTTCCTCAATATAGCGGCGCTCCACGCCATCCAGCCACAGAACCTGGTATAGCTCTGCTCCTCCGCCTCATCCTGCGCCTTCAGGGAAGCAGCATAGTTAGCGGCGGTTTTCGCGAAGCCTAAGCCGCCCCGCACGGCGCGGACGTAGTTCTTTTCCACATAGATCTTTACCGGATTCAGGCCCTCAGGATAATAAGCGCCCACCGGAGAGCAGATAATCAGGAACATCAGGTGCTTTGCCGGATGCACGCCCACCTGGGGATCCACGGCGAAAATAAACGGACGCAGATATAAAGAAGTGCCCTCCGCTGTAGGGATCCAATCCTTTTCAATGCTGACCAGCTTTTTCAGCGCTTCCACACAGAAAGCCTCATCTACCAGAGGGATGCACAGGCGCTCGTTGGAGCGGTTCAAACGGGCCATATTTTTCTCCGGGCGGAACAGCAAAGCTCTGCCGTCGGCGGTCTTATAGGCTTCATGCCTCAAAGACCTCCTGGCCATAGTGCAGGCACATAGCGGCGGGGTCTAACTCAATCGGGCCATAGGGAACGATTCTGGGATCATGCCAGCCCTGGCCCTCGTCGTAATTCATAACAAACATGTGGTCGGTAAAAATGGAGCCGAAGCCAAGCTTGCTTTCATCCGCAGGCTTTTTTTTCGGGTTTTTGGTTAACGTGACTTTGATTTCTTGCATCAGAAACACTTCCTTATCGAATATAGGTTGTATTATAGCATAAAGTGATGGAAAATTCAATCAATCTCGGTCAGAAAGGAAAAAACACATGCACAAAATTATAAGGTTCGCAACCCTTTGGGATATCTATTTTTCATACGGCCGCCGCTGCATTTGCCGAAGCCTGTCATGACGCCTTCCACGGAAATTCCTGCAAAGCCTTGAAATCCCGGGGCGTCAATCTCCTCTCCATGCAGAAACGCCTTAACCCTCGGGTCCTCAGCTGTCAGATTCAGCACCTGCCGGCACTCTTCCGGCCGGCTCGCCATGAACAGCCCATGCGCCGGCTCTACCCGTCCCCGGCGAAGCTCTCCCACAGGAACCCCCGCTCTCAGCACGCCAAGCCCGGAAAGCTCCGGCAGGCCTTCTGGAAGAAGCAGGGCGGTTTCTCCGAAGCTTTGAAGAGTTCCTTTCGGTATCTCTATTAAAAGCTGATTTAATAAATTACTAATAGATGCTTTTATTTCTTTATTTAATTTATTATTTTGATAAATCCCCGCTTTTTCAACGCATTCTACGCTTTCAAAGCTTTCCTCATTTTTTCGGAGCTTAGCGATAAAGTGGCCTTCCCCGCCATCCATAGGAAAAATACGTCTGGCTTCCGGAAGTCCAGACGGCCTTCCGAAGGAAACGCCGCAGTCTATAAGCTCAAAATCCCGATTTCTCTTTAAAAATGTCTCCACAACCCCTTCGTTTTCTAATGGAGAAAAGGTGCAGGTGGAATAAACCAGAACACCGCCCGGTTTCACTGCCCCGGAAGCAGTTTGAAGAATTGCCTCCTGTCTTTGGGCACAAGCCTTGGTATGGTTTAGGCTCCATTCCTTTACAGCGTCCGGGTTTCTGCGGAACATCCCTTCTCCCGAACAGGGAGCGTCTACCAAAACCTTATCGAACCAGCCTGCCAGTCTTTTGCATAAGGTTTCCGGATAGCAGGATGACACCACACAATTTCGGAGGCCCATCCGCTCCACATTAGAAAGCAGGCTGCCGGTTCGGCTTTTGACAAATTCATTGGACCACAGCAGCCCTTTGCCCCGCAGCGCGGTCCCGATCTGCGTAGATTTTCCGCCGGGCGCCGCGCAGAGATCCAGCACCCGGTCTCCGGGCTTAGGATCCAGCACCGTTACGGCGCCGGCCGCCGAAGGCTCCTGAACATAGTAGGCACCTGCGTGATGAAAAGGATGGCTGCCCACACCCTGGGCAGCGGGATCTATGTAATAGCTTTCACTGCAAAAGGGGGCCGGCGACAAGCGGAAGGCAGAACGGCCGCCGCCTTTTCGGCTGTGATTTTCAACGGATTAAGCCGCACCGCCCGGTAGGGCGGCTGAAGAAAGCTCTGGATAAAATCCGAATAATTCCCGCCCAAGAGCGGTTCCATAACCGATAAAAATTCTTTTGGGAGCCTTTCCATCATTCGCTCTCCTTTGTATAAAAATTTAATCCCCGGGTCATAATAAGAACAAAAGGGGGTGAAATCATGAGCAACAATCAGAACCAAAACCAGAACAACAGCCAGAACCAGAACAACAACCAGTATGGCAACAAGAAGAATCAGCAGAGCCAAAACAAGAATAACCAGCAAGGTCAGAATAAAAGCAACCAAAACAGCCAGAACTAACTTTCTCCGCAGCAAAGCCATACCAGCTCTTCCGAAGGAGGATTTGGTATGGCTTTTTCTTTTTGGCATTATAATAAAACCTGTGCTTAGGCCGGCACGAAAAGGTGCTCTTCCTAATTCCTTTTCACATTTCGCCGCCAATTTTTCCAAACCAGCCCAAATTTCTTAAGCCGCCCAGCGGCTTCCAGCACATCTACGGAGCCTTCCGATTAGATTCCACTATTTTGATTCTGACTTATGGCTTTGCTTAAAGCCCTCGCCTGAGATCTGGCCGGCATCTCCCACGATAACAAAGGCATCTGGATCTACCGACCGTATAATATCTTGTGTTTTATACACTTCTGACCGCCTGACCGCGCAGAGAAGCACCTCGCCTTCCTCGCCGCGATAGGCTCCCCGGGAACGAAGCTCTGTCACTCCTCTGGAAATCTCCGTCATAATCCGCTGAGCGATTTCCTTATTTTTGGGGGAGATAATAAACATCATTTTCCCGGTTCCCGTATCGGCGCCGTAAAGCACGGCGTCGATCAGCTTGGAGGATACGAAAATATTGATGATCGCGTACAGAGGGCTTTCATAGTTTCGATAAACGAAAGCGGAGATCAGCACCACCACCAAATCCACCAGCAGCACCAGCTTGCCTAAAGAAAGGTGCCGAAAATTCCTGCCGATCAGGTTAGCCACCAGGTCGGTGCCGCCGGTCGTGCCGCCCCGCATAAAGATCAAGCCCAGGCCGGCGCCGCTGAGCACGCCGCTGAACAGAGCCGCCAGCATCAGGTCACCCTGGTAAGGTGGAAACAACCCGGCAGTCAGGTCGATCGTCACAGAGGAAATCACTGTAGCTGCAAGGGTCTTAAGTATAAATCGAAAGTTTATTTGGAGTACGCCCCAGATAAACAGCGGTACGTTAAAAACAAGGATGGTGGTACCGATAGGGCGCCGAACAAATAATTAATCATTGTTGCCAATCCGGTCAATCCCCCCGGCGCGATATTGTTGGGAGCGGTAAACACGTTCACCGCTACAGCAAACAAAAAACTGCCGGCTAAAAAAGCAACGCCGTCCCACAAAAGCTCCCACGCCTGCTTTCTTGTAAATTCCATTTTTTTCATGGCACGACCCTCCCTGTATTTTTCATAAAATTATTCCTGGCACATCAGCACAAATAACTCCCTGAGCCTTTTCAAACGGCCCTTTAAGTATAAATAACCGAACAGCGCCTCCATGCCGGTGGCGCCGTGGTAATCAGCACTAGTCGCGTTTTTCGGCGTATGGGTAGTATGCGCGTTTCGGCCCCGTTTATAAACGCTCTGCTCCTCCTCGGTCAAAAGAGGAAGAATTTTCTCCATGCGCTGCGCCTGCGCCTGGCATTTTACCTGCTCCACCGCCAGCTTATGCAGCTTTCCCGCCTGGCGGTTCGCCTGGCACACCAGTCTTTCCCGGACCATTAAATCATAAACCCCGTCGCCCACAAAGGCCAGAGTCAAAGGGCTTAGCTGCTCAGGGGCACAATTTTCTTCTAAAAAACGTTCCGTCACGCCTCACCTCCTGCTGCGGTCTATTCATGAAGAATCCTTATCCTGCTCACTAGCGGAAAACCTGTCCTGCCGCCTGCGCCGTTAAGGCAGGCCGGACGCTCAACGCGGACGCCGCTTTTTCCGAACGGCTCTTCAGCCGCAAGGCCAGCCCTGGTTTTCCGTCAGTTGACAAAGTCAAATTCCACATCATAAATACTGACGGTATCTCCTTCCTGGATGCCAGCCTCCCGCAGCCGGTCAATAACGCCGCTGCTGATCAGCACCCGCTGGAAATACTGAAGGGATTCATAGTCGTCAAAGTTCACCGATTTCATTACCTGCAGGAGCCATTCGCCTTCCACAAAGTAAACCCGGTCCTGTACAGTGATTTTCACGTCGTGCCGGCCGATTTCCTCCGCCGGAAGCACAGGCACAGGCTCCGGCTCATACCGTTCTACCGGCGGCAAGGCGGAAAGCATCTCCTGGATTTTCTTCAGCAGAGGCTCCACCTGGTAACTGATCGCCGCCATCATCGGAAAGAACGCATAGCCCTGATTTTCCACAAATTCCTTAAATTCCTGGATCTGCTCATCGGTGGCCAGATCACATTTATTCCCAGCAACCAGCATTGGCCGTTTGGCCAGGACGGGATTAAATTTCGCAAGCTCCTGATTGATCACCCGGAAATCCTCCTTAGGATCTCTCCCCTCGCTGCCGGAAACATCCACGATATGCACCAGCATACGGCACCGGTCCACATGGCGCAGAAACTGGTGTCCCAGTCCCACGCCCTCCCAGGCGCCCTCGATTAAGCCGGGAATGTCCGCCATAACAAAGGAGCTTTCGCCCATATGAACCACACCGAGCACCGGTGTAAGCGTGGTAAAATGATAGTCGGCAATCACAGGCTTCGCCTCGCTGACCACGGATACCAAAGTAGATTTACCCACGTTGGGAAAGCCTACCAGCCCCACATCCGCCAGCAGCTTCAGCTCCAGGGTCACCTCCAGGGCTTCTCCGGGAATTCCCGGCTTCGCGAACCTGGGCACCTGACGGGTGGCGGTGGCAAAATGGATATTTCCCCAGCCGCCCTTGCCGCCCTTCGCCGCCACGTGAGGCTCATAATCGGAAAGATCCGCGATGATCCTGCCGGTTTCCGCATCCTTTACCACAGTGCCCAATGGCACCCGGATCACCAGGTCCGGGGCGCTTTTGCCGTTGCATCGGCTGCCCCGGCCGTTTTCGCCGTTTTGAGCGGTATATTTTCTTTGGTACCGGAAATCCGCCAGGGTAGACAGATTGGTATCCGCCTGAAAAACGATATTTCCGCCCCGGCCGCCGTCGCCGCCATCCGGGCCGCCGGCCGCCACGTATTTTTCCCTGCGGAAGGAAACCGCGCCGTTCCCGCCGTCGCCTGCTTTAATTCTAATTTTCGCAATGTCTACGAACAAGAGCGCCACCTCTTTCTTTCTCTTATTATCCGCCGCCCGCCTCTTTTTATGTGCAAAAAGAAATCCCCCGGCATCTTCAAGCGGCCCGGGGGATTTTTTATTCGCTTTCGGATTACTGTTCCACCGCGTAAACGCTGACGCGCTTGCGGTCGCGGCCCTGACGCTCAAACTTGACGTTGCCGTCGATGAGAGCGAACAGAGTGTCGTCGGAGCCGCGGCCCACATTCTCACCGGGATGGATGTGGTTCCGCGCTGCTTCACCAGAATGTTGCCGGCCAGCACGAACTGTCCGTCGGCGCGCTTCACGCCAAGCGCTTGGATTCGGAATCACGGCCGTTCTTGGTGGAGCCCATTCCTTTTTTATGAGCAAATAACTGAATATTGATCTTAAGCATCGTTACACCTCCGTATAATTTACATGAATGTTTTCAGGATACTGTTCTTCCAGAGAAAGCAGATGAAGCTTGAGTCCCGCCAGCAGGTCGCCGCATTGGGAAACGCTTTTCTTCGGCAGCCGCAGAGCCATTTCCCCGTCGTCCACAAAAACGGAAGCATCCGCGTGGAGGATCTCAGTGATCGTGTTGGCGGTCAGATAAGCCGCCGAGGAAACAGCCGCGCAGACGATATCTTCTCCAGAAGCAGCCGAGCCGGAATGGCCTTTTATTTGGAAGCCGTTCAGCCCGCCGTCCTTTGCGGTAAAAAAATCAACCCGGATCATCTTAAGCGTTGATCGCTTCGATTTGAACCTTGGTATAGGGCTGTCTATGGCCCATCTTGCGTTTTTCACCCTTCTTGCTTGTAGGTCATCACGGTGATCTTCTTGCCCTTGCCGGTCTTTAACACTTTACCGGTGACGGAAGCGCCATCCACATAAGGGGTGCCGATCTTCAGACCATCTTCTCCTCCCACAGCGACTACTTTAAAGTCCACGGTGGAATCGTCGGCAGCAGAAAGCTTTTCCACGAAAACAATATCACCGTTTTCTACCTTATACTGCTTGCCGCCAGTTTCGATTACTGCGTACATATTGGTACCTACCTTCTTTTGAACTCGCTACTGTCAGGCGGAGCGTAGGCTCGCTTAAAAAGCCCGCAATATGCGGCTTATCAATGATAGCATAACCCTAGGGGAAAGTCAAGCGTTTCCGGGAGAAACCAGCGTTTTCCCGGCAAAAGTCACAGTATTTTTTTCCCTTTGACGCAAACATCGGAAAGGTTGCGGAATAGCATTGCCCCGCTCCATCCGGTATAATATAAGCGGAATCGCATATTCGGCCGTCTCCTTAGGCCTTGCCGCTTCCTTCGCTGTCCTTCCGCGATCGAACGCCTATCGCCGCAGAATTTGACTGGAGGCTGAAATGCAAGTGTCTCGCGCATTGCGGAATTCACGGATTTTCAGTGATAAGGCCATAGTGATTCAATGACCTTTGTCATGGCCTTCAAGCACTGCCGACAGCGGCCGCGGCTTTTTCCCTTCGGCATGGGTTCAAAGAAAAATTTAAACCTTCACATTGATAGAAAGGCGGTAATTCCTATGATTCGGCTGATCGCTTCCGACTTGGACGGCACCCTGCTCAACAGCCAAAGACAGCTACCCAAAGATTTCTTCTCCGTGATCGACCGCTGAATCAATTGGGCGTTCTGTTTATCGCGGCATCCGGCAGGTCATATCCGACCCTCCGCCGGGATTTCGCACCGCATTCCGACGAATTGTGCTTTATCAGCGACAATGGCGCCAGAATCGCCGAGCACGGCAAATTTGCAGAAAGATCCTATCCCTCCCAGGTGGTCCTCCCAGGTTCGCTGGACGACCTGCGCCTCCTTCGCCGG
>ENA-OQLB01000631-OQLB01000631.1-human-gut-metagenome-genome-assembly--contig:-NODE-631-length-18846-cov-9.817886_pt1 | contig 18846 bp, 19 predicted proteins | sample MGYA00242656_ERZ504813 | MGnify/ENA primary metagenome ERZ504813 (study PRJEB26092, sample SAMD00036388) | human gut metagenome | host: Homo sapiens | study: EMG produced TPA metagenomics assembly of... | reverse complement strand
GACACCCGTACCTGGACCAGGTAGTCAACTGGCTGCTGGGGATGGGGTATATTCCAGCTTCTGCACTGCCTGCTACCGGGAGGGCCGCACCGGCGACCGGTTTATGCGCCTGGTAAAAAGCGGGCAGATCGCCAACTGCTGCCAGCCTAACGCTTTAATGACCCTGAAGGAATACTTAGAGGATTACGCGTCGCCCGATACCAAGGAAAAGGGCTTAAAGCTGATCCAAAGCGAAATTCCCAAGATTCCCAGCGAAAAGGTCCGCCAGGTGGTGCTGAAGCACCTGAACGAAATGGAAAACGGCATGCGGGATTTCCGGTTTTAAGAATATCCCGCAGCTTTCCCGATGCCGCGGTGGTTGAATAATAGCGATAAAATCCTTGCCGGAGGAGCAGCTGTTCTTTCGCGAAGGTCCGCCGCCTTCGGGAAGCTGTAATACCACTAATGCCAAAAATTTAATTGCAAATAGCGAAACGCATGAGCAGCGGCTTCGCTCTTTGCCCGCGCACCAAATACACCGTGTATTTTTGAAAGGAGGCTCCAGCCATGAGCCTGTCAAGCACCCCAAGCGCCAATCGCGTCCATATTGGTTTATATGGTAAGCGGAACAGCGGGAAATCCTCTCTGATCAACGCCATCACCAACCAAGAGACCGCTTTGGTTTCCGATTTCGCCGGCACCACCACGGATCCTGTTTATAAGGCCATGGAGATTCACGGCATCGGCCCCTGCATGCTGATCGATACCGCCGGCTTTGACGACGAGGGCGAACTGGGCAGGCTTAGGGTGGAAAAAACCCGGCAGGCTTTGGAGAAAACAGACATCGCTGTTCTGGTGTTTGACGGCCGTCCCGTCACCGAGGAAAAAGAGTGGCTTTCTCTTTTGAAACAGAAAAAAACGCCGATTCTGGCCGTGGTGAATAAGCTGGATCTTTTAGAGAACCCCCAAGCCTATGCGGACGCTGAAAAGGGATTACGGCCTTTCCCCCGTACTGGTCAGCACCAAAACCCGGGAAGGCATCGACAAGGTTCGTGAGGAGCTGATCCGGCTTCTGCCCGAGGATTACGAGCAGGAGAGCATCACGGGACATCTGGTGTCTCAGGGGGATTGTGTGCTTCTGGTAATGCCTCAGGATATCCAAGCGCCAAAGGGCCGGCTGATTTTGCCCCAGGTGCAGACTATCCGGGATCTTTTGGATCACAGATGTCTGGTGATGAGCTGTACCACAGACAAGCTGGATGAGGCCCTTTCCGCTTTGAAGCAGCCGCCGAAATGGATTATCACTGATTCTCAAGTGTTTAAAACCGTTTACGACAAAAAGCCAAAAGAGAGCAGGCTCACCTCCTTCTCGGTGCTGTTCGCTAACTACAAAGGAGATCTCTCCGAGTTTGTCCAGGGCGCGGCTGCCATCGAGAGCCTGACGGAACACTCCAAGGTGCTGATCGCTGAGGCCTGCACACACGCTCCTTTATCAGAGGACATTGGCCGTGAAAAGCTTCCGCGGATGCTGCGAAACAAGGTGGGCCAGGGGCTCGCGGTGGACGTAGTGGGAGGGCCCGCCTTTCCCGAGGATTTATCCGGCTATGACCTGATTATCCACTGCGGCGCCTGCATGTTTAACCGCCGCCATGTCATGTCCCGTATTGACCGGGCTAAAAGCCAAGGCGTGCCTATTACCAATTACGGCGTGGCCATCGCGAGCTCTCTGGTATTTTGGATAAATCGATTTGTAAGCTGAGTCTTAAAACAAAAAGCGTAGGGAGGATCAGTTTTTACTGATCTCCCTACGCTTTTCGCGTGCTTTCACCAAAAGGCCTATGGTAATGGTAAAATCGGAGATCTGACTTTATTTCCGTTATTTGACGATAAACCTCCTGATAATTACAGCATTTTGTTAAACGCATCTTCAAAATTCTAAGCCGCGGGGCGCTACGGCTGCGGGACCTGCCTGCCTCATGGTCCACAAGGTAGGAACCGGACAGCAGCAGCTGGGAAACCGGTACAATTTGATATCCCTCTCCCTGGATAGCCGCTATCGCGGCGGGCAAGGTTTGAACCGTGGCCTCTGCGCCGTTGTGCAGAAGGATGATGGAGCCTGGCTTCAACTGGGACGAGAGCCTGTTTTTCATGTTTTCCGGAGAAGGATCCTGCCAGTCGTAGCTGTCAATATTCCACTGGATACAGTACATTCCCAGGTCATTGGCGCTTCCACCACCGAATTATCGTAATCGCCGTAGGCGCCCGGAATAAAATAGGACTAAGTCCGGTGATCTCCTTAATTTTTTCATTGCATCCGGTAATTTCCGCCAGCTGCTGTTCCTTTCCGACCTGAGGCATATGGGGATGTGTGTCGGAATAGTTGCATACGTCGTGTCCCTGGCCGCTCATCGCTTTCACCATTTCCGGATATTCCTGGGCCCATTCCCCTGTGACAAAAAAGGTGCTTTTCACTTCGTATTGCTCCAGAATATTCAGGATATCCTCTGTCTGCCCGTTTCCCCAAGCGGTATCGAAGGTAAGGGAAACCACCTTATCCTCTCTTTGTACGGAATAAATCGGGCTTTTCCGCGGAGACGCCACCGTCTGCAAAATAGCGCCCGCCCCTTGGAATCCGATCATTACCGCCAGCGCTCCTACCAGCACACAGCATCCAAAGGCTAACAGCTTCTTTTTGGTCAGCACAAAAAATCTCACCGCAATCCCCCCTTAGTGAAGCTTATGCCTTAAGCGGCATTCTTATGTTTTGAAAGGCAAAAAAAGCCGCCGGATTCGGAATCCGGCGGCTTAAGCTTTTTCTAATTCTTGTTTTTCATCAACTGGTTTAATTCCTCCAGGAAGGAATTAATATCCTTGAACTGCCGGTAGACTGAAGCAAAACGCACATAGGCTACCTCATCTACCTCTTTCAGCGCCTCCATGGCATACTCCCCAATCAGAGTGGAGGAAACCTCCCGGTCGAGAGAATTTTGAAGCTTCGCCTCAATATCATCCACCATTTTTTCAATGGCGGCAATGGAAATCGGTCGGTTGGCGCAAGCCCTCAGCAGGCCGTTAATCAGCTTATTCCGGTCGAACACTTCCCGGGACTTATCCTTTTTAATGACAATTACAGGAACCGTCTCGATCACCTCATAGGTGGTGAAGCGCTTGCCGCAGCCCAGGCATTCCCGTCTTCTGCGGATTCTTTCCCCGTCGTCGGCGGGCCTGGAGTCCACTACCCTGCTTTCCTCATAACCACAAAACGGACACTTCAAAACTCTTTCCCTCCTTTAATAAAGCGCGTGACAAAAATCAATTTCACGATAAAAGCGAAAGCATTGCTATAATTGTAGTATAACACACAGTTTCTTTCCCCGCAAGAAAATTTATCCAAAGCAGGACTCAAAGCCAGCGGATTGAAGAAAGCGGTAAGCGTCTGCCAGCTCGGAAATCTGAGCAAAATCCTTCCGATACACCTCGATAATGAAATCCCCTCGATAATGGTTCTCTCTGAGAATACTCAGCAGCCGCGCGTAATCCATTTCCCCGCGTCCCGGCAGCAGGCAGTCGCGTCCGGGCCTGTTGTCATTAATATGGATATGAACTAAGTTTTTTCCCATAGCCTCGCACATTTCATAGGGATCCCTTCCCGAGCGGACGGCCTGCTTCACATCCAGCACAAAGCTTGCGTCTTCTTTTAAATATTCCCGCATATTCCGTATAAAGCCGCAGTCCTGGCTGCGGAAGGCGTTTACGTTTTCCTGAGCCAGCGTGACGCCGTATTCTCTGGCGATCCGGGAAAGGATTCCAAATCGGTCATAGTATTCCCGGTCATTCAGGCCGCTTTTTTCAAAGCTGCGGTCACCGTGAATCACTAGGACTTCCGCTCCCAGCCGCCGGGCCATTTCAAAATACCTGCGGTAAAAGGAAGCGCCATCCTGAAACCGCCGCTCGTAATTGGAAAACAACAGATAAGATTCAAACCCTGAGGTAAATGGATGCAAGGACTTCACCCGGCACCCCTGAGGCTTCAGCTTTTCTTCCAGCATGGTCAGAAATTCCGGCTCCATCTCGGAATAGGTATTGATAAAAATTTCGAATTCCCGAAATCCTGAATCGATCAGGGTCTGCAGGCTGTCCTCCATCGCCATAGGATAAAGGCAGGCCGTTGAAATTCCCAGCGCCAAAGCTTTTCCTCCTTTCAAAAAGGCCATCCGCGCGCCGCGAATGGCCTTTTCAAATTCTCTATGTTAGCTTTACCGGATTTATGCTTTTTTTGCATCCAATTTTTTCGCGCGGTACCGGCGCCATACCACCCAAAGAGGGCCGGTAATACAGGTGCTGGAATAGCAGCCGCAGATGATACCGAACATCAGCGGGAGGGCGAAGGTTACCACAGAAGACAAATTGTATACCAGGCCCACCACGACTACAACGCCTACGGCCATTACAGTAGCCACAGAGGTATTGATGGTACGGGTCAGGGTCTGGTTGATGCTGGCGTTCACCAGCTCGCCGATTTCCGCCTTCGGGCCCATAATCCGCCGGTTCTCGCGGATACGGTCGTAAATGATGATGGTATCGTTCAGCGAGTAGCCCAGTATCGTCAGAACCACGGCGATGAAATTGTCGTCTACCGGCATCCGGAACACCACAAAGGTAAAGTAAATAACCGCCACGTCGTGCAGCAGCGCGATAACAGCTACCACGCCGGCGGACCATCCGCCGATCTTGCGGAACCGGAAAGCGATATAAATAATCATCAGCACGGCGGCTAAGCCTACCGCGCAAAGACATTTCAGCAGGAACTTTTCCCCGTTGACCGGGTCAACCGAGTCAGACTCCAGCTTTTGAAAGCCGTTATCCGGATATTTTTCCTGAATCGCGTCCTCCATAGCCTTTTGGCCCTCCAGAGACAAGGCGTCGTTGCCGGCAAACTCGATAGATACGTTATTGTTAATCGTGCCATCCTCACCAGCCACAATGTCGGTGCTCTCATTGACATTGACGCTTTTTCCGGTAGTTTCCTCTACCAGAGCCGCCAGCTCGTCGGTATTGATCTCTCCGGTAAAAGAGTAGTTCACGATCGCGCCGCCGGTAAACTGAATATCCAGCCTCGCGCCGAAGATCACATTAAAGATTACGCCGATCAGCAATACGGCGATAGAAATCCCGAAGAAAATCTTCTTATTTTCTACAAATCTGATTTTAAACTGATGGAATTTCATTCTGCGCCACCTCCATACCAAGATTTTTTGCGCATGAACTTATATCCCGACAGGGAAGAAAGCATCAGGCGGGAGGCGGTGACGCCCATGAGGAAGTTGCCGATGACGCCCACCAGCAGGGTATAGCCGAAGGAGTAAATAGTCCCGGTAGTGGAAGCGCCGAAAATGCCGGACAAGATATTGCTCGGCCCGAACACCAGCATCAGGATCACGGCCACGATGATTACCGTAATATTGCCGTCAAAAATCGCGGCGAAGCTTGTCTTGCTGCCGGTACGGATGGCGCCATCCAAGGTTTTGCCAGCTCTCAGTTCCTCCTTGATGCGCTCGTTGGTAATAATATTGGCGTCCACACCCATACCAATGGAAAGAATCACGCCGGCGATGCCAGGCAAGGTCAGGGTGAAACTGGGCACAAAGTTAAAGAAGCCGGAGACACAGGCCAGAGACAAGGCGACCTGTCCCAGCAGGGCGATGCAGGCTACAAAGCCCGGCACCCTGTATACAATTAACATAAACAGGCAGACCAGCACCAAAGCGATCGCGCCGGCCAAAGCCATCGCGTTCAGGCGGAAGCGCCCAGGGTCGGGTTAATGGTTCTCAGGTTCGTGGTTTCCAGTTTAAAGGGCAAGGCGCCGGCCTGAATCTTGCTGGCTAAAGCGGCTGCCTCAGAGGAAGTGAAGCTGCCGGAGATATTACATTTTCCTTCGGTGATCGCTTCCTTTACCGTAGCCTGAGAGATCATCACGTCGTCCATCCAAATGGAGATGGTTTGTCCCACCAGCCGGCTGGTGGCCTCGCCGAACAGCTCCCTGCCCTCGTCGTTAAATTCCAGATCCACTACGAACTGCTGAGCGCCGTTATCGTCCTGGATCATACCGGCCTTGGCGGACACCACGTCCTTACCGTCCATAATCACGTTCTCAGCGGTAGTTCCCGCAGGCGTCTTATAGATCGGCTGTCCGTCCGAGCCCACCTCGGTGGTTTCATATTCCCCGCCCTCCCGGAAGGTCAGCAGGGCGGTTGCGGAAAGCTCCTCTACGGCAGCTTCCGGATCGAAGTCGGTCTCATCCTCTTTCCAAGGAAAGCGGACGATGACCTTTCCGTTATCGTAATCCGCGTAAAGCTCATAATCGGTGATGTTGTTATTCACCATACGGAGCTCAATAATGGCCTTCGCGGACTCCATATCCTCTCTTGTAGCCTGCACGCCGTCCGCGGGGCTGAAGGTAGCCTCCACGCCGCCTTTGATGTCAATACCCCATCTGATATCGTTAAGCCCCTTTATGTAGGTAACGGGGATATCTCCGTTCCTGCCGTGGACGCCGAAAAACGCCATACAGCTCAGGGCGATGATCAGGAGGGCAACGATAAAAAATACCGGTTTTGCTACTCGCTTCATGCGCAAATCCTCCAATGTAGTTTGGTATCCGCGAAGAAATATGAGAAAACGTCCCCCAAAACAGCTTTCAATATCCACTCGCAGACGTAACAAAATTAATTATATGTTTTTTAGACGAAAAAGTCAATGGAATGTCCTGCCGCAGCAAGGCAGAATTTGGAAATATTTACGTACCACGGTTAAATTTCCAGAAAAAACCGCCGCGAATTTTCATATAGAATCGTCTGTCGGGCTTTGCACGGCAACGGGCCTGCCGCAGCAAGAAAATCAGGGTGTTTTATCCCCCGCAGCCCATTAACCGTGAAGCGTTCTGTTTGCCGAATAAGCCTCCGGCATCCGCTGCCCTGACAGTACCGGCCGGAAGATGGCCTCATAATTCCGCCCGCCTAAAAATCCTTCGCCGCCTCCGTTTCCACGCTGCCGCCCGCCGCTTTCCAACGCCCTGTGCTTTACCTGACAGCAGCCTTGCTGAAGCGGTCAAAAGCAACGGCCGCCGGATGCTCCGGCGGCCGTTTGCAGCGCAAATGCCGTGATAATGGATTCTTTCCCTTACATTTTTTCCAGAAGCTTTTCCACCGCCGCCAGCTTGACGCAGATGCAGAAAAGCTGCATCGCCGTCTCCAGCTCGCAGACCGGCGGGTAAGTGGGCGCTAAACGGATGTTGCTGTCGTTAGGGTCCTTGCCGTAGGGATAGGTAGCCCCGGCATTGGTCAGCGCTACGCCTGCCTCCTTGCACAGGCAACCACCTTGGAAGCGCAGCCGGAAAGCACGTTGACGCTGACAAAATAACCGCCGTTCGGCTTTGTCCAGGCGGCTACTCCCCTTCCCAGCAATTCCTCATCCAAAATGCTGAGCACAGTCTGAAATTTCGGCTCTAAAATCGCCCGATGAAGCTGCATATGATCCAGAAGCCCCTGATAATCTCCAAAATAGCGTACATGCTTCAATTGGTTCAGCTTATCATAGCCAATGGTTTGGTATTGGTACTTTCTTTTAAACACCGCCATATTGCTTTCCGATGCCGCCATAGCGGCTACGCCGGAGCCTGGGAAGGTAATCTTCGACGTGGAGCAGAACAGAATAGGAAGATCCTCGCTGCCGTTTTTTCGGCATTCATCCATCAGGTTTAAGAGATGGTCCGGCGTATCATTTAAATCATGAACCGCGTAGGCGTTATCCCACATAATGCGAAAATCCTTAGCCGCAGGCTTCAATGCCGCGAAGCGGCGGACGGTTTCATCTGAATAAGTAATTCCCTGGGGATTGGAATACTTTGGCACACACCAGATTCCCTTGATTTTGTCATCAGATGCGGCCAATTCCTCCACGATATTCATATCGGGGCCTAAGTCAGTCATGGGAACATTGATCATCTCGATGCCGAAAAATTCCGTAATTCCAAAATGACGGTCATAGCCAGGCACCGGACACAGGAATTTAATGGCGCCCTGACGGTTCCAGGGCTCGCATCCGCCGATTCCCTGGCTCATCATACAGGAAATGGCGTCGAACATCATATTGAGGCTGGAGTTGCCTCCCACAAACACATTTTCCGCCGATACTCCCAGCATTTGAGCGAACATCTCGCGCATTTCCGGAATACCCTCCAGCAAACCGTAATTACGGCAGTCCACCCCGCTTTTGCAGCGAAAATCCGAATCCTTATTTAAAATGTCGAACATGCCTCCGGACAAGTCGGTCTGATCCGCTCCCGGCTTGCCTCTGGACATATCCAGCTTTAATCCTTTTGCCTTAAAATCATCGTAGGACTTTGCAAAAGCCGCTGCTTCTGCCGCAGCTGCGCTTTATCAAGCGATAAATAATCCAACATGAGAATCCTCCTTGCGGTAATTGCAATCATCAGCCAAAACCATAGGTTATTTTAAACCATCCAACAGAAAAATGCAAGTCTTTTTAGTTTTTCCTGCATTTTCAACGTTTTTCACAAAAGAAAGGGCAGGCCGCCGCCTGCCCTTATACTGATAGGATATGCAAATTCCGAAAAAAAGGTTCTTTCCTCTTAAAACTCCGCTACTCCCGTAGTCCTTGGGAATGGAAGCACGTCCCGGATGTTCTGAATTCCGGTAAGGTACATAATCAGCCGCTCAAAGCCCAGGCCAAATCCCGCGTGCTTGTTGGTTCCGAAGCGGCGCAGATCCAAATACCACCAGTAATCCGCTTCCTTGAGGCCCAGCTCCTTCATCCGCGCGGTCAGCCGATCCAGGCGCTCCTCACGCTGGCTGCCGCCGATGATCTCCCCGATGCCCGGCACCAGCATGTCCATGGCGGCCACAGTCCTGCCGTCGTCATTCATGCGCATATAGAAGGACTTGATCTCCTTGGGATAATCCGTAACAAATACCGGCTTCTGGAACACCTGCTCAGTCAGGTATTTCTCATGCTCAGTCTGCAAATCCACGCCCCAGTCCACCTGGTACTCGAACTGGCTGTTATGCTTTTTCAGGATCTCCACCGCTTCCGTATAGGTCACATGGGCAAAATCCGATTCCACAATATGGGTCAGCCGGTCGATCAGGCCCTTATCCACAAACTGGTTGAAAAACTGCAGATCCTGAGGACAGGTATCCATTACATAGCGGATAACATATTTCATCATATCCCTGGCCAGATCCATGTCGTCGTTTAAATCCGCGAAAGCAATCTCCGGCTCGATCATCCAAAACTCCGCGGCATGGCGCTGGGTATAGGATTTTTCCGCCCGGAAGGTAGGGCCGAAGGTATAAACCTTTCCGAATGCCATAGCCATGCATTCCGCTTCCAGCTGTCCGGATACCGTCAAGGAGGTGTGCTTTTCAAAGAAATCTTGGGAAAAATCGATTCTGCCGTCCTCGCCTCTGGGCGGATCCTCAAGATCCAAGGTGGTGGCGGTAAACATTTCGCCGGCGCCCTCGCAGTCGCTGCCGGTGAGAATCGGCGTATGGGCGTAAATAAAGCCCCTCTCCTGGAAAAACTTGTGGATGCCAAAGGCCGCCGCGGAACGCACCCGGAACGCCGCGGAGAAGGTGTTTGCCCTAGGCCGCAGATGGGCGATGGTTCTCAAGTACTCCAAGCTGTGGCGCTTCTTTTGAAGCGGATATTCCGGAGAAGACGGGCCTTCCACCAGAATTTCACAGGCGTGAAGCTCAAAAGGCTGCTTCGCCTGAGGAGTTTCCACAAACTCGCCGTTAACGGTCACCGCCGCTCCTACGTTCAGCTTGGCGATTTCCTTAAAGTTATCAATTTTCTTATCCTCAAAGACCACCTGGACGCCCTTAAAGCAGCTGCCGTCGTTCAGTTCCATAAAGCCTAAGGCCTTGGAATCCCGGATGGTTCGCACCCAGCCGCAGACCGTAACCTTTTTTCCGCTGAAAGAGGCTGGACTTTGATACAAGCTCGCGATTTCAGTTCTCGTCATGGTTTCAATCTCCCTCATCGTTTCTCAATCGTAAGTAGCTTTATTTTATACCAATTCCCACCTCCATGCAAGGGGAAACTTGGCCTTTCTCTCCGATCAAGGGCGATTTCTTTTTGTTTTTCTCCTTGTACCCCTTTTCTCCCATGCGGCATAAGATGATACAGGCCCCTATTTTCATGTTTAGAAAGGAGAGCTGCCATTTTGGCTACTGTCAATTATACGGTGCGCCCAGGGGACACCCTATGGAACATCGCGGAAAAATTTGACACCTCAGTCAACGATATCGCCAGGTATAACGGCATCAGCGACGTAAACCAGATTTATCCCGGACAGGTGCTGCGGATCGCCACCCAATTTCCGGTGGCATCCAAATGGTATATCGTCCGCCAGGGAGATACCCTGTCCTCGATTGCCGACCGGTACAATACCACAGTGGAACGCCTGCTGCAGCTTAACTGCTGCATTTACGACCCCAACCGGATCTATCCCGGACAGGTACTGAGGGTCAAGCCATAGCCTCGTGCCATTCATCGCCACAGCTAAAAGGCGTGGCATGAATTTCGGCCTATCAGGCCAAAAGAGAAGCCAGCGCCTAAATGGCGCTGGCTTTCAGTTTGTTTAGGCCATGGTGGTAGGACTGCTTTCCTGGAAAAGGGGTATCCTGCCCCTTCTTATTCAAACCGCCTTCTCTCTGATCTTGCCTTTCCGGTTCCCGTATCTATTTATGCACTGCCGCCGCATGAAGCCCTTCTGTACTTGCAGCAGCACGCCGCCCAAAATTAACGAGCCTCAAATTTATCCTTTAAATTTTGGGGCCTCTCAAAAATATAGCGGGATCAAAGCCCGTCTGGATCATCTGGCTTTAAGCCAATGCTTTTATTCGTTTTCCCCTCACAGCATACACCATATAAATCATGCCCCTTGTGGGAAAAGATCCCCAACGGCATTACAAAACAGGCAAAGGTCTTCTGCCCAAAAACAATAAAGGCCGAAAGATACTTACCGCTATAAACTCACTTGGAACCGAATCATATTGTCCTCCAAAGGGGATGCCTTGATATTGCCATGATGTTTTTCTACTATGGCTTTCGCGATAGAAAGGCCTATGCCGAAGCCGCTCCCGTACGTCCTCGCTTTGTCCGCACGATAAAACCGGTCAAACAGCCGGTCAAGCTCCATGCGTCCTACAGCCATGTAAGAATTATCAACCAGGATGACGGGGTGTTTCCCTCCCCGGAGAGTTACTCTTATCATTCCATCCGGATCGCAGTACTTTACAGCATTATCCAGCAGGATAGAAATAAGCTGCCGCATAGCCGCTTCATTTCCGTGATAGCTAATATGGTCAGGAACATCTGTCAGAAGTCTTTTCCGTTGGCTGTTAATATGCTGTGCAAATGCAGATACGGTATCCAAAACGACTTCGCTGAGTGAAAAAGGCTCTTTAGTGAGTTTAGTGCCGTCCTCATCCATTCGAGCGAGAGATACCAGGCGGTTAACCAGTTCCGTCATTATTTCAGCTTCCTCCCGAATATCGGAAAGCCATTCATTTGCTCCGATCTCCGTTTCCATAATATCAAGGTTGGTACAAATCAATGTCAGGGGCGTTTTAAGCTCATGATTCGCGTCGGTAATAAATTGTTTTTGCTTTTCATAGCTCTCAGCCGCAGGCTTAACAGCCCTTCGGGAAATGAGAACAATCAAAATAATAATCACAATACTGCTCGCAGCGAAAACCAATGAGGCGGCAAGCATAAACTGTTGATTGCTTTGTTTGGTATTCAGCCCGTTTATGAATACAACAGCCTGTCCCGCCGCCGTGTCGTATCTCTTATAGCGGAAATCGCCTATCCAGCCCCGCTCGTCTGAATACTCCATCACCTTTTCAGCATAGGCAATCGCCTCGTCCCGCGATACGCTGGCAATTGATCGAATATCCGCAGACAAAACGTTTGTGCTGCGGTCAAAGCGCACAGTGAAAAAACGGGTGGTAAAAGGAGACTCCGAGTTTAATCCATCAGGCATGGGCGGAGGATTCGGGGCATTACTGAATTCATTCCATTCAGGGAAAGTACCGTCATTAGAGGATACAACATCGGCAAGCATATCAAGAGACCGATTGGTTTGCGCTGTTGTGACTAAAAAGATGGATATAAGCAAGATCACAAAAACCGCTGTAAAGGAAAGAATACAGATCTTTATAAAATTTTTTCGTAATTTATAAATCATTGGCTTCCTCCAGCTTATAGCCTGCCCCGCGAATAAATCGAATTTCAACGTTTGCCTTCATAGAAGCAAGCTTTTTGCGGATATTGGAAATATGCACCCAAATCACACTAACATCCACATCGCTCTCCCAGCCCCAAACGTGGGACATAAAATCATCAATCGGGATAATGAAGTTTGGACGGTCCATAAGCATTTCCATAATTTGAAACTCCCGGCCGCTCAAAGCTGTTTTCTTGTCCTCACATTGGAGCTCATAGGTGGAACGGTTTAGAATGAGTCCTCCAAATTTACATAGATCCGGTACATAGTTGTCACGCCTTCGCAGCATCGCTCTGACACGCGCAAGCAATTCCGGTGTGGAAAACGGCTTCGGCAGATAATCATCCGCGCCCGCATCCAGGCCCTCTACCCGCTGGTCGATTTCCGTTTTAGCAGTTAAAAACAAAGCAGGCGTACAAACTCCCTTCTCTCTCAGGCGTTTCAACACTTCTACTCCATCCATTCCAGGCATCATAATATCAAAAATCAACCCGTCATATTCTTCGCTTTCTGCATAGGCTAGCGCATCCATACCGTTTGAAACGGCATCTACCATATATTGGTTGGCTTCAAAAATATGCTTCAAGGACTTCAATAATCTTGTGTCATCCTCCGCGATCAGTAAACGCATACTATATAATCTCCTTGCGTGAAATTATTTTTATTTTAGCAGCTCCGCCTTAACATTGGCTAAAGGCGGCGTTTTTGTTTCCTGTGCTCTTTCTATTATAGCACTCCCATATAATTTTTACGATTCCCCTGCTGAAAAGGACGCCAACATTCACCTAGAATTCACAGCTTCTTTAGGGCGATTTTAGTGTGCGCAGCTATTATCTTAGATGGCACAGCCATACAGCCGCCTTCTGTTGTTCTTCAAATCAACCGGCCAAGTCCTGATCAGGGACACAGAACAACGGAGCCTAAAATCATTTTCCTCTCCAAAGCGGCTATTGAGCTGCAATCCAAAGCAACGGAGGACGAGTACGTGGATTATGAAACATTTAAAAGAATAAAAAAAGGAAATGGAAAAGCGCTTGAAGCCCTGATTGACGCCCATCTGAAAAAAGCTTGGTTCATCAGCTTCCAGCTAACGGAACATGTTTGCAGAGGCGCGCCGCTTCTAATAAAAGCATGGAAAGCCTCTTTGGAACAAATTATAAGCGCTCAAACCGCTCCAAAAGAGGATTTCAGAGAAATTCTCCATAGCAATCTTTTAAAGCTGTATTTAATCGGCGTGGAGGATGATCCTGAGTTTGAATCCTTACCCGTGCCTCAGGTGGCTAAAAAATACCAGCAGTTTGTGGCAGAAACCGAATTATTGCCAAACAATTTGAAACCGGCTTATTTAATGAATGTCTATGGAAATCTCAGCACAGCCCGTCTTGCTCAAATTCTTGGAATCCCCACCGAATCCGTAGCAGATTCCGTAAAGCAGGCAGCGGAAAATATTACGAAGCAAGCGGCGCCTTACGCCGGGATAAGCAGGCGGCAAAAATTCAGTTATCCGCAGAATTCAGGAATCCAAGTGACAGTGGATTTGAAGACATTGTTATTCCGGCTTATCTTAGCACAGCTCTTATCCACGAAATCAATCATTTATTGAATAAACCAGTAATTCAGAACCGAAAGGAACAAAACGCTATGACGACGAAAACAAATAATATCAGAGCAAAGGGCAGCACAAAGGCCGTGTCCAAAAGAAGCAATAAAAAGGCAAAAATCATCGTGATATCCGCCGTTGTTCTTGCTGTGGTGATTCTCGGTGTGATTTTTATTCCAAAGCTGGTTGGCAGAAACACAGGAAAGAACACCAGCATTACCACATATAATGTTGAAACAATTACTACAGGAAATGTGGATACCACGATTAATGGAAGCGGAACTCTGTCGCCTGTTTCCAAAGAAACGCTTGCAACAGCAAAGGCGGGTACGGTCGCGGCTGTAAACTACGAGGTTGGCGACAAGGTGGAAGAAGGCGCGGTGATCGCAGTGATAAAAGAGGAAAATGGCAGCGAAACCGATTTCACAGCGCCTTACGACTGTATTCTGATTGAGCTTCCTATCTCTACAGAGGATGAATTAGCCGCGAACAGCCAGATTGCGATGGTAATGGGCACAGACGGCTTTACCATGGGAATTGCCGTAGATGAGCTTGACATTTCCACTGTTAAAGTAGGGCAGGAGGTAGATTTTACAATTGACGCCGTTGATGGCAGCTATACCGGCAGGGTTACGGCTGTTTCCTATAATGGAAGCTCCAGCGGCGGTACGACGGCTTATCAAATAACCGCACAAGTGGACTATGTGGAGGGCGTATACCCGGGCATGAGTGCTTCGGCTGAAATTGTTATTGAATCCAGCGGCGAAGGCTTACTGGTTCCTGTTGACGCCGTCCGTACCTCCGGTGATCAAAATTATGTTTATCTTGCGCCAAGCGGCGCTGCTGAAGGGACAGAATATGAAGAGGATCAGCTTGATGTTTCCAACCTCACAAAAGTCACGGTTGAAACCGGAATGAGTGATGGCAGCTATATTCTCATCGAAAGTGATGAGCTTGCCGAGGGCGACTTGATTGTAATTACAAAGATTACTTCTACACAAACCGGTTCAGACAGCGAAAGCCAAGGCGGTTTCGGCGGTATGAGCGGATTCCCCGGAGGCGGCGGAATGGACTTTGGTGATTTTGATTTCGAAAATTTTGATCCCAACAATATGCCGCCCAATGGAGAGGGTGGATTTCCCGGCGGCATGGGCGGCAATTAACGGAGGGGTCAACATGATAAAGCTAAAACACATTTATAAATCCTATTCTCTAGGCGATGAACAGGTGGATGTTCTTCACGATATTAATCTCCATGTAAAGCCGAAAGAATTTGTATCCATTCTCGGGCCATCCGGCAGTGGTAAATCAACGCTGATGAACATTATTGGCTGCTTAGATATCCCTGACTCCGGGGATTATATCCTTGACGGCGAGTATGTGGACAATTGTACGGAAAATGAGCTTTCTGAAATCAGGAGCAAAAAAATTGGGTTTATTTTTCAACAGTTTAATCTTCTTCCCGAGCTTACTGCATACGAAAATGTAGAAATGCCGCTTTTGTATCATAAGCTCTCTCCAGCCGAGCGGCGTGAGAGAGTGGAAAGGACGCTTGCACAAGTAGGACTTGCCGACCGCATGAAACACAAGCCGGCACAGCTTTCGGGCGGGCAGCAGCAAAGGGTTGCCATTGCCCGTGTGCTTGCTGCGGAACCGTCTATTATTCTGGCAGACGAGCCAACCGGAAACCTTGACTCCTCTTCCGGCGCTGAGATCATGGGGATTATTAAAGGCTTGCACCAAGCGGGCAATACCATTGTTTTGATTACGCATGACAGCAGTGTCGCCGGGCAGGCACAGCGCAAGGTATATGTTCATGACGGCATATTAACAGAAAGGGAGGCAAGAACATGACGCTGAAAATCATCATGCTGTCCCTCCGGGCAATCTATAACAATAAAATGCGTTCCTTTCTTACCATGCTCGGTATTATTATTGGCGTTATGGCCGTTGTCATTCTCGTTTCTATTACACAAAACGCAACCAGCGGTATCACGGACAGCATCGCCAGCATGGGCTCAGATCAAATCACCGCTTCGATTACGGGAGAAGACGTATCTGTCAGCCGTGACAGTATTGAGACACTGAACAGCTATGGTGCAATTGATAAAACAGCACCGGTTATTACAACCAGCCAAACCGTAAAGCATAACGGCGAAACCGGTTCCTATTCTATTGTTGGTGTTACAAACGACTATTTTGACGTACAGGATATAGCAATTCAAAGCGGCCGTCTCATTGCAGATTCCGATATTGAATGGACAACTAATGTCGCCGTGATAGGCACGGAAGCGGCAACCGATTTATTTGGCACTTGGGACGCTGTGGGCGGCACCATCACAATTGGAGAAAGAAATTATAAGGTTATTGGCGTGCTGGAAGAACAGGGCAGCAGTCTTGTCGGATCGGATGACAGCAAAATTTTGATTCCATATACAACAGCCGAGCGTATTACAGACCAAAAATCAGTTTCCACTTTTTATATTAAAGCTTCAAGCTCCAATTCTGTAAATGTGGCGATCAATATGGTAGAGTCTTTTTTATTGCAAACCACCAGGATGAGGACAGCTTTACTGTAAATAATCAATCTGATGTTCTTGATACAATGGATGAAGTTAACAACACCATGTCGCTTCTGCTTGCAGGGATCGCTGCGATTTCCCTGTTAGTAGGCGGTATCGGGATTATGAATATCATGCTTGTATCCGTAACCGAGCGAACAAGAGAGATCGGCATCCGTAAAGCCGTCGGCGCCAAAAGGCAGCATATTATGCTGCAATTTCTGTGCGAGTCATGCATCCTTTCCGTCCTTGGAGGCTTGATCGGATTAGTTTTATCCGCCGCTGTTGTCAGTGCATATAATACAGCTGCTGGCAGCAGTGCAGCCATCAACTGGGGCATCGGTATGGCAGCCATCGCATTTTGCGCGGTGATCGGTATATTGTTTGGCAGTTATCCGGCCGCAAAGGCATCGCGTCTGCAGCCAATTGACGCGCTGCATACTTCGTAAACCAGTGAATAAGGATAGGTAAAAAGGCAGGCGGATTATGATAGATTTCCGCCTGCCTTTTTTATTCTGTCGTTTTTCTAAATAAACGCAACAAATCCGAACCCATCGCCAACCGGCATAAGGTTCGGATTTGTTTATTGTGGTGGAGCATAGCGGGATCGAACCGCTGACCTCTACACTGCCAGTGTAGCGCTCTCCCAGCTGAGCTAATACCCCATTTCACAAAGCTGTGTTTTTCACAGCTTTGTTATAATATCATATTTTCAAATATTTTGCAAGCCCCTTTTTAAAGTTTTTTTAATTTTTCTGTCAGCTCGTGCTGAGGCGTAACAAAAAGGGTCTGATAATGCACATAGATAACCATACCGGGCTTTGCTCCTTGGGGTTTGCTCACGTAACGGACCTGAGTATAATCACCGGCACCTGGGAGCTGTCTTTTGCTCTGCTGTGGTACGCCGCCAGCATAGCGGCCTCTTTCAAGGTAGCATCGCCTGGCTGTCTGCCCCCGGTCACAATGATCGTATGGGAACCGGGGATATTCTTGGTATGCAGCCAAATGTCATTGTTATTGGCTTGTTTTAAAGTCAGTTTATCATTCTGCCGATTATTGCGGCCCACTAGAATACGGAATCCCTCGCTGGACACAAACTCCAAAGGAGCCAAAGGCGCCGGCGGCTTTCTTTTATCCCGCACCGCCTTCAGGTAGCCTTCTTCCCGCAGTTCCTGGCGGATCTCGTTCAGCTCGCTTTCGCTCTGAGCCCGGCTTAGGCAGTCGAATACCGAATCGACATACAGAAGCTCCTGCTCCGCCTGCGCGATCTGCTCTCCCAATACCTGCTGAGCGGTTTTGGCCTTGCGGTACTCCTTGTAGTATTTCTGCGCATTCTGGGTAGCGTTAAGCGCCGGATCCAGCTTAACCCGCATCAGACGATTTTCATCGTAGAAGTTCTCCAAATCCGCAAAAGCGCTTCCCCTTTCGATGCGGTAAAGATTAGCGTTGATCAAATCTCCGCAGACCCGCAGATGCTCCCGGTCCTCACTTCGGGCAAGCTCTCCCCTTTGCAGGTTGATCTTTCGGCTGAGGCGTTCCGACGCATTAGCCAGCAGCCGCAGGAGATCCTGCGCTTTTACCCGCATCCGGTCCTGCCGGTCCCGCTCCTCATAAAATTCATCCAGCAGAGAAGAAAAATCCTCCCACCGGCTCACCGACGCCAGAGTGCCGTATTGGACGATATTCAAAAAGGAAAACTCCATCGGCTTTCCTTTGATTTTGGTTACCATATAAGGCTCTCCCGCCGTATCCCGGACCGTAGTAAACAGCCGCTCCAAAAAGAACCGAAGCCGTTCCCTCTGCTCCTGTGTCAGATCTCTAGTAAAAAGCTCCTGTCCCCGGCCCACCTGATGCTCTATCTCCCGGCAAACCACCGGAGAAAGCCCTTGCAAAGCGTTTAGGATTCCTTTATTCAGGCTTTGGTTCTTCGGTTGATGAACAATAGCCTCGACAATCTCCTCCGGCTGGCACTCCAGCATACAGGGCTTGTTCTGGCTGGCGGCAGCTCATAGGCGAGGCCGGGCTGCACCAGCCGTTGAGATGACATTTCTTCATCCACCCTTTTCAAGGCATCCACGATTTTCCCCTGGCCATCCACCAGGATAATGTTACTGTATTTCCCCATAATCTCGATGACCAGGGATAAGCGAACCTTATCCCTAATTCGTTGGCAGCGTCAAAATCCAAATACAATAGCCGTTCCAGCCCCGGCTGTCTGACTTCCACCAGCTTAGCGCCAGACAGGCGTTTTCGCAGCAGCATGCATAACATAGGCGGAACCTTAGGGTTTTCCGGCGCATATTGGGTAAAGTGAATTCTAGGACTGTTGGCCCTGGCCGATAGCAGCAGCTTAAACGCCTCCTGCCGGGTCCGCAGCAAAATACCCAGCTCCT
>ENA-OQLB01000630-OQLB01000630.1-human-gut-metagenome-genome-assembly--contig:-NODE-630-length-18847-cov-2.856036_pt1 | contig 18847 bp, 28 predicted proteins | sample MGYA00242656_ERZ504813 | MGnify/ENA primary metagenome ERZ504813 (study PRJEB26092, sample SAMD00036388) | human gut metagenome | host: Homo sapiens | study: EMG produced TPA metagenomics assembly of... | reverse complement strand
GGAATTTGTTGATGATGACATCCTGCGCCGAAAAAAGCAGCACACATTGGGCGGGCAGTCCGTCACGCCCGGCGCGCCGGCCTCCTGATAGTAGTTCTCCATGCTGGAGGCATGTTGTAGTGCAAGACAAACCGCACATTGGATTTGTCAATACCCATGCCGAAGGCGTTTGTGGCTACGATGACCGGCGCCTTGTCGTAGATGAAATCGTTCTGGTTGGTGCGGCGGGCCTCGGCGGTCAGCCCGGCGTGGTATTTGGCGGCGGCAAAGCCGGCCTTGGCCAGCAGCTCCTGCAGCTTATCGACATTTTTGCGGGTGGCGCAGTAGATGATGCCGCTCTCGCCCGGGTGGTCGCGCAGGTATTGCAGCACAAAGTCGTCCTTGCGGCGGGTGACCTCGACCTGAAAATACAGGTTCGGGCGGTCAAAGCCCGTCACCAGCACCTTGGGGTCCTGCAGCCGCAGCGTGCAGCGTATATCCTCCTGCACCGCCCGTGTCGCTGTGGCCGTAAAGGCCGAGAGGATCGGCCGCCGGGGCAGACTGTCCACAAAGGCAAGGATCTTGAGGTAGCTGGGGCGGAAATCCTGCCCCCACTGGCTGATACAGTGCGCCTCGTCCACCGTAACCATCGAAAGCTCGGCCGCTGCAGCAAAGCCGCGGAAGGCGCTGCTCTCCAGCCGCTCGGGCGCGACATAGAGGAGCTTGTAGCTGCCCTCGGCAGCAAGGGTCAGTGCCTTGTCGATCTGTGCCTCGCTCAGGCTCGAGTTGATGAAGGCGGCGCGGATACCGGCGTTGTTCAGCGCCTTGACCTGATCCTGCATCAGCGAGATCAGCGGCGAGATGACAAGAGTGATGCCCGGCAGCAGCAGAGCAGGGACCTGATAGCAGAGCGACTTGCCTGCGCCGGTGGGCATGACGGCCAGTGCGTCCCGCCCGGCCAGAATGGCGTTGACGATCTCCTCCTGCCCGGGACGGAAGGAGTCGTAGCCGAAATAGCGTTTGAGCGCTTCAAGCGGTGTCATGGTGCGGATGCCTCCGGCCTTACAGGATCGTAAACTGGCAGGCATGCATGGCGTCCAGTGCGGTGCGGTGGGTGTCCGGTGTCACCCCGGCGCAGCAGTCGGAGAGGATCTCGATCTCCGTTTCGGGGAAGGCAGCGCGCAGCACCATCGCGTTGCTGATGACACAGATGTCGGTGCAGTAGCCGTAGATAACGATTTTTTTAAGGTCGGTCACGGCCTTGTTGTGGGCCATCAGCTCGTCCAGAATATCGCTGGGCAGCATATAGCTGCCGAAGGTGGCCTTGTTGATCACGCGGCAGACCGCAGGCTCGGTGCCGGCCATTCGCGTTTCCAGGCTCCGGGGCAAGTCCAGCCGTCCTCGCCCTCGATGCAATGCTCCACCGGCAGGTGGCGGCCCTCCCGCGTTTCCAGATAGTTGTCGGGGTGGGTGTCGCGGGTAAAGAACATCCAGTGCCCGGCCTCGGCGTGGGCCTTGGCGGTATCGGCCAGATGGGCTACATTGGCCTGCGCAGCGGGGTTTGCCAGCGCACCGGTGATAAAGTCCTTCTGCACATCGACCACAATGTCAAGAATGATTTTTTCGCTCTCCATGTTTGCTCTCCTTTTAGGGCAATGCTTATACTGTATTCGTATCCAGTATAGCCCCGATGCGCCCTTTTGGCAAGGGCGGCCTTATGCGGCGCGGCGTCTGGCCTTTTTGGCCAGCTTTCGGATCAGCAGCACAACCAGCACGATCAGCAGCACCGCCACGGCCAGCAGACCGGCGTAAACGGCAGTGAATTTGTTGGGATTCTTCAGCAGGGCAAGGGGGCTGCGGCTGGTATCGACCAGCTTGCGGCCGTGGGTTGTGCTGTAATACGCCGGCACATTGGCAATGCCGTCGCCGTCCGTGTCGGCAAACGAGGCCATATAGCGCGCGATCGAATCCCACGCCTTCAGCTCCCGGCCGTTTTCCGTGATGATGACATCCTCAAAGTCGGTGATGGGGGCGCCGTCCGCATACTTCGGCACGATGGCGAGGATGCCATAGGACATGTCGGTCACGGCGCTCAGCATCTGGCCGCTGTACAGGTCAGCCACGATACCCCAGCATGCGCAGCTCGGCCGCCTGCGTTTCAAACACGGTCTGGATCAGTGTTCCCATGGAGAAGTCACCGCCGTCGATCACCAGCGTATCGGGGTTTTGCGCCCGCTGCGCCTCGATCAGGGTGTTCATGCGTGCAAAGCCGCCCAGCTCTGTTTCCAGCCCGTCCACCACCGTGGTGAAGGTGTTCAGATGGGAGTGAGTGTCGTGGGTGAATACGATGTCCACCGTTGTGCCCGGTGCTGCGTCCTGCGCGCAAACAGGCCATGCGCAGGGGACAGCCGCAAGCAGCAGCACGCCCGCCAGTGCCAGCGCGGTACATTCTTTTCTCATTTCCTATTCTCCTTTACCAATGCCCGCCGAAGGCACAGGGCCGCAAGCTGCCGCCTTCCTCCGGTATATAAGGGCATTACTGCTATATAGTTGTAACCATATTGCTGATATTTTAGCATATATGCACAGCTCGCACAAGCCTTTTCGGCAAGGGTAAAGGGAATCGGGAAAGCGGGGAAACACTTTTTATATCCGCACGACAAGGGTGCTGAAGCTCTCATACTGCTGGTAAGAGAACTCCTTGGCCTGCTGGCGGATGACCTGCATACCCACGGCTCAATATCCAATACGCCTTTTCCGCCAAGGCGGTCGGCCTGTGCGGAGAAGGAGTCGAAAAAGTCGGTGTTGTCCCGGATGTGTAGCTCAAAATCGCCGCCCTCAAGCGCGACAAGCGTGATCTGTATCTCCGCGATATGCCGGGTGCCTGCGCGAGGAACGCCGAGCAGGTCTCTGCTGCAGCCATCGAAACAAAGTACCGCTGCCGTGGTGCCGCCTGCCACCGGTCGCAAAAGGCTGCGATGCCGCCGGCCATGGCCGTGAACTCCCGGCTGCTGCCGTGCATCGTCAGTGAGTAGACCCGCGCGGCATCAAACAGGCGTTCCCGGCCTGTCAGACAGCGCCATACAAAAAGCAGCAGCAGAGAAAGCAGCTCGGTCACGGGGTAGAGCCACCAAAACTGCGGCAGGGAAGTGGCAAAAAATACCGTGCAGGGCAGCAGTATTACAAAGTTTCGCAGCAGGGTGATGATAAAGGCGTTTTGCTCCTCATGAATCGAGCGATAATAGGTGTGCAGCACCATGCTGACGCCGGCCCCTATACTGCTCAGGCATACAGCCGCAGCGCCGGTGCGCCAAGGTAGTGCAGCGCCTCCTCGTGCAGACCGAAGGCACTGCAGATAAGGCCCGGAAACAGGAAGATCAGCGCCGCTGCGGTGCTGCCGGCATAGAGGCCCCACCGCAGCGCAAACGCGAGGGCGCGCCGTGCCGCCGGCAGGTTTTTCTCACCGTAAAAGGTGCGGAACAGCGGCTGCGCCGCCTTGGCAGCACCGATGTATATGTACAAAATCAGATACGCGGTGCTTTGCACCACGGGCGAAAACCGCCACGCCGTTTTCCCCCTCAAGGCGCAGCAGCAGATGATTGGCAAAGAGGAAAAACACCATCCGGTACAGGTACGGGGCCGCGCCGGACAGCCCGCTTTTCAGGCAGGAGAGTGCTCGCGCGGGTTTGGCCGGGCGGCGGCAAGGTGCAGCGTGCGGTCTTTCGCAAAAAGGGCGGGCATATAGCACAGCACCGACACCGAAAGTCCAATCAGGGTAGCACCGGCGGCGCCGGCCGTGCCCATCCCCAGACCCGGCACAAGCACAAGATCCAGCGCGATGCGGATGGCGTTGCCATACAGGGAACCGCGCGTTGCCAGCCGCCGGTTGTCATCGCTGCGCAAAAGTCGATTGAGCACATACTTTAAAAGAAAGAGCGGCGCACCGGATGCGATCAGACACAGATAGCCTTTGGCGGCGGTGTACAGTGTGCCGTCAGCGGGTGTGGTGCCCAAAAGCTCCAGAATTGCTTGCGGGAACAGATTGACAAGCGCGGCAAGCAGCACGCTGACGGCAAGCCCCGCCTGCAGGACGCGGTTGAAGCAATCTGTTGCCTGCGCGGGCTTTCCCTCCGCCAGAAGCCGGGCATAGCGCGTGCTGCCGCCCAGCCCCAGACCATGTACAAAGGCAAGGAGCATCGTATGCAGCGGCAGACTGAAGCAGAGCGCCGCCAGACCGGTGGCGCCCATCTGCCAGCCGATTACTATGGCATCCGCATGGCAGCAAACGCCAGCCTAAGGAGTACGCCAGTGAGGGGGCGAGCAGGCGGTGGAACATCCGCGGTGTAAAGTGATCCTTATGTTGACTCATAGCAGAGGATAGCCCTCCCGTATTTCATGCTTTGCAGTGCCTTGAAAAGCGGCTTCATCTATACTCTGATTATAATCGGATAATCCTGCTTTTTCTCATTTTTGCGTGAAACGCCGGTTATTCTGCGTGAAATACAGCGGCCGCCGCAAAAAAAGCGGAGGCTCACCGGGAGCCTCCGTCATAGCTTGTTGTGTTTTTGCGCCTGTTGGGGCTGCGGCGCTCAGCAGTTCAGGACAAGGCTGACCGTTACGATGCCGTCCTGCAGGTGATAGCGGATGTTGCCGTCGTATTTATCGACCGCCATCAGGATGCTTTCAATGCCGGTGCCCTTCGGCTCGATCATATCGTCCTCAATCACAAGGCCGGGGGCACAGGGGGTTGCTGCACACGATCACGAGCTTTCCCTTTTTTATGCGGAGGCTTACCGTGATCTTTCCGTGGGAGCCGCACGCCGTACAGCCGTTGCACGCATTTTCCAGCAGATTGGAAAGGATTGCCACAAAGTCCATGTCGCAATCGCCGTATCCTCGGGTACCTCGGCTGTCACCGAAACGGCAATGCCCTCCTTCTGCGTGCGGTTGTAAAAATTGTTCAGAATAGCGTTGACCGTGACATGCGGGCAAAAATCAATCTGGCTTGCGGTGTCCAGACTGTGGATAAATTCCTCAATATAATGCTCCGCCTCCTGCGGCTTTTCCTGCCGGAGCAGCAGCGCAAGATTCTGCATATGATGCCGGAAATCATGGCGCATAGCCTTGGCTGCCATGGCGTTTTCCCGCGCGGTGGCAAGCTGCCCCTGCAGGTATTGCACATTTTGGCTGATCAGCTCCATCCGCGCCTCGGCGCTCATGGATTGGATCGTGCCGAATACGACCCAGAGAACGGCAATGAAAATCACCGTGGTCGTGCCGAACAGCATGGAATATACGGTGTCGCGCGCATTGCGCATGATAAGTGCGACCAGCAGGGAAAACACAAATAAAAACAGCGCCGATACAAGCGAGATGGAATACCATGTCCGTCTTTTGTCCCCCGGTACCGTGCGCATATACGGGCGGGCATAGCGCAGATACAGCAGGATTGCCGGTACATTCAGCGCTATGCGCACGATGCTGCGCGCGTATATCTGCCCAACGCTCGACAGGCCCGGCAGCAGACTGTCACACAGCAAAACCGAAAGACAGAGTATGATGCAGAAGATGTTTGCATAGGTGAGGATCAGAAACAGCTTTTTGCTGAAGGAGTCGGCCGAGGTGTACAAAAACAGCGCAACGGCCGGTACGATGGTGCCCACAAACGAGAAGGAAATCACATGCGGGGAGCTTTGCCCAGCAGCATAAACGCCAGCAAGGTCCATACGATAAAGAACACGGTGTAAAGCCCGTAGAGCAGCAGGGTCTTTTTGACCGAATACTTCCGCTCGGTCATTGCGGCAAAGCAGGCGATATGCGTTGCCACCATAAGCAGGGAGGTCATAACCAGATGATTCATTGCTATGCTACCTTTTCTTCCAAAAATCGGGCTGCGCGGCGAAAGCGTGATTGTCAGCCTAACATCAGGACGCCTGCACAATCGGACATTTGTGTAAAGGAAAGAGCCGGGAAATCTTTTCTCAACTCTTCAACGACAAAGTAGATTTCATCGGAATCCCATGCGTCGCCGGCCTTCCATTGGCACTGCTCCAAAGCCTCGCGTGTTTCAAAGGCAACATCACCGATGATGATTTTGCCGTTCTCCTTCAAATAGCCGCGCAGGTCTGAAAGAAAGCTTTTCTTTTGCGCGTCCGTCAAATGATGCAGAGAGTATGTCGCAACAATATAATCATAGCGGCAGCTTCGCAAGGGCTCAACAAGCCCTTTTGAAAAATCCCCCTGATATAAATGTGCATTTGGCATTTTTTCGGATGCCAGCGCAATCATTCTTGCTGAAAAATCCTGCCCATAGATGGAGCAACCGTGCTCGTACAGTTTGGTTGTCAATGTGCCTGTTCCGAACCCAATGTCCAGCACAACGGCATTTTCTGATCCCATTATGGTCTGAAAAATGAACCGAGCACCTTTTTATAACCGGCAAAGGGATAGGTGTTGCCCTCATCAGAAAGGCCGACCGCTTTGTCATACCCATCGGCCAAAGGTCAAATTCCTTGTTGTTCAGCATATGTATATCCTCAATGACTTTTGATTTATCTGTTGTTCCCGGCGGGCTTGCAGGGGACGCAGGTATGCGCACCGCGCAGCTTGCCACAGCGATGGCTGCAGGGGCAGTCGATGACCGGCCCTGCGCGGTAAAACGGAAATGTTAAGCTCTCATAAATCCACAGCATCCAATTTCCGAAAAATTCAAGAATCCAAGTGATTTATAAAAGGCCACAGTTTTGGGGGTGTTATCCGTTACAAGTTGAAGCTGCCGGACATCTGAGTACTTATCAAGAACGGCCTTGAGAAGGGCTGTTCCAATACCGTGTCTTTGATATTTTGGATATACTAGAATATCCTGAACAAGGATAATAGTGAACCCATCGCCAACGGCTCTAACAATGCCAAGTAGCTCATCGTTTTCGTATGCCGCCAGTATAAGCAGGGATTTTTTGTACCCTTGTTCCAGCGCAAGCATATTCTCGGTATATGCAGTCCACCCCACTTGTGTGTAGAGGTCTAAAACTTCGCTTTGCTTGAATTCAGTATATTCCTTTATTTCCATCTTTTGCTCCTGAATCTGATTTATCCGCCGCGCAGCTTTCCCCACAAAGCAGACCATAAAAATCAGATCTGCCCCGGCGGAGCCGCAAACCATTACACTTTTTTTACAGGATACCGCACCCATGGGTGCTTGTCAAGGCGCGCTTGCTATACCCTGAGTGCCGCGGTTCTGCACAGCGGCTCGCAAAACAGGAAAAAGCCCGTTGTTGGTTCACACAACAGATTTTTTCAATGTTTTATAGTGCTACTGCACAGTAGTGGTCATACGGTGGTCAAGAATCTTCCATACGCAGCACGCTGCGTTCCGGAATATGTTGGAAAAATTGGGCGATTCGCTCGTAAAAGGTTGACGCGGCTGCGTTCGGGGGTATATCATATTTGTATAGAACCTTGCGCGGAGGGAGGAACGCACGGTGATCCGAATCGGCATTGTGGACGATGAAAAACAAGAAAGAGACCAACTGAAACAGGCGCTGGCGCGGTTTAGCGCGGAGAACGGCACAGAACTGAACGTACAGGAGTTCGACTGTGCGGCGGTCTATCTGGCGGCGCAAGACCGTGATTTTGACATTTTATATCTGGACATTGATATGCCGCAGATGTCCGGCATGGAACTGGCTGAAAAAATCCGGGAGACAGATCAAGACGTCATCCTCATTTTCTGCACGAATTTGCAGCAATTCGCGCTGAACGGGTACAGCGTCGGCGCGCTGGGCTTTATTGTAAAGCCGATACAGTGGTACTCCTTCCATATGTATCTGACGCGGGCGTGAAGGTGCTGCAAAAACGCGCCGGTCAAAAGACTGCGCCGCCGCACATTGTCGTCAAGGACGGCACCGTGACGCGGCTGCTGGATGCAGCGGAAATCGCCTATGTGGAGGTGCGCCAGCACGACCTGCTGTACAACCTGTGCGGCGGGGACGGTAAGACCGAGATCATCAAAAACCGCGGTTCGATGCAGGAAATCGCGGCGCAGCTGACGCCCTACGGCTTTGTGCGATGCAGCGCCAGTTATCTTGTGAACCTGCGCTGTATCACGGCGGTAAGCCGTATGAATGTCTATATCGGCGGGGCGGCACTGCCCATCGGGCGCACCTACAAGGACGCCTTTACCGAGCATTCTCCCGATATATGGCAAAAAAGGAGTGGGAAGACCCGTGCCGGTCATGAATTGGATACTGAACCAGCAAGTCCAGCTGGGTATGATTCTATGCGCTGGCCTGTTTGTCCCGTGGGGGCAGCGCCGCAGCTGCTTCGTTCCGCGGTTGGCGGCGGGTGTGTGGGTCTTTCTTGCGCTGACGGACACCCTGACATTTCTGCCGCAGTGGGCAAGATTGCTGCTGTATACGACGCTGCTGTTTGACCTGATATGGTTCAGCTTTGACTGCAGCCCGCTGCACGCCCTGTTTTATACAACCTGTGCCTACGCGGTGCAGCACATTGCCAGCAAGCTGGCGTATATGCCCATTGTTTGGCTGGTTCACCATGGGCGCACGGACAGGCTCGATAGCTTTTTCATTCTGCTTTTCAGCAACCTTGTGGTCTGTCTGGTCATCTACCGGCTGCTCACCCTGCGCATCCGGCGCGGGCGCCTGCTGTTTGACAATGTCAAGACCGTGCTTTACTCCGGCTTTTTCCTGATTGCCGCGGTCTACCTGAGTGTTGTGCTGGAGGATGTCCTGGACGGCAGCGCAGAGTCCTACCTGACCGCCTATCTGGCGCTGAATGCGTTCTGCATCCTGTTTGCCATCACGATTCTGGCGCTGGAATTTTCAAATTGCAGCATCAAGAGTCTGGAACACGAGAATGAAATGCTGGCGCAGCTGCTGGAATGTGACAAGCAGCAGTATGAGCAGGCAAAAAAAAGACATGGAAAAAATCAACATCCGCTACCATGACCTGAAACAGCAGTATTCCCGCGCCACAGATGAGGAACGCGCCCGTCTGGAAGAAGAAATGAACAACTTGAACCTGCGCTATTTCACCGGGAATAAGGCGCTGGACATCACACTGACCCAAAAATCGGCACTCTGCGGGCAGGCAGGTATTCAGCTGGTCTGCTCGGCAGACGGCAGCTGTCTGGAGAATATGAAGCACTACCACATTTACTCCCTGCTGGGCAATGCGCTGGACAATGCCATTGAGTGTCTGACGCAGGTAAGCGATGCGTCTAAGCGGGTCATCACACTGGACATCAGCCGCTGCCGTGACATGGCGGTCATCCGCGTGCAGAACTACACCCCCGCACCGCCGACACTGCGGGACGGCGCTATCGTCACAACCAAGCGGGATACCGAGGGGCATGGCTACGGCATAAAAAGCATCAAAAGCATTGCCGAACTGTACGGCGGCACGGCAGACTGCTTTGTGGAGGACTCGATTTTTTACTTAGTTGTCACCTTCCCCTGCGGGAAAAGCCAAAAACAAACTGCATAACCCAAAAGCGACTGCCGAAAGGCGGTCGCTTTTGACTATCGATAAACCTTACGGGACGATTGCGAACTTTCGGCAGGTTTGTAGGGAACGGTCTTGACCGTTCCGTGCAGTCTAGCCGATAGAACGATATACCGTGAAAACGCGCGCCGTTCGGCGCGATTTTATGCGCTGCGCGCAGCCAGAGGTGCGGATGGGTCAAGACCCATCCCTACATTACCACCCGTAAAAGGGCTTTTTTCTACAAGCTGAAGCGACTGCCGAAAGGCGGTCGCTTTTCTTCTTTGTCATTTGTGCCGTGTTTTTTGACATTTACGCCAACTGCATTGACCCGGTCAACGCTTCCCTTTATGATAGCTTTGTGAAAAAGATATGAACGGTTTCTGCAAAAGGGGAAGTGCACAGCCCTTGGCAGCAAGCACATCGTATCATTCATCTGTGACAGTTTAGGAAGGAGAAAAACCTATGGCACAAAAGGAAACCTCAAGCAAGTCCCGCCGTTGGCTGGGCTTGTCCGGCGCGGCTGTGCTGGTGGCCAACCTTGTCCTGACCGGAACGACTATTGCGTTCCAGCAGGAAGGCGAAGTCAACCATGCACTCGGCATCGAAGGCGCTGGCGCATCTTACGGCGGCACGGAGTTCTCCGCTGACGGCACCCTGTCTGACGCAAGCTACGAAAAGTACATCGAAGCCGCTTATCAGTTCTGTGAGCAGGAAGAAGAAGAGGGCAGCGTGCTGCTCTACAACCGCAACAACGCCCTGCCGCTTTCCGAGTCTGAGCGCAACGTCACGGTCTTTGGCCGCGGCAGCATCGACGGTGTTCCGCAGCACGGCAGGCGGTTCCTCCACAAACCCGGATTACCAGAAAACCCCCGTTGACGCCCTGCAGGATGCCGGCTTCAACGTGAACCAAACCGTGCTGGACGCCTACGCTTCCGCCGAAGCGCCGAAAGCAAGAAGCGTTTCCAGTGTGGGAGAATATGACCCGGCGCTGTTCACCGGCAGCGTCACCGACTCGTTTGCGTCCTACGGCGATGTCGCGTTTGTTACGCTGTCCCGCTTTGCCACCGAGGGCAACGACCTTGCGATGGTCAACGACGAGGGCAAGCGTATGCTGGAGCTGGATGACAACGAGAAAGCAATCTTCCAGAAAATCAAGGATTCCGGCAAATTCAAGAAAACCGTCGTCCTGCTGAACTCCGTCTTTGCGATGGAGATGGACTGGCTGGACGAGTACAATGTTGACGCTGTGCTGTGGGTCGGCAACCCCGGCTTCTACGGTATGCCCGGCGCCATCCGCGTTGTGACCGGTGAGGTCAACCCCTCCGGTCACACCACCGCCACCTTTGCCGCCAACTCCCTGTCCGCGCCCAGCGCCGAGAACTTCGGTCTGCACGCCTACAACTACGGCAGCAAAACGCCCCGCGCGGCTGGCGACAGCTTTGTCAGCTATAACGAGGCATCTACGTCGGCTACCGCTACTACGAGACCCGCTACGAGGACACCATCCTCGGTCAGGCAACGCCGATTCCACGGTTGGCACCAAAGCCTCGACCGACGGCTGGAACTACGCCGAGGAGGTCTGCTTCCCCTTCGGCTACGGTCTGTCCTACACGACCTATGAGTACAGCCTTGACAAACTGGACTACAACAGCGACACCGACACCTTCACGGCGACCGTCACGGTGAGCAACACCGGCGACATGGACGGCAAGGCTACGGTGGAGCTGTACGCACAGACCCCCTACACCGACTACGACAAGCAGAACAACGTCGAAAAGTCCTCGATCCAGCTGCTGGGCTATGACAAAATCGACGTGGCCGCAGGTGCATCCGAGACTGTCACGGTCGATGTGCCCGGCTACTTCCTCGCGTCCTATGACGCCAACGGCGCGAAGGCTACATCCTCGATGCGGGCGATACTACTTCGCTGTCGGCAACGGCGCACACGAGGCACTGAACAATGTGCTGGCCGCCAAGTGCGGTGACGCCGTTGCGGGCAAGCTGATCGATCAGGACGGCAATGTCGTTACCGGCAACACCGCCGCCGTGGCCACATGGACCGCCCCCAACACCGAGGTCGATACCGAAAAGTACCGCAACTCCCGTTACAACAGCGATGTGGAAGTCACGAACACCTTCGACGACGCCGATGTGAACTACTGGGCGAACGATGACGAAAAAATCACCTACCTGTCCCGCAGCGCGTGGGATACGACCTACCCCACCATGCTGGAGACCCTGACGGTCAACGATAAGCTGTACGACGGTCTGAATATGCAGACCTACGTCAAGGCGGCCAACGCCAAGAGCGTTTCCGACTTCAACCTCGGCGTACAGCTGGATGAGAAGATCAACTTCAGCGATATGATCGGCGTTGCCTTCGATGACCCGAAGTGGAACGACTTCCTTTCTCAGCTGACGCTGAGCGAGCTGCTCATCAACATGGGCGACTCCAAGGGCATCAAGGCTGTCAAGGCTGTCAACAAGCCCGGCTGTACCATCGTCGATGTCCCGAGGGCATGAACGGTCAGTTAAGTACGGCGACCGCCGCAACTGCACCGGCTGGGCTACGCTGCCCATCGTCGGCGCAACCTGGAACCACGATGTGCAGACCCGCTTTGGCGAGATGTACGGCGAGGATGCGCTGTATGCGTCCATCCCCATCGCCTACGCGCCCGGCGCGGACACCCTGCGTTCTCCCTACTCCGGTCGTACCTCTGAGTATTTCTCCGAGGACGGCGTTCTCAGCTACTATGCTGCCAAGGCCGTTTCCCGCGGTATGCGCAACAAGGTCTGATCGGTACGGTCAAGCACTTCTTCCTGAACGAGCAGGAAGCCGGTCGTCAGGGCATTTCCACCTTTGCGAACGAGCAGGCCATCCGCGAGATCTATATGCGCGCCTTTGAGGGTTCTCTGGCTGAGGCGATTCTCTCGGCGTTATGACCGCTTACAACCGTATCGGCGTTATGTACGCCGCCGCCAATCAGGCATCCAGCACATCCTGCGCGACGAGTGGAACTACGGCGGCTACATCATCGACGATGCACTGACTGCGTCCGAGTATTCCTCCGCCCCCGAAATGCTGATGGCGGGCAACAACATCTTCTGCCTGGATACCGCCCGCCCGAACGAAATCGAGAAGCTGATCACCAGCACCGATGACGGCGACCTGCTGCAGAAGGTCATCGACTCCAACCATTATCTGTACTACATCATGCTGCAGTCCTCTATGGGCGGCTCCGGCGCGGAGGACGTTGTCGTTTCCGACGCGGCCCCGTGGTGGCAGACGACCCTGCGCGCCCTCGATGTTGTGTTCTGCGCACTGGCTGTTGCCGCTGTCGTGATGTATGTGCTGCATACCTACACGGACGTTTCTCCGAGGAAAAGCGGAAGAATCGTGCCGCCAAAAAGAATTGATGGAGGTGGAACCTGATGAATAAAGGCTTGAAAAATAAAGGGCTGGGCAGCTGGTTCTGCCTTGCCGCAGCGCTGGTCGCGCTGATCACCGGCATTGTATTCCTGCTCACACAGGCCACGGCCGCTCCTCTGGGTCACTCCGGCACGATGGCCGGCGTGGTGCTGCTGGTCGGTGCTGCCGCTTCGCTCGTTTTCTTCTTTGTTTCCGTTCCGTTCAGCGCGCTGATTCAGGCGGTCATTTATAACATTGCCCTGTATCTTGTTGTTGTGCAGTTGTATTTCGTCTTTGCCGATGTCATCAACCATGTCACCTTTGCGGGCGGCAACGCCGGTCTGTGCGTGTTCTATATGGTCGGCACTTTCATTGCCTGCCTGCTCAGCGTGATCGCCTGCTTCTGCAAGCAGACGAAAACCGGCGAGGCAAAAGCCACCGGAAAACAGTTTGCTGCCGCCGGTGCGGTGGTCGCGGTCGCTGCGGTCTGCGTGGGCGGTTTCTCCCTGCAGAGCAGCAGCCTGCCCTCGGCCGACAGTGCGGAGGTTGCTCCCGATGCGGCGCAGACTTCTGCCGAGGGTCCCGTTATGAACTACAACGACAACGAGTATGTTTCCAAGACGCTGGATGACCTGATTGCCATCCCGCAGGAAACCTGGGAAGCCAAGGAGCCGAACGGAGAAGTCGCCTACTTCTTCGAGGGTCAGTACACCGAGGGCTTCAGCACCATCGTGGATCCGGCGTGTCTTGATATGTACTGCTACACCGACGGTTCGATGTGGGGTTCCTTCAGCGGTCCCAGCACCTCCGTGGGCGGCGACTCTATCTCCCATGTTTACGGCTACTGGTACAACTACGATGAAAACGGCGAGAAGAACTTCGTCATTCATCTGCTGGGCAATCAGGACGCCGACGGCACTGTGCGCCCCACCGATGTGGATGGCGGCGCAGATGCAGATGTCTTCGTCTTTGACACCGATCACGGCGCATACAGCATGGAAGCCAGCCTGAGCTATGGCGTTATGGGCGGTATGTTCACCCGCAACATCAACATCTACGGTCAGCCCTATGCCCCTGCCAAGAGCCTGACGATCGATGCCTCCAACCTGCGCACCTTCTACACGGGCGACACCTTCAACCGGGTGAGCTGGTTGGTGACGGCTACCCCGCGCCAACGGTGCGGAGGAGTCCATCTGGGGCGGTCGCTTGACCTTCACCGGTTACGACAGCGACACCACAGGCACTAAGACCGTGACGGCCTCCTTCCTGGGTGCGACCGCTACGTTTGAAGTGCAGGTCGAGGATCTGGTCACCGAGCAGTACACGGGCAGCTATGAGCTGGTGCAGGGCGAGACGCCACCGCAACGGATGCCGTGCTGCTGGTGGATTACTCCCACAAGGTCTGCACGCTGACTGCCGCCGACGGCTCTGCATCCATCACCGGCACGCTGGTGGATGTGCAGGACAATGCCCTTACCATGACCCTGAACGGCAGCGATGCCCTGACGGTGCCCATCACCGAGGGTGAGGACGGCAGCAAGCAGCTGACCATCCCCGCCCACGACGAAATCGTCTCCGGCTGGGGCTCCAGCACCACCTACTCCATCAACGAGGCTGTGGTTACGCTGGCGGCAGAGTAAGCGTCCATTGTCCCTGATAAAACATAACGGTACTTGCTGAATAAAAGCCCGCGTCTGATGTCTGCTTGCAGGCGTTGGATGCGGCTTTTTTTATGAGAAGGGAAAACCATATGCAAAATACAGAACTTTTGCTGAAAAAATTGACCTTGGAAGAAAAATGTGCGCTGCTTTCCGGCGCGGAGACCTTCAAAACGCGGGGTATGCCCGAGCACGGCATCCCGCAGATCTGGCTGTCGGACGGCCCCCACGGCTTGCGCAAGCAGGCGGGGGAGAGCGACCACTTGGGGCTGAACCCCAGTGTTCCCGCCACCTGCTTCCCCACGGCGTCGGCTGTTGCGAACAGCTGGGATGCCGCGCTGGGCGAGGAAATCGGCGCAGCCTTGGGCGAGGAAGCCGCTGCGCAGGAAGTGTCGGTGGTGTTGGGACCGGGGCTTAACATGAAGCGCAACCCGCTGTGCGGCGCAGCTTTGAGTATTTCTCCGAGGACCCGTATCTCGCGGGCAAGCTGGCGGCGGGATATATTCGCGGCATCCAGTCCAAGGGTGTAGCTGCTGCCCGAAGCACTTTGCCGTCAACAGTCAGGAAACGCGGCGTATGGCTTCGGATTCCATCGTGGACGAGCGCACCCTGCGGGAAATCTACCTGACCGGGTTTGAAATTGCCGTCAAAGAGGGACATCCCCGCAGCATTATGTCGTCCTACAATCTTGTGAACGGTATGTATGCCAACGAGAATAAGCACCTGCTCATGGAGATTTTGCGCGGTGAATGGGGCTTTGACGCGCGGTCATCACCGACTGGGGCGGAAGCAACGACCACGCGCTGGGTGTGAAAAACGGCTCCACGCTGGAAATGCCCGCGCCCGGCGGGGACAGCGTGCGCGAACTGCTGGCGGCGGTGGAAAGCGGGAAAATCACCGAATCCGACATCGACGCCCGCTTGTCAGAGTTGCTGCCGCTGGTGTTTGATACCAAGGCTGCGCTGGACGCTGCCCCGCGCGAGTTTGATGCGGCAGCCCATCATGCGCTTGCCCGCCGCGCCGCCGAGGAAAGCCTTGTGCTGCTGAAAAACGAAGGCGCTTTGCTGCCGTTGGCGGCGGGTACCAAGGTAGCTGTCATCGGTGACTTTGCCAAAAATCCGCGCTATCAGGGAGCAGGCTCCAGCATGGTGAACTCGACACAGGTGGATGTGCTGCTGGATAAGCTGATCGACTCCGAGTTGAATGTCATCGGGTATCAGCAGGGCTTTGACCGCCACGGTAAGCCGGATGCTGCTTTGCAGAAATCCGCCTGCGAACTGGCGACACAGGCGGATACAGTTATTTTGTGCATGGGTCTGGATGAAATCGCCGAGAGTGAGGGTCTTGACCGCAACAATCTGCGCCTTGCGCAAAATCAGGTGGATCTGCTGCAGGCTGTGGCGGCCGTCAACCCGAAAATTGTCGTGGTATTGTACAGCGGCAGCGTAGTCGAAACGCCGTGGCTGGACAACTGCCAAGCCCTGTTGTACGCCGCCTTAGGCGGTCAGGCGGGGGCGGGCGCCGTTGCGGATGCACTGACCGGCAAGGTCAATCCCTGCGGCAAGCTGGCAGAAACATGGCCGTTGGCCTACGCCGACATCCCCAGCGCCGCCGACTTTGCCACCCGCCGCAAGACTGTGGAGTACCGCGAGGGGCTGTACATCGGCTACCGCTACTTTACCACGGCGGAAAAAGCTGTGCGCTTCCCGTTTGGCTATGGTATGAGCTACACGACGTTTGCGTACAGCGATATGGTCGCCGATGAACAGGGGGTCAGCCTTACCGTAACGAACACCGGCAGTGTGGCAGGTACGGAAATTGTGCAGCTGTATATTGCTAAAAAGAACAGTGAGCTTTTCCGTCCTGCTAAGGAACTGAAAGGCTTTGCCCGCGTAACACTCGCCCCCGGCGAGAAACAGCGCATCACCATCATGCTGGACGATAAGGCGTTCCGTTTCTGGAATGTCAAGGCTAACCGCTGGGAAATCGAGGGCGGCGAGTACGAACTGCTTGTCGGCGCAAGCGTGGAGGACATCCGGCTGTGCGAGAAAATCTCCGTACATGGAACGGCTACCGTGCATCCGTATGAAGATGTGGCTTGGATTGCTATTATAAAGGGGATGTGCTGCGCGTTTCCGATGCGGACTTTGAAAAGCTGCTGGGGCATCCCATCCCGAACGGCAAAACCAAAATTGACCGCAATCTGACCTTGGGCGAACTGAACCACGCCCGCAGCCCGCTGGGGTGGCTTGTGTGGCTCGTGCTGACGATCCTGCTGGATGTCAGCTATAAACGCGGCAAGCCGGACCTGAACATCTTGTTCCAGTACAATATGCCCCTTCGCGCCTGGCAAAGATGACGAACGGTGCCATCAGCATGGGCATGGTGGACGGCATTGTCATGGAATTGCAGGGCTTCTGGATCTTGGGTCTTGTGCGGGTGATTTATGAAGCGATTAAGAATGTGGTGCTGAATGCGCAGATGGAAAAGCATCTGCGCGGCGCTTGATGGAGGTTGCATTATGCAGTTTTGGAATAATTTTGCGGCAACACCGCCGCAGCCAAGTGGGTGCGCGAGGGCGGTCTGTTCGTCATCGTGTCGAATCTGATTACCGTGTTCAAGTATCTGCTGCTGCAATTTCTGCCCGCTGCGTTCAGCAGTCTGCCGGTGGTGGATTTCGGCTGGCCCGGCGTGGATGTGACCCTGTTTGGGGAAACCTTCAAGTGGAACATCCTCGGCTACGATGCTGCCCACGGCGGGCTGCCGTACTTTTGCGCGTATATGATAGCCATGGTCATTGGCGAGTGCATCAACTTCCCTATCCAGCGCAATTTCGTGTTCCGCAGTAAGGGCAATTTAGGCAAGCAGATCGCGTGGTATGTGCTGGCTTTCTGCGTCATCACCTGCATCGTCAACTCCATCAACTGCGTATGGGTTGCCGTAGCCGGATTGCTTGTGCCGGACTTCATCTATAACATCGGCACGACCGTTCTGAACGGCGGCGTGTCTATGGTGATTTTCTTCTTCGTCAACAAAATTATCTTCCCCGAAAGCGGGAAGTGATTCTGAAACCAAAATAACATCAAACCAAAAAGCGCATTGCAAAAGTACATTGCAATGCGCTTTTTAAGTGTGCCCGAAGGGATTCGCCAAGCCGCGCCCTAGAAACGCCCCACCGGGGCGTTTCTGCCCGCGGGACGCAAAGCGCGGGGCACGGGCTGTTCGAATCCCTTCTTTTACTGCCCAATAAAATCCGCGCAAAACAAAAAGAGCAGTACCCCATAAGATGCTGCTCTTGGTGCGACCGGGAGGATTCGAACCTCTGCCTTCCGGGTCGGAGAACTACGACGCGGCGCATATTTCAATGATATACAGTAATTTTTTGCTGGTTCTGCACTGCTACAGCACACCTATCACAACCAATATAAAACAAGTTACCAACGATAAAACTGACCACCGGCAATAAAAATCACTGCCGGTGGTCAGTTGGTGGTCAAAAAATGGTCAATGCGTGCGAGATACGGCGCTGCCTTTTGCCTCACCGTAAGCCCTTTTCATAGCGGTAGCAGACACAACCCATTGCTTTCCGAATTTACAGACATCAACGCCATTTACCAGTTTCCCATAGGACACAGCTTTGCGCAGGGTAACTGTGATAAGGAAGTGATTTAACTTGACCGTTAGCTGACGGATTCAGGTGCTAAAAAGGACACCTATTCTTTTGAATAGACGTCTTTTTTTGCTGTGCCGCGGGGCTGTTTTGAATTGGGTCAGATGGCCCAGCTCTGGCTTTCGGTCTGCAGATCCACCATGTGGGTGTACAGTCCCTTCTGGGCGTACAGCTCTGCCGGGCTGCCCTGCTCGACCACGATGCCGCCCGACAGCACCACGATTTTGTCCGCCCCGGCTACGGTGTGCATCCGGTGGGCGATGATAAGGACGGTTTTGTGTTTTATGAGCCGGGAAAGTGCCTCCTGAATGGCAGTTTCGTTTTCCACGTCCAGACTGGCGGTGCTTCGTCCGGCAGGATGATGGGCGCATCCTTCAGGAAGGCGCGGGCAATGGAAATGCGCTGACGCTCGCCGCCGGAAAAGGTGCAGCCGTTCTCGCCGATGTTCGTGTTCCACTTGTCCGGCAGCTTTTCGGCAAATTCCTCGCAGTTTGCCAGCTTTGCCGCCGCAAGGACCTCCTCGTCGGTCGCGCCCTTGCGCCCCAGACGAATGTTTTCCAGTATCGTGTTGTCAAACAGAGTCACATCCTGAAACACGATGGAATACAGGCTCATGAGCTTTTCCGG
>ENA-OQLB01000629-OQLB01000629.1-human-gut-metagenome-genome-assembly--contig:-NODE-629-length-18863-cov-12.305348_pt1 | contig 18863 bp, 24 predicted proteins | sample MGYA00242656_ERZ504813 | MGnify/ENA primary metagenome ERZ504813 (study PRJEB26092, sample SAMD00036388) | human gut metagenome | host: Homo sapiens | study: EMG produced TPA metagenomics assembly of... | reverse complement strand
CTCGCGGGCGATGGCGTCGGCCTCGCGCAGCAGGTCGAGGCGCTCCTTGGTGATCTCGCCGATGATGCGGATGCCAGACCGGCCCGGGAAGGGCTGACGCCAGACGATTTCGTCGGGCAGACCGAGCTCGGTGCCGATGGCGCGCACCTCATCCTTGAACAGAGTGCGCAGCGGTTCGATGAGCTGGAACTTGATGTCCTCGGGCAGGCCGCCGACGTTGTGGTGGCTCTTGATGTTGGCCGCGCCGTCGCCGCCGCCGGATTCGACGACGTCGGGGTAGAGCGTGCCCTGCACGAGGAACTTGACCTCCTTGCCGCGGGCGCCGGCCTCTTCGAGGACCTGGCGCTGGGCCTTCTCGAAGGTGCGGATGAACTTCTCGCCGATGATCTTGCGCTTGCGCTCCGGCTCGGAGACGCCTGCGAGGGCGTCGAGGAAGTCGTCGGCGGCGTCGACGGTGATGAGGCGGATGCCGGTCGCGGCGACGAAGTCGTGCTTGACCTGCTCGACTTCGCCCTTGCGCAGCAGGCCGTGGTCCACGAACACGCAGGTGAGCTGGTCGCCGATGGCCTTGTGTACCAGAGCGGCGGCCACGGCGGAATCAACGCCGCCGGACAGGCCGCAGATCACCTCGGCGTCGCGACCTGCTCGCGGATCTTCTTGACTTGATCCTCGATAATCGAGGAGGCATCCCAGTCGTTGGGCAGCGCGGCGCAACGGTGCAGGAAGTTTTCGATAAGCTTCTGGCCAAGCGGGGAGTGCTTGACTTCCGGGTGCCACTGCACGCCATAGAGCTTGCGGGATTCGTCCGCCATGGCGGCCACGGGCGCGCCTTCGGTGTGGGCCAGCACTTCGAAGCCGGCCGGGGCCTGTTCGACCGCCACACCGTGGCTCATCCACGTGGTCTGCTCGGCGGGGGAGTCGGCGAGGATGCCGGCGGCGTCGTCGATGGTGGCTGAGTCTTGCCGTATTCGCCGAGCGCGGCCTTATCCACCTTGCCGCCGAGCTCATAGGCCATGACCTGGAAGCCGTAGCAGATACCAAGCACCGGAACACCGGATTCGAATACCTTGGTGTCTATGGTCGGCGCGCCGGGCTCGAACACGGAGGCCGGGCCGCCAGACAGAATAATCGCCTTCGGATCCTTGGCCAGGATCTCGTCGACCGGCATGGAATGAGGGACCAGCTCGGAGTACACGCCTGCTTCGCGCACGCGGCGGGCGATGAGCTGGGCGTACTGGGCGCCGAAGTCGACGACAAGCACAGGACCGTTTGCCATTGATATTCCCCTAACGTTCATTGGAATTTTACGTGGGCTGAACACCCCTGATTATCACTGGTCAAGGCGACAAGGCCGACACGCAGAGACTATGTGCGCAAATCGAACAAACTACATGCCTGTAGACGGACAACACGCCGATTTCGAACATGGGAAATCGAACGTGCGCTGTTCTAGCCAAATGCTGGATTTCCGCATGCTTCCGCCGTTTTGAAAAAGTATGTTGAAAAAACTAATGTTGACAAACGGTCAGTCGAACCGCACAAATACTGAAATATCCGCAACAATTTCGAACACACCCGCAAGAAATCGTTCAAAAGTCGCGTTGTCCTCGTACCATGACGATTGATTGGGAACGGAAAACCTTGGCACCGCAAGGGTCAGGGACCGTGACCGAACAGAAATAATCAATCGCACGATCACGTGCAGGAGTACAGGAGTACACATGACGAGTCCTGTTATTGGCACCCCTTGGAAGAAGCTCAACGCTCCGGTTTCCGAGGAAGCCCTCGAAGGCGTTGACAAGTACTGGCGCGTTGCCAACTACCTTTCCATCGGCCAGATTTATCTGCGTTCCAACCCGCTGATGAAGGAGCCCTTCACCCGCGAAGATGTGAAGCACCGTCTGGTGGGCCACTGGGGCACTACCCCTGGCCTGAACTTCCTCATCGGCCACATCAACCGTTTCATTGCTGACCACGGCCAGAACACCGTGATCATCATGGGCCCGGGCACGGTGGCCCGCCGGTACCTCCCAGTCCTACCTGGACGGCACCTACACCGAGACCTTCCCGAAGATCACCAAGGACGAAGCTGGTCTGCAGAAGTTCTTCCGTCAGTTCTCTTACCCGGGCGGCATTCCGTCCCACTTCGCTCCGGAGACCCCGGGCTCCATCCACGAGGGTGGTGAGCTGGGTTACGCTCTGTCCCACGCTTACGGCGCCATCATGGACAACCCGAGCCTGTTTGTCCCGGCCATCGTCGGCGACGGCGAGCTGAGACCGGCCCGCTGGCTACCGGCTGGCAGTCCAACAAGCTCGTGAACCCGCGCACCGACGGTATCGTGCTGCCGATCCTGCACCTCAACGGCTACAAGATCGCCAACCCGACCATCCTGTCCCGCATCTCCGACGAAGAGCTCCACGAGTTCTTCCACGGCATGGGTTACGAGCCCTACGAGTTCGTCGCTGGCTCGATGATGAGGACCACATGTCCATCCACCGTCGCTTCGCCGAGCTGTGGGAGACCATCTGGGACGAGATCTGCGACATCAAGGCCACCGCTCAGACCGACAACGTGCACCGTCCGTTCTACCCGATGCTGATCTTCCGCACCCCGAAGCTGGACCTGCCCGAAGTACATCGACGGCAAGAAGACCGAGCTCCTGGCGTTCCCACCAGGTGCCGCTGGCTTCCGCCCGCGACACCGAGGCCCACTTCGAGGTTCTCAAGAACTGGCTCGAGTCCTACAAGCCGGAAGAGCTGTTCGACGCCAACGGTGCTGTCAAGGACGACGTCCTTGCCTTCATGCCGAAGGGCGAGCTGCGTATCGGTGCCAACCCGAACGCCAACGGTGGTGTGATCCGCAACGACCTGAAGCTGCCGAACCTCGAGACTACGAGGTCAAGGAAGTGGCTGAGTACGGCCACGGCTGGGGCCAGCTCGAGGCCACCCGTACCCTGGGTGCCTACACTCGCGACATCATCAAGAACAACCCGCGCGACTTCCGCATCTTCGGACCGGATGAGACCGCTTCCAACCGTCTGCAGGCTTCCTACGAAGTCACCAACAAGCAGTGGGATGCCGGCTACATCTCCGACGAGGTCGACGAGCACATGCACGTCTCCGGCCAGGTCGTTGAGCAGCTGTCCGAGCACCAGATGGAAGGCTTCCTCGAGGCCTACCTGCTGACCGGTCGTCACGGCATCTGGAGCTCCTACGAGTCCTTCGTCCACGTGATCGACTCCATGCTGAACCAGCACGCCAAGTGGCTTGAGGCTACCGTCCGCGAGATTCCGTGGCGCAAGCGATCGCTCCATGAACCTGCTGGTCTCCTCCCATGTTTGGCGTCAGGACCACAACGGCTTCTCCCACCAGGATCCGGGTGTCACCTCCGTCCTGCTGAACAAGTGCTTCCACAACGACCACGTCATCGGCATCTACTTCGCCACCGATGCGAACATGCTGCTGGCCATCGCCGAGAAGTGCTACAAGTCCACCAACAAGATCAACGCCATCATCGCTGGTAAGCAGCCTGCTGCCACCTGGCTGACCCTGGACGAGGCTCGTGCCGAGCTCGAGAAGGGTGCCGCCGCTTGGGATTGGGCTTCCACCGCCAAGAACAACGATGAGGCCGAGGTCGTGCTTGCCGCCGCCGGCGATGTCCCGACTCAGGAGATCATGGCTGCTTCCGACAAGCTGAAGGAACTGGGCGTCAAGTTCAAGGTTGTGAACGTTGCCGACCTGCTCTCCCTGCAGTCCGCCAAGGAGAACGACGAGGCTCTGACCGACGAGGAGTTCGCCGACATCTTCACCGCCGACAAGCCGGTGCTGTTCGCGTACCACTCCTACGCTCACGACGTGCGTGGCCTGATCTACGACCGTCCGAACCACGACAACTTCAACGTCCACGGCTACGAGGAGGAGGCTCCACCACCACCCCGTACGACATGGTTCGTGTCAACCGCATCGACCGCTACGAGCTGACCGCTGAGGCTCTGCGCATGATCGACGCCGACAAGTACGCCGACAAGATCGACGAGCTCGAGAAGTTCCGTGATGAGGCCTTCCAGTTCGCCGTCGACAACGGCTACGACCACCCGGACTACACCGACTGGGTGTACTCCGGCGTGAACACCGACAAGAAGGGTGCCGTCACCGCTACCGCCGCTACCGCTGGCGACAACGAGTGATAACACCTCCACGGTGTTGTTAGTTCGCTAACACCAAAGGCTCGGGATTCGTCCCGAGCCCTTTGCTTATTCATAAGCCCTGTCACGGCGGGGCAGAACAAAGCGAACTGTTGTGATGTTTTAATCGCGTAGCACCCTGAAATGCAGCAGGGCATTGCGCACACCGTCGTGGTCCACATCGTCAGTGATGTAGTCGGCGGCGGCCTTGGGCTCGGCGGTCGCATTGCCCATCGCGACCCCGATGCCGGCGTAGGCGAGCATATCCGTGTCATTGCCGCCATCGCCGAAGGCCATGGTCTGCTCGCGCGTGATGCCGTAATGCGCCATGAACCGCTGGATGCCGCGCGGCTTGCCGCCATCGGCCGGAATCAGATCCGTGAAATCCGGATGCCAACGCACCCCGCGCACATTGCTGCACAGTCCCACCAGTTCGGCCTCCAGCTCGGGCCCGACAAAGGGACTGATCTGGAAAGTCTCATGATCCAGCGCGCGGGTGCGCGGGTCCTCGAAATACCGGGTCGGTGCGGTTTTGCCCAGTTTGCTCCACGTGGCGCGAAGCAGATCATTGGACTGGTTGAAGTACACGTAATCCTTCTCGCCGAAATTGCACACCACATCGGGGTGACGGTCCAGCCAGTCGAGAATCACCTCAATATCAGCAGTATCCAAGGCCTGCGAGGCAAAGAAGCCGGTGTCATCAAAACAATACTGCCCATTGAACGCCACCACGCCATCGAACGTCACCGGCATGGTATCCAGCACCACGTGCATCTGTGAAGGCGCGCGGCCCGTGCAAATCAGCACCTTGACGCCTGCGGCCTGCAGCCGGTGAATCGCCTCGATTGTGGAATCCGGCACCGTATGGGTCGTGAAACTGGTGAGCGTGCCATCGATATCGAAGAATACGGCTCGGATATCGGCATTGGCAGTATCGGTAGTCATAGCTTCCATTGTCAAAGCCCCTCTCGACGTGCTTTCCGGCGTGTTCGGCACGCCTATAGCGGGTTATCAAACGCACGAATCCCGGACATTGCATGCGCGCCATAAAAGACACCTATATGGCAATCGGCCATTTTCCGTCACTTTCGCGGTTCAAGCGCGTTATGGTGTTACCCGACATCAATTTTGGAGAGAGGAAATCCAATGACAGCAGCAACCCAGCCGGCAACCCCGGCCGCTCCTAACAATAACGAGCCGGTGCGTGTGAACCACACCGCCCGCAACGTCATCATCACCATCGTGGTCGTGGCGATTATCGCCGTGGCCGCGTTCTTCGGCTACCGCGCGTTTGCCGGTGCCAACGAGTCGTCCGCCAAGGGCAGCAAGGGCAACCCGGTCAAGATCGGCGTGGTCGGCGCTACCAACCCCGAATGGGTCAAGTTCAAGCAGGACGCCGAGAAGGCCGGCATCTACGTCGACATCGTCGACTTCCAGGACTACACCTCCGAAAACCCGGCCCTTGACTCCGGCGAGCTGGACCTCAACGAATTCCAGCACCTGCTCTACTTGGCCAACTACAACGTGAGCAACAAGAAGGACCTGCAGCCCATCGGCGGCACCGCCATCTACCCGCTCGGCGTGTACTCCACCAAGGTCAAGGACATCAAGGACCTGAAGCAGGGCGACACCGTCACCATTCCGAACGACGAAACCAACCAGGCCCGCGCTATCGGCGTGCTCAAGGCCGCCGGTCTCGTGACGCTCAAGGGCGACTGGACCGCCTTCTCCACCCCGGCCTACATCGACGAAGCCAAGAGCAAGGTCAAGGTCACCCCGCTCAAGGCCGAACAGGTGGCCACCACCCTGAAGGACCCGACCATCGCCGCTGGTGTGATCAACAACGACTACGTGGCCGATGCCGGTCTCGACCCGAAGGACGCCATCTACCAGGATGACGCCGAATCCGAAGAGGCTCGCCCCTACATCAACGTGTGGGTGGCCCGCAAGGCGGACGTGAACAACGAGACCTACAAGAAGCTCGTTTCCATCTACCAGCAGAAGGATGTGCTCGACGCCCTGCAGGAGAACTCCGGCGGTACCGCGGTGTTCGCCGACAAGTTCAGCGCCAGCGAGCTGCAAGGCTTCCTGTCCGACATTGAGAAGGATGCCAAGGCCCAGCAGTGAGCCGCGGCTGATACGAGCGCACGACTAGCCTGTCCATAGCCATTACCACCAAGCGGAGCGAGTACCCGAGCCAACAATCGGGATTCGCTCCGCTTCCGTGACCGGACACCAACAACCAGCATCAGGGAGCACTATGAGCGACCCCATCATCACCTTCGACCATGTCGTGAAGGAATTCAAAACACGCGGACGCGGCGCGAACATCGCACGAGCCGTGGATGACGTCAGCCTGACCATCGATCGCGGTGACATCTTCGGCATCATCGGCTATTCCGGTGCAGGCAAATCCACACTGGTCCGGCTTATCAACGCGCTCGAACGACCCACCTCCGGCACTGTGACCGTGCTTGGTACTGATATCACCTCTCTGAGTGAGACCAAGCTGCGGCCCATCCGCCAGAAAATCGGCATGATTTTCCAGCAGTTCAACCTGTTCTCCACCAAAACCGTGGCCCAGAACATCGCCTACCCACTGCAACTCGATCACTGGCGCAAGGACTATCAGGATCGTCGTGTCAACGAACTCCTTGAATTCGTGGGCCTCAGTGAGCACGCAAACAAATACCCTTCGCAGCTGTCCGGCGGCCAGAAGCAGCGCGTCGGCATCGCCCGGGCACTGGCCACTAATCCGGAGATTCTGCTCGCCGACGAAGCCACCAGCGCGCTCGACCCGGAAACCACCACCGAAGTGCTGGCCTTGCTCAAGCGTGTGAACGAGGAATTCGGCATCACCATTGTGCTTATCACCCATCAGATGAACGTGGTCCAGCAGATTGCCGGCCGCGTGGCCGTAATGAGCGCCGGACGCGTGGTCGAATCCGGCGACGTATACGATGTGTTCGCTGCACCCCAGCAGCCGGTGACCAAGCGATTCATTGCCACCGCATTGTCTGGCCTGCCCGAGGAAGACCGGGTCGAGCGATTGCATCACGAATGGTCGGGCCGCATTGTCACCGTGCTTATCCGCCAAAAGGACGTTTCCGGCACCCAAGGCCATGAACTCAAGGCATCCGGACAGAATATCTCCGAACTCATCGCCAAATACGGCGTCGAATCCAGCCTGCTCTACGGCGGCATCGACACGGTCAAGGGGACCGCCATCGGTGCCATCACCTACGAATTCAACGGGCCCGGCTGGCATGTGGACGAATTCCTGCGCGAGCTCGCCGCCAATAGCGACGTCATCGACTTCGGCACCGCCGCAAAGCCTGTGGCCTACGCCGACGCAGTCGCCGGACATGCCTCCTACGCCGAAGACCGCGCCCATGACCCACTGGCGGCCGATACTGCCACCGCGCCCGCCGCGTCCGCCGCCGCACATGAAGGAGCCAACGCATGATCATCCTCGCCAACCCGCGTAGCGACTGGAACGTACTGCGTCCACTACTGTTCGAATCCATTGGCCAGACCCTGACCATGGTGCTCGTCACCCTCGTCATCGGCGGATTCCTCGGCCTGATCCTCGGCGTGGTGCTCTATGGCACCCGCCCCGGCAACCTGTTCGAGAACGCGGTCGTCTACCGCATCCTTGACATCATCGTCAACATCGTGCGCCCGATTCCGTTCATCATCTTCCTGGCAGCCATGCAGCCGCTCACCATCGTCGTGGTCGGCACGTCCATCGGCACCGTGGCCGCCATCTTCCCGATGGTGGTGATGTGCACCTTCGCCACCTCGCGTCTGGTCGAACAGAATCTCGTGCCGGTCGACCCGGGAGTAATCGAGGCCGCGCGTTCGATGGGTGCCGGCAAGCTCACCATCATCCGCACCGTGCTCATCCCCGAAGCCCTGGCACCGCTGATCCTGGCCTACGCTTCCTGTTCATTGGCGTGCTCGACATGTCTGCCATGGCCGGCTACATCGGCGGTGGCGGTCTCGGTAACTTCGCCATCGCCTACGGCTACCAGAAGTTCGACCAGACCGTCACCTGGACGGCCGTGATCATCATGATCGTACTGGTCCAGGTGGTGCAGGGCATCGCCAACGCCATCGCCAAACGACTGCTCAAACGCCAGCAATAACAAGGCATACTGACCCCATAGATCGCGGCCCTCGCCAATATGGAGCGAGGGCCGCAATATATTCTTCGCGCTACTAGAATCGGGAACCATGAGTGAACATATCGACATCGACCACGAACTCATCACTATCCGCCACTACCTGCACGCCCATCCGGAGCGTAGTTTCCGTGAATTCGGCACCAGCATCTATCTGACCGACCAGCTCAAGGCGCACGGCATCGAGATTCTGCACAACCCGCTGGAGACTGGTGTTGTGGGGCTCATTCAGGGCGAGGCCGGTCCCGGGCCGCGTATCGGGCTGCGCGCTGACATCGACGGCCTGCCCATCGTGGAAGACTCCGGACTGGAGTTCAGCTCCGTCAATGAAGGCGTGATGCACGGCTGCGGCCACGACCTGCACATGACCGGTCTGCTCGGTGCCGCCTTCTGGCTCGCCGAGCACCGTGACAAGTTCGCCGGCTCGATCAAGATTCTGTTCCAGCCGAGTGAGGAGACCGGCCAAGGCGCTCGCGCCATGATCGACGCCGGACTCGTGGATGACGTCGAAGCCATTATCGGCACGCACAACAACCCCAACTATGCGCCCGGCCAGCTGGCCATCGGCGTTGAGCCGATGATGGCCGGCTGCGTGAAATTCCGCGTGACCCTCCACGCCCAAGGCACCCACGCCGGTTACCCGTACAAGCACCGGGCCCATCGAAGCGCTCGCCAGTATTATTCTGAGCCTGCAGACCATCGTGAGCCGCAACGTCACGCCCTTCCACCCGCTGGTGCTGTCCGTTACCGAAGTGCACGGCGGCCATGTGTGGAACGTGGTGCCCGCCGAAGCCGGATTCCAAGGGACTGTGCGCTATTTCCACAAGTCGGATGGCAATCTGGTCGGCCGCCGATTCAAGGAAGTGGTGGAACACACCGCCGAGGCATACGGCATCAGCGCCGACGTGGTCTGGGATGACTTTCAAGACCCGCTGGTCTCCGATCCAGGTCTCGCCAAGGCCGTGGCGGCGGATGTCAACGACTACGCGCAGCTCGAACCGATACGTCAGTCGATGGCGGGGGAGGACTTCTGCGAATTCGCCAAGGTGACGTTGCCGGTGTTCGCGTTCGTCGGGTCAAACGGCCAGGAAGGTTGCGCCGACTGGCATAGCCCGCATTTCGTGGGTCTCGACGAATCCATTCCCACCTTCGTCAACTTCTACGTCAACACCGCTCTGCGCGTGCTCAACGAGCTGAAGTAAATCCTTTTCTGGCTCGCCTCCGGAGCTGAGGCGTTAGGCAGACAGCCCAGTGGGCTGTCTGTAGCCGAAGGTGAGGCGACAGCCGAACCAGATATGCGCGGGCCTCGCCCGTCCATAAGTGCAGGACGAGCTATCAGCGAAGCTGACTGAGGGGAGTGGCATTCGTTCATTAGGTCGATTCATCGTCCATTAGGTCGGTGAACGGCGATACTGGTTGTTGGAATCGCGCCATTGCAACGACTGATATCGCATTGCAGTGACCTAATGAACGCAAAAACGACCTAATGAATGACGCCAAGCCGGAAGAACAGGCAATCCGACGTCATACGCGGCTACACTAAGAATCTATGACACAGCTTCGCTTCGCACTCGCCCAGATCGACACCTGCGTCGGCGCGCTTGACGCCAACGCCGCCAAGGTGCTCGACTACTCCCGTAAAGCCGCCGCAGGAAACGCCCAAGTGGTTGTTTTCCCGGAAATGACCCTCACCGGATACCCCATCGAGGATCTGGCCCTGCGCCGCACCTTCCGCCAAGCCGCATGGGACAAGGCCAACGAACTCGCCACCCAGCTCAACGACGACGGCCTCGGCGATCTGTTCGTGGTGGTCGGCACCGTGGGCACCGACCGCAAGACCTCCAAGCCGCGCAACCGACTGGTGGTCTTGCACCAAGGCGTGGTCTGGGCTGGCTACGACAAGCACTTCCTGCCCAACTACGGCGTGTTCGACGAATTCCGCATCTTCTCCGCCGGCGACCGCTCCGTGACCCTCGACGTGGACGGCGCCACCATTGGCGTGGCCATCTGCGAGGACATCTGGCAGGACGGCGGCCCGGTGGCCGACCTGGCCACCAAGAACATCGACCTGCTGCTCACCATCAACGGCTCGCCGTATGAGGAAGGCAAGACCAACACCCGTTTCGAGCTCGCCCAGCGTCGTGCCGCCGAGGTTAACGCCCCGGTCATCTACCTGAATCAGGTCGGCGGTCAAGACGACCTCGTCTTCGACGGCGGCAGCTTCGTGGTCGACGCGACGGCACGCTTATCGAACGCAGCCCGATGTTCATGGAAAACCTGACGTTCTGGGACTTCGATTCCGCCGCCGAACATCAGGCCAAGGCCGAGATCGTTCCGGAACTCGACCCGGACGAAGAGGTATACACCGCCTGCGTGCTCGGCCTCAAGGACTACATGGCCAAGAACCACTTCACCGGCGTGACGCTGGGCCTCTCAGGAGGCATCGACTCCGCACTGGTAGCCGCCATGGCGGCCGACGCATGCGGCGGCGAGAACGTCTGGGGCATCTCCATGCCTCCATGTACTCCTCCGACGGTTCCAAAGACGACGCCGCCGATTTGGCTCCAACATTGGCGCCCATTACGAGGTCCAGCCCATTGAGCCATTGTTCAACGCCTACCAACAGCAACTTGACCTTGATGGCGTCTCCGCCGAGAACCTGCAGGCCCGCATCCGCGGTGTGATCGTGATGGCCAGCTCCAATTCGCGCGGTCTGCTCGCCGTGGCCACCGGCAACAAGTCAGAGCTCGCCTGCGGCTACTCGACCATCTACGGCGATGCGGTAGGCGGCTACGCACCCATCAAGGACCTGCTCAAGACCCGTGTCTGGGAGATCAGCCGTTGGCGTAACAAGGCCGCGGCCGCAGGCGTCGGCATCGGCGGTCTCAAGATCGTGGGCAACGAGGACGGCAACACCGGCATCCCGTTGAAGGACGGCGTGATGATTCCGGTCTCCTCCATCGAGAAGGCACCCTCGGCCGAGTTGCGCCCCGGGCAGAAGGACTCCGACTCCCTGCCCGAATACGCGCTGCTCGACAAGGTGCTCGCCGCATACATCGAGCACGCGCACGGCCGCGCCGACCTGTTAGCCGACGGCTTCGACCAGGTCACCGTAGACACCGTGATGCGATTGGTGGACCGCGCCGAATGGAAGCGCCGCCAATACCCGCTGGGACCGAAGGTCACGGCCCTCGCGTTCGGCCGCGACCGCCGACTGCCCGTCACCAACGCATTCAGGGAATAAACATATATTGCTCCCGCCAGCGGGAGCAAGTAATACCGTTGAGGAGGTACCAATGACAGACGATAACAAGAAGCAGTGGTATTTCAACACCGTCAAGAAGCAGGCCGAGTTGGGCATGGTCTCACCGATCGAACAGCGCATGGGTCCGTACAAGACCAAGGAAGACGCCGAACATGCGTGGGACATCGTGGTGGACCGCAATGCCAGATGGGAGGAGGAGAACCGGCGCTGGAAGAACTACGGCGTGAAACCCGCACAGGCTCGCCCCGAGGATTGACGGTCGAAAACTGACGGATACGGTTCTGCTGTCAATCTCAAGACCGAACCGCTCATACGAACATCACAGTATGAGCGGTTTCCCATATCTGGAGACGTGCAATAGTCCCATCAATATCTAGAAGCCATTGGAATGGTAGCGTTCACAGAAACAATGTGAGATAGCTCACTCCCAATTTCAGCTTTTCTCAAGCAAGTGCCAACTACACTGTTGAACCAAGGGTTCCGTGAAGATGCGAAACCTACAACCCCATTTAAGGAGTGACATGACCGCAGTGGAAAATGCAGCTGTCTCCCAGGAGGAGCTCGACGCCAAGGCGTGGGCCGGCTTCACCGAGGGCAACTGGCAGAAGGATATTGACGTCCGCGACTTCATCCAGAAGAACTACACCCCGTACGAGGCGACGAGACATTCCTGCTCCTGCCACCGAGAAGACCAAGCACCTGTGGAAGTACCTCGACGACAACTACCTGGCCGTGGAGCGCAAGCAGCGCGTCTACGACGTGGACACCCATACCCCGGCCGACGTCGACGCCTTCCCGGCCGGCTACATCGACTCCCCGGAAGTCGATAACGTGGTCGTTGGCCTCCAGACCGACGTTCCCTGCAAGCGCGCGATGATGCCGAACGGTGGCTGGCGCATGGTCGAGCAGGCCATCAAGGAAGCCGGCAAGGAACCGGATCCGGAGATCAAGAAGATCTTCACCAAGTACCGCAAGACCCACAACGACGGCGTCTTCGGCGTGTACACCAAGCAGATCAAGGTCGCCCGCCACAACAAGATCCTCACCGGTCTGCCGGACGCCTACGGCCGTGGCCGCATCATCGGCGACTACCGCCGCGTCGCCCTGTACGGCGTGAACAAGCTCATCGCCTTCAAGAAGCGCGACAAGGACTCCGTGCCGTACCGCAACGACTTCACCGAGCCGGAGATCGAGCACTGGATCCGCTTCCGTGAGGAGCACGACGAGCAGATCAAGGCTCTGAAGAAGCTCATCAACCTCGGCAACGAGTACGGCCTCGACCTGTCCCGCCCGGCCCAGACCGCGCAGGAAGCCGTGCAGTGGACCTACATGGGCTACCTGGCCTCCATCAAGTCCCAGGACGGCGCCGCCATGTCCTTCGGCCGCAACTCCGCCTTCCTCGACTGCTACATCGAGCGCGACCTCCAGGCCGGCAAGATCACCGAGACCGACGCCAGGAGCTCATCGACAACATCGTCATGAAGCTGCGCATCGTGCGCTTCCTGCGTACCAAGGACTACGATTCGATCTTCTCCGGCGACCCGTACTGGCGACTGGTCCGACGCCGGCTTCGGCGACGACGGCCGTCCGATGGTAACCAAGACCTCCTTCCGTCTGCTCAACACGCTGACGCTGGAGCACCTCGGACCCGGCCCCGAGCCGAACATCACAATCTTCTGGGACCCGAAGCTGCCGGAAGGTACAAGCGCTTCTGCGCCAAGATCTCGATCGACACCTCGGCCATCCAGTACGAGTCCGACAAGGAGATCCGCAACCACTGGGGCGACGACGCGGCCATCGCCTGCTGCGTGTCCCCGATGCGCGTCGGCAAGCAGATGCAGTTCTTCGCGGCCCGCGTGAACTCCGCCAAGGCCCTGCTGTACGCGATCAACGGCGGTCGTGATGAGATGACCGGCATGCAGGTCATCGACAAGGGCGTCATCGAGCCCATCGCTCCCGAGCCGACGGCACGCTCGACTACGAGAAGGTCAAGAACAACTACGAGAAGGCCCTGAACTGGCTGTCTGAAGTGTATGTCAAGGCTCTGAACATCATCCACTACATGCACGATAAGTACGCCTACGAGTCCATCGAGATGGCGCTGCACGACAAGGAGGTGTACCGCACCCTCGGTTGCGGCATGTCCGGCCTGTCCATCGCCGCCGACTCCCTGTCCGCCGTCAAGTATGCCAAGGTCTACCCGATCTACAACAAGGACGCGAAGAACCTTGAAGGCCACGAGTACGAGTACGTCGAGGGCGCCGATGACGACCTGATCGTCGGTTACCGCACCGAAGGCGACTTCCCGATCTACGGCAACGACGACGACCGCGCCGACGACATCGCCAAGTGGGTCGTCTCCACCGTCATGGGTCAGGTCAAGCGCCTGCCCGTGTACCGCGGCGCCGTCCCGACGCAGTCCATCCTGACCATCACCTCCAACGTGGAGTACGGCAAGAACACCGGTTCCTTCCCGTCCCGCCACAAGAAGGGCACACCGTACGCGCCGGGCGCCAACCCGGAGAACGGCATGGACTCGCACGGCATGCTGCCGTCGATGTTCTCGGTCGGCAAGATCGACTACAACGACGCGCTGGACGGCATCTCGCTGACCAACACGATCACCCCCGACGGCCTGGGCCGCGATGAGGATGAGCGCATCGGCAACCTGGTCGGCATCCTGGACGCCGGCAACGGCCACGGCCTGTACCACGCGAACATCAACGTCCTGCGCAAGGAGCAGCTTGAGGACGCCGTCGAGCACCCGGAGAAGTACCCGCACCTGACCGTGCGCGTCTCCGGCTACGCGGTGAACTTCGTCAAGCTCACCAAGGAGCAGCAGCTCGACGTGATCTCCCGTACCTTCCACCAGGTTCGGTCACCGACTGACAGACGGTGACGACCGGACGATGAAGGGGGCGAGGCCGACCGGCTTCGTCCCCTTCTCATATGGCCGGGCAGGACGGCGCGCTTGGAATCCGCGTGACGATCCTCACACGACATGAAGTCCATAGCGGGCGGACGCCGCGCAAAACGTTTGTAGTATGGAATACAGGAAGTACTTTCAAGGAGGACGATGATGTCTGATATCGCGCAATTCCGCACCACACGACCGCATATGCTCAAAGCGTCGAAGGAATACGCCTCGCAGACCCTGATGGGAGGGCTTTCCGGCTTCGAATCGCCCATCGGCCTCGATAGGCGCGACCGCATCCACGCGCTCAAAAGCGGCGACATCGGCTTCGTCCACTCGTGGGACATCAACACGTCGGTCGATGGCCCGGGCACGCGCATGACCGTCTTCATGTCCGGATGCCCCCTGCGCTGCCCAGTACTGCCAGAACCCCGACACGTGGAAGATGCGCGACGGCAGCCCGTATACCTCGACGCCATGATCAAGAAGGTTGACCGGTACAAGGACCTGTTCAAGGCCACGCATGGCGGCATCACGTTCTCCGGCGGCGAGTCGATGATGCAGCGGCGTTCGTCTCGCGCGTGTTCCACGCGGCCAAGGAGATGGGCGTGCACACCTGCCTCGACACGTCCGGCTTCCTCAACACCAACTACACCGACGAGATGATCGACGACATCGACCTGTGCCTGCTCGACGTCAAGTCGGGCGACGAGGAGACCTACCACAAGGTCACCGGGGGGCTGCTGCAGCCCACCATCGACTTCGGACGGCGGCTGGCGAAGGCCGGCAAGAAGATCTGGGTGCGGTTCGTGCTCGTGCCGGGGCTGACCGACTCGGAGGAGAACATCGAGAACGTGGCCAGGATCTGCGAGAGCTTCGACGGGGCCGTCGAACACATCGACGTGCTGGGATTCCACCAGCTCGGGCGCCGAAGTGGCATGAGCTGCGCATCCCGTATCCTCTTGAGCATCAGAAGGGCCCGTCCGCCGCGTTGAAGAAGCGCGTGACGGAGCAATTCCAGTCGCACGGATTCGTCGTGTACTGATAGGGAACCGTTCTCTGCGGTGTCGGACTCGAAAACCTACACAATCTTGCGTGTGGAAATACCGTAAAATCTTCGACGACACCGTAGCCTGTATATATGGCTGAAATCTTCGCGTTTCCGAGGGGCTCCGCAACGATGCGGCACCCGGACGCCGACATGCCTGAACGCCCGGTCGGCGTGCCGGACGCGGTCTGGTCGGCGGTGGAATCGGTGCGTTCCATGCCACGGGTGACGGGCATGCGCTACCGTGAGCTTCCCGTGCCCTCGACGCTGGCCGACTACGGCATCGGCGTGGAAATGGAATGCGTCGCGGATGACGACTCCCGTTCGTTCGGCGACGCCCACATGGCCTCGGGCTGGATCATGCTGCTGTACGTCGAGCGTGAACGCGAGGACTGGCACTCCCACTGGCGTTGCGTCGCCTACGCGCAGCTGCCGTTGCCGTCCGACGAGAACGATGGCCTCGCCCCGAGCATGTACTGGGACGGGATGCGCTCGTTCGTGGATGACGCCTCCTTAGGTGACGTGTCGGGTACGGTCACCGTCACGCAGAACACGTCGTTCGGACTCGCTCAGGAAGGAACCGCCGGCTGCGAGATGCGTGTCTCATGGACACCCCTTGCTAGCATGGATGGCGGTTTGGACGCGGGCGGCCAGGTGCAGTGCTGGGCGCGATTCGTGCAGTCCGCCAGCGAATGCGAGGAGGAGCCGTCAGTTGACCGATGAGCCGAGGCTGCAGACGCAGCCGCGAGGTGGTGTTCCGGATGTGACCGACACACTTGAAGGATTTCGGGAGGTATGCGACCGTCTGGCCGGGGCGGCCGGGCCGTTGGCCGCCGACGCGGAACGCGCCTCCGGATTCCGGTACGGCCATGAGGACTGGCTGGTGCAGTTCAAGCGCGAAGCGCCGGCATAGTGCTGCTCGACCCCGTCGCCCTGACCCGCGCCGGTGCCGACTGGGGCATGTTCAACGACGCGGTCGGCGATGCCGTGTGGATATTACACGACTCGTTGCAGGACCTGCCGGATTCGCCGACATCGGCCTGACGCCGCAGGCCCTGTTCGACACCGAGATCGCCGCGAGGATGCTGGGGCTGCACCGGTTCGGTCTCGCCGCGGTCACCGAGCATTATCTGGGCGTCACGCTCGCCAAGGAGCATTCCGCCGCTGACTGGTCATATCGGCCGCTGCCGAGGGACTGGCGCAATTACGCCGCATTGGACGTCGAACTGCTGATTGAGCTGCGCCGGAAGATGCAGCGCGAGCTGAAGTCGCAAGGCAAGGACGGATGGGCCGACGAGGAGTTCCGGTATGCGCTGCAGACCGGCATGGGACCCAGACGGGAGCATCCGGTGCCCTGGCTGCGCATATCGCACATCAACACCGTCAGCCAGGACCATCAGGCCTCGCCGTGGCCAAGGCGCTGTGGGAGAAGCGAGACGAGCTCGCCCGCGCCTATGACATCGCGCCCGGACTGCTGCTCTCCGACGATTCGATAGTCGAGGCCGCGTCGCGAAAGCCCCGCAACGCCCGCGAATTCAGGATGATCAGGTCGCTCAACGAGCGCGTGCGCATGCGCACCGGCGGCGAGCAGGACAAGATGTTCGAACGGTACGCGCCGATTCAGCGCAAGGTCAAGCCCTCGGTATGGCGAGAGACGATTCGGCGCGCGCTGGAGCTGCCGCCGTCGCAATGGCCGGTGATGCCGGCGCCGTGGCCGACGAGGAGCATGCGAACGCACCTCGCTCGATGAAGCTCTGGCCACCAGGCACCCTCAGCGTATGCGGCTGCTGCAAGACGTGCGCAAAGTCGTCTCCCAGATCGCCGACGACACCCGCACCCCCGCCGAAATCATCGTCAAGCCGCAGATCCTGCGCAACCTGTGCTGGACCGACGAACCGCGCAAGCGCGATGTCGCGGAATTCCTCAAATCGCAGGGCGCCCGTGACTGGCAGGTGAATCTCATCGCAGCGTCCGTAAGTCGCGTTATCATGTAGAGGTTGCCTACCGGCAGATGAAGTAGAATAAACGACTTTCAGGAGCGCAAGCGTGAAAATCAGCGTTAGGAATCTCGAACCCACCAAGGTCAAGCTCACCATCACCGTCGACCCGGAGGAGTTCAACCCGTATCTGGATGCCGCCCGCAAGGAGATCGCCAAGCAGGTGAACATCCCCGGCTTCCGCAAGGGCCACGTCCCCGGCAAGATCATCGACCAGCGCATCGGCTTCGCAGCCGTCGCTGGCGAGGCCGTCAACAACGGCGTGCCGGAGCTCTATTCCAAGGCGCTTGAGGAGAAGAAGATCCATCCGATGTCCCAGCCGGAGATTGACGTGCAGGAAGTGCCCGAATCCGCCAAGGACGAGACCAAGCTGAAGTTCACCGCGACCGTCGAGCGTCGTCCCGACATCGAGCTGCCGGAACTTGACGGCCTGGAGATCGACGTGCCCAAGGCCCAGGTCACCGATGAGGACGTGAACAACCGCCTCGAATCCCTGCGCCAGCGCTTCGGCACCCTGGTCGGCGTCGACCGTCCGGCTGCCAAGGGCGACTTCGCGAACATCGACCTCGACGCCCAGATCGACGGCGAGTCCGTCGACTCCCAGGAAGGCGTGAGCTACGAGCTCGGCTCCGGCACCATGCTGGACGGTCTGGACGAGGCCCTCGAAGGCCTGTCCGCCGGCGAGGAGACCTCCTTCAACAGCAAGCTGCAGGGCGGCGAGCACGAAGGCGAAGAGGCGCTCGTCAAGGTCAAGGTCAACTCCGTGAAGACCGAGGAGTTGCCGGAGCTCGACGACGACTTCGCCCAGGACGCCTCTGAGTTCGATACCCTGGATGAGCTCAAGGCCGACGTGCGCAAGGCCGCCGAGCGCGACGCCGAAGGCCGTCAGGCCACCGAGGCCCGCGACGCCTTCATCGCCAAGCTTGAGGAAGGCGCCGAGATCCCGGTGCCGAAGGGCGTCAAGGCCGACATGCTTGAGCAGCAGCTCAAGAACGTGACCGCCGATCCGTCCAAGGCCACCGACGAGCAGAAGGCCGACGCCGAGAAGCAGGTCGTCAAGGAGCTCACCGACCAGATGGTGCTCGACGCCCTGGCCGAGAAGCTGGACGTCAAGGTCTCCCAGGCCGATGTCACCAACTTCCTCGCCTCCATCGCCCAGCAGTACGGCATGGACCGTCCGCGTTCATCCAGCCATCGTCAAGAACGGCCAGCTCGCTCCGCCGTGCAGGAAGTCGGCCGCTCCAAGGGCCTGCTCGCCGGCATGCGCGCCG
>ENA-OQLB01000627-OQLB01000627.1-human-gut-metagenome-genome-assembly--contig:-NODE-627-length-18923-cov-4.139338_pt1 | contig 18923 bp, 24 predicted proteins | sample MGYA00242656_ERZ504813 | MGnify/ENA primary metagenome ERZ504813 (study PRJEB26092, sample SAMD00036388) | human gut metagenome | host: Homo sapiens | study: EMG produced TPA metagenomics assembly of... | reverse complement strand
AACAAAAAAAAAGGTGATTTCGGTTATTTTAACAGCGAAAAAAAAACGAAGGCTCCTGATCACCGCAGGATTATTTTCGCTTCCACTGCTCATTTTCTTTGTGGCGTGGGCATCAACGGAACAAGAATGACAGTCTGGACGGTTCTGACCGTAGTAGGCTGTCTGCCAGGCTGTAAATCCATGGTAAGCCTGATCATGATCCTGTTACGTCATCCTATGGATGAAAAGCTCTATAAAGAGATCCGCAAGCATGCCGGTGACCTGGTCATGTCCTATGAAATGTACATGACTTTTTATGAGAAAAGCGGTTATCTGGACGCTGTTGCCGTGTGCGGAAATACAGTAGTGGGTTATACCAGTGATCCAAAAGCAGATATCGCCTACCTTGCAGAGCAGTCACAGAAAATCATCCGTAAAAACGGATATAAAGTAGATGTAAAGATCCTGAGGGACCTGAAGCCCTATCTGGAACGTCTGGATTCCATGAATGAGCACAAAGAATCTTTAAGAAACGGGATTAAATTCACGCCGGATGAGCGATACCCGGATCTTTCCAGAGAAGAACTGATCAAACATACGATCCTGGCAATCTGTCTGTAGGAGCATTATATAATGAAAGAATTTATCATTAACGAAAATGAGGCCGGACAGCGTTTTGACAAATATCTGGCCAAGCTTCTCCGTGAAGCTCCAAAGAGCTTTTTCTATAAAATGATGAGGAAAAAAAATATCACGCTCAATGGAAAAAAAGCCACCGGGAATGAAAAGCTGTTTTCAGGAGATCATGTAAAACTGTTTTTAAGTGATGAAACATTTGAAAAATTCAGCGGAAATGATTCTGCTCCACGGGCACATTATGCTCTGGATATCATTTACGAGGATGAAAATATCCTGTTGATCAACAAACCGGCAGGAATGCTTTCTCAGCCTGCTGATGACGGAACCCCTTCACTGGTAGAATATCTGACTGGCTATCTTCTGAAAAATGGCTCTCTTACAGAGAATGATCTGAGAACCTTCGTCCTTCCGTATGCAACCGCCTTGACCGCAATACCAGCGGGCTTATAGCGGCAGGCAAAAGCCTTTCCGGTCTGCAGGAACTTCAGGGATGTTCAAGTCCAGGGAACTTCATAAATATTACCTCTGTCTTGTGGAGGGAGTTTTAAAAGAAGAAAGATATATCAAAGGTTATCTGGCAAAAGATAAAAAAAGCAATAAAGTAACCATCTATAAACAAGAGAAAGAAAATGCCCTTCCAGTGGAAACAAAGTATTATCCGTTGGGTACCAATGGAACCCGTACCCTTCTTAAGGTTGAACTGATCACAGGACGTGCACATCAGATTCGTGCTCACCTTGCTTCGGAGGGACATTCGATTGTTGGTGATCCCAAATATGGAAAAGCCGATAAAAAGCTGAAAGGACAGCTGCTTCATTCTTTTCGAATGGAGTTTCCATCTATGAAAGGAAGCCTGTCATATTTATCCAGGAAGGTCTTTATGGCACCGCTTCCGGAAATCTTTCTCAGAACACTAAAAGAGGAAAAGTTGGAGGAGAGTTATTATGAAAATCTGGAATGAAATATGGGATTACGTCAAGATGATCATCATCGTGGTAGTTGTAGTCCTGGTTATCAACAATGTAGTACTGATCAATGCAAAGATCCCGTCAGAATCTATGGAAAATACCATTATGACTGGAGATCGTATCTTTGGCTATCGTCTGGCCTATGGTCTGAATATGGATGTATTTGGTCACGAGATCTCAAAAAAATGGAAAGATCCGGAACGCTTTGACATTGTGATCTTCAAATATCCGGATGATGAGTCCCAGCTGTTCATCAAACGTATCATCGGTCTTCCCGGAGATAAAGTAGAGATCAAAGATGGTAAAGTTTATATCAATGATTCAGAGACACCTCTGGATGATTCCTTTGTGTCGGAAACTCCTCTCGGAAGCTTCGGACCATACGAAGTACCGGAAAACTGTTACTTTATGATGGGAGACAACCGTAACAATTCCAAGGATTCCCGATACTGGCAGAATACATATGTACAGTTTGATCAGATCGTCGGAAAAGCGGAGATCCGTTATTTCCCATCCATCAAACTTCTAAATTAAAGGGCAGACTTTATGGCAACATGGAACAGCAGAGGACTTCGTGGTTCTACTCTGGAGGAACTTATCAATCGTACCAATGAGCAGTACAGGGAAAAGGGACTGGCCCTCATCCAGAAAATTCCGACCCCTATCACTCCGGTTAAAATGGATAAAACCTCCCGGCATATCACGCTGGCATATTTTGAACAGAAAAGTACCGTAGATTATATCGGAGCAGTACAGGGAATCCCTGTCTGCTTCGATGCAAAAGAATGCTGTGTAAAAACTTTTCCCCTTGCGAACATTCATCCTCATCAGGTAGCATTTATGGATGAGTTTGAAAAGCAGAAGGGGATTGCTTTTTTTCTGATCTATTTCAGCACAGATAATGTTTTTTATTATCTTACCCTTCGTAAGCTGAAGGAATTCTGGAAAAGGATGGAAGATGGCGGGCGAAAAAGTTTTCGTCGGGAAGAGCTGGACGAGGAATTTTATCTTTCCGGAAAAAATGGATTTCTGGTTCCTTATCTGGAAGGGATCCAGAAAGATCTGCAATTACGGGATTGACTTTTGGAAAGGTTTCCTATATAATCAAATTTAAGTTTTTCTGTGGTAGCATGGTAGTGAATTAAAGTGAAACACAGAAAATCTCAAAACGTGTTACGGAGGAAATGAACATGCAGCGTATTTTTCATACACCTGAAGGTGTGCGGGACATTTATGGAGAGGAATGCAGCCGCAAAAAACGGCTCCAGAGGGAGCTCCACCAGGTGTTTTCAAGATATGGATATGAAGATATAGAAACACCGGGATTTGAGTATTTTGAAGTGTTCAGCAATGAAGTAGGAACGATCCCATCCAAGGATTTATATAAATTTTTTGACAGAGAGGGAAACACACTTGTTCTCAGACCTGACTTTACACCGTCTGTTTCCAGAGCATGTGCAACTTATTTTGATCCGGAAAAAGGACCTGTAAGACTTTGTTATACCGGAAATACATTTATCAACAATTCCAGTTACAGAGGTCAGATGAAGGAAAATACTCAGATGGGTGTTGAGCATATGGGAGATGATTCTGCAGCAGCAGATGCTGAGATCCTTGCTATGACTGTGGAGTGTCTGAAGCAGCAGGACTTACCGAATTCCAGGTTAGCGTAGGCCAGGTAGATTATTATAAATCCCTGCTTGCAGAGGCAGATCTGGAGCCGGAGATAGAAGAGCATCTTCGTGAGCTGATCTCTCAGAAGAATTATTTTGGTGTGGAAGAGCTTCTTAAGGGACAGAATTTAGGCGATAACCTTTCCAAGGCTTTTGCTGAACTGCCTCAGATGTTCGGTTCAGCAGAAGTGCTGGAAAAAGCAAAAAAACTCACCTCCAATCCGGAAGCACTTTCAGCAGTAAAACGACTGGAAGAAATTTATGAGATCCTGAAAGTATACGGCTGTGAGAAATACATTGCTTTTGATTTTGGAATGCTCAGTAAGTTCCGTTATTATACAGGGATCATTTTCCAGGCTTATACATATGGAACCGGTGAACCCCTGATCAAGGGCGGACGCTACAACGAATTGATGAAGCATTTCGGAAAACCGGCTTCTTCCATTGGATTTGCCATTGTGGTCGATAACCTGATGCTCGCGCTTTCCAGACAGAAGCTGGCTGTTCCGTCCGGTGATAAGACCATTGTGATCACCTATGATCCGGGAAATCTGAAAAAAGCGATCCAGGAAGCAATGGAGCTTCGAAATGAAGGTAAAAAAGTGGCATTGTGCTCGGCAAAGGAGGAGCAGGACTGATGAGATATCTTACATTTGCCCTCACAAAAGGGCGTCTGGCCAGCAAAACACTGGATATGTTTGAGAAGATCGGTATTACATGTGAGGAGATGCGTGACAAGGATTCCCGAAAGCTGATCTTTACCAATGAGGAACTGAAGCTGAAGTTTTTCCTTGCAAAAGGTCCGGATGTGCCGACTTATGTAGAGTATGGTGCAGCAGATATCGGTATCGTAGGTAAGGATACCATTCTGGAAGAAGGAAGAAAGCTATATGAGGTTATGGATCTTGGATTTGGAGCATGCCGCATGTGCGTATGCGGCCCTGAAAGCGCCAGAGAAGTCCTGAATAACAATCAGCTGATCCGTGTAGCTACAAAATATCCAAATATTGCAAAGGATTACTTCTATAACAAAAAGCATCAGACTGTGGAGATCATTAAGCTGAACGGTTCCATTGAGCTTGCACCGATCGTAGGACTTTCCGAGGTTATCGTGGATATTGTGGAAACCGGAAGCACCCTTCGCGAGAATGGCCTGAAGGCGCTGGAAGAAGTCTGCCCGCTGTCTGCACGTATGGTAGTCAATCAGGTCAGCATGAAAATGGAAGATGAACGGATCCGCAACTGATCACAGAACTTCGAGGTGTGATCAAATAAACTGAATAACAGATGAACCTCCAAAATACAGAAAGAAGGCAGAATTTATTATGCGTAAGGTAAAACTCACCAAAGAATCTACAAAAGATATTCTGGAAACTCTCTTAAAAAGAAGCCCTAATAATTATGGAAAATACGAGGATGCAGTAGCAAATATCCTTGCCAAAGTAAAAGCAGAGGGAGATACCGCGTTATTTGCATTTACCAGAGAATTTGATAAAGTCGAAGTGACAAAGGATACGATCCGTGTAACCCCTGAGGAGATTGAGGAAGCATACAAGCTGGTAGATCCTTCCCTGATCGATGTGATCAAAAAAGCATTGGTGAATATCCGCAGCTATCACGAAAAGCAGCTTCAGAACAGCTGGTTCACAAGCACAACAGACGGAACCATGCTTGGTCAGAAGGTAACTGCTCTGAACTGTGTAGGTGTTTACGTTCCCGGTGGAAAGGCTGTATATCCGTCTTCCGTGCTTATGAATATCGTTCCTGCAAAAGTTGCCGGTGTTGACCGTATTGTAATGACAACACCTCCCGGGAAAGACGGAAAAGTAAATCCAAGCACACTTGTTGCTGCCAACGAAGCCGGAGCAGATGAAATCTATAAAGTGGGTGGTGCACAGGCCATCGGGGCACTTGCATATGGAACCGAGAGTATTCCAAAGGTTGACAAGATCGTAGGACCCGGAAATATTTTTGTTGCGCTTGCAAAAAGGCAGTTTATGGATACGTAAGCATTGATTCTATTGCCGGCCCAAGCGAGATCCTCGTTCTTGCAGATGAGACTGCAAATCCTCGTTATATTGCAGCAGATCTTCTTTCTCAGGCAGAACATGATGAGATGGCATCTGCGATCCTGATCACAACAAATGAGGAATTTGCAGATCAGGTAGATAAAGAAGTCAGAGGTTTTGTTGAGGTACTTTCCAGAAAAGCCATTATTGAGAAATCTCTGGAGAACTTTGGTTATATCCTGATCGCAGAAGATATGGACGAGGCCATTGAGGCTGCCAATGAAATTGCTTCTGAACATATGGAGATCGTCACAAAGAATCCTTTTGAAGATATGATGAAGGTACGAAATGCAGGTGCGATCTTTATCGGAGAGCACAGCTCTGAACCCCTTGGAGATTATTTCGCAGGACCAAACCATGTACTTCCTACCAATGGAACTGCCAAATTTTTCTCCGCACTTTCTGTAGATGATTTTATCAAAAAATCCAGTATTGTATATTATTCCAGGAAAGCACTCCGAAAAATCCACAAGGACATTATCCAGTTTGCCACATCGGAACAGCTGACTGCACACGCAAATTCCATTGCAGTCCGTTTTGAGGAAGAGGACAAGGAGAACGAATAATGGCAAGAGAAGCACTGATCGAAAGAAACACAAAAGAAACGCAGATACGTCTGCAGCTGAATATTGATGGAACAGGAAGTTCCGATATTGATACAGGCATTGGCTTTTTTGACCATATGCTGGACGGTTTTACGCGCCATGGACTGTATGATCTTACGCTGAGAGTCCACGGTGATCTGAATGTAGATGATCATCACACCATTGAAGATACAGGGATCGTCCTTGGAAACGCTATCCGTGAGGCAGTTGGCGACAAAAAAGGAATCAAACGTTACGGCAGCTGTATCCTTCCTATGGATGAAGTGCTTGTGCTCTGCGCAGTAGATCTTTCCGGAAGACCTTATCTTGGATGGGATGCAGCGTTTTCTACGGAAAAAATAGGAGATATGGCTACAGAGATGGTAAAGGAATTCTTTTATGCAGTATCCTATTCCGCAGCAATGAATCTTCACATCAAGGTTCTTTCCGGAGGAAACAGCCATCATGTGGCAGAGGCCATGTTTAAAAGCTTTGCGAAAGCCCTTGATGCAGCAACACAGTACGATTCCCGGATCACAGACGTGCTTTCTACCAAGGGAAGCCTCTGATACAGAAGGAGACCACTTATGAACAAACAGTTGATCCCATGCCTTTATCTTCATTCAGAAAAGGCGGTAACCGGATTTGGACAGAGAAATCTTTTCGGAGACGGAAATGTAGAAACACTTGCAAAATTTTACGGTGACAATGGGGCAGATGAGCTTCTGGTATTTGACTTTTCTTCCGCAGATGCAGAGCATGACCGTGCGATCGGAAAAATCCGTGATATCTGTCAGGTATCTGAGATCCCGGTGATCGCAGCGGGAAATATCAAACGTATGGAAGATGTAAAAAAGCTGATCTATGCGGGATGTGCCAAAGTTGTACTGAATTTTTCGAAAGAGAATAATATCAAGCTTCTGGAAGAAGTATCCCGGCGCTTTGGAAAAGAGCGTATGATGATCAGCATCTCTGATCTGAGAGAATTCACAGAAAATCAGGATCTGATCGAAACATATGCAGACACTGTTCTGGCTTTGGACACTGTCGAAAATGAAATTGCAGAGATTTCTCAGATTTCCATTGTTCTTCATACCGATGAAAACAGATCTGAGAACGTTCTGGAGCTTTTAGGAGAACCAGCTGTGTCCGGACTTTGCGGTGCTTATGTAAGCAGTCTTGAAAATGATCTGCATACATTTAAGGAAACCTGCGAAGAAGCCGGAATTCCGGTAAACACATATAAAAGTAATATTGCATGGTCGGACTTTAAATTAAACAGTGATGGAATGGTTCCGGTTATTGTCCAGGATTACCGGACGGATGAAGTACTGATGCTGGCCTATATGAATGAGCTTGCTTTTAACACAACATTGAAGCTTGGCAAAATGACATACTGGAGTCGCAGCCGGAATGAGCTCTGGACCAAAGGTCTGACATCCGGACACGTACAGTATGTAAAGTCTCTTACTATTGACTGTGATAATGATACGATCCTTGCCAAAGTGGAGCAGGTTGGCGCAGCTGCCATACAGGAAACCGTACCTGTTTCTTCAAACCGCTGATGAAAAAAGAGTACGATGATACAAACCCACTTCACGTGTTCCAGAATGTGTATGATGTGATCACTGACCGAAAAGAACATCCAAAGGAAGGTTCCTATACCAATTATCTTTTGATAAAGGAATCGACAAGATTTTGAAAAAAAGTCGGTGAAGAATGCACAGAGATCGTCATTGCAGCCAAAAATCCGGATAAAGAAGAGATTAAATACGAAATTTCAGATTTTCTTTATCATATGATGGTACTCATGGTGGAAAAAGGAGTCAGCTGGGAAGAAATCACCAAAGAATTGGTAAAAAGATAAATTATATATCATTCAGGAAAAAAAGTTTTTGTACGTCGGATCAGAATGAACGGTTACGAAAGCTTTTTTCTGTTTTCCCGGAATCTTAAAAGAATATGTACAATTTCGGTTAGGCATGATATACTTATCGTCAAAAGTGCGGAAATATAAAAAAGGAAAAGGGAAACAACCAATGATCAAAATTGATGACTGGGTGATTGAAAAAGGAGAGAAAGCACAGGGAAAAATTAAGATCACAGGATACGGCATAGCAATGCCGGCAACTGTGATATGCGGAGTGAAAGACGGACCGACGATACTGATCACAGCAGGAATACACAGTGCGGAGTATGTAGGAATCCAGGCGGCAATGGAACTTGCAAAAGAATTTCAACCGGAAGAACTGAAGGGAAATGTGATCATCGTTCCACTGGTCAATGTCAGCGGCTTTGAGCATCGCACCATGAGTCTGGTCTATGAGGATGGCAAGAACCTGAACCGCGTTTTTCCCGGAGATCCTGAGGGAACAGCTACAGATCGTATTGCCTATACTATAGTGACGAAACTTTTTTCTATAGCAGATTATTATATCGACCTACATAGTGGAGATGGGTTCGAACAGCTTCATCCCTATGTTTATTATGTAGGGGTTGTAGATGAAAAGACAGCAGAGAAGTCATTACATATGGCACGGCATATCGGCGTAAAATATGTAGTCCGTTCCACAACTGCCACAGGTGGCGCCTACAATTATGCTTCTTCTCTTGGAATTCCAAGTATTCTTATCGAAAGAGGCGGACACAGCTACTGGACCTGGGAGGAAGTAGAACAGGATAAAAGAGACGTCCGTCACCTTGTTTTTCATCTCCAGGGAAAGGCGTGTCATGGTCTGAAGCATTACCGTCAGATGCTTCTTGAAAATGTAGTCTATGAATATGCGCCGTATACCGGATGCTGGTATCCGTCCAAGAAGCCTGGAGAATACTTTTTTAAGGGGGAAGAACTGGGTGAACTGAGAGATTACTATGGAAATTTACTTTACACATCTATTGCAACTGAAAACGGAGTCGTACTTTATCAAACAGCCAGTCTGAACATTATTGAAGACGGACCAATGATCGCATATGCAGCGATCACGGAGACTCTGACCTGATAGTAAACAACCTTTTCAGAACGCTTTTGTCTGAAATCATATTGAAACAGTAAGAAAACCGGGTTTTACCATTTGCTATTCTATTTGTAAAAACAGCGAGGTAAAATCCGTGTTTTTTTAGCAGATCAGATAAATCCAATTGTCATATCCCCCATGTGGGATATATACAATTCAAGCATCTTTAACAAAATTTATGAGTTTTCTAAAAATATAACATTTTTCCATAGACATAAACTATAGTTTTATCATATAATGTTGCAGTAATTTAACAGCATTTGCTGATTTTCACATCAGCCGTTGTAAGTTCTGAGAGGATTAATAGGGAAACCGGTGTAAATCCGGTACGATCCCGTCACTGTAAGGGGGAATCCTCAGACAAAGTACCACTGGTCGAGTACGTGAGAAATAGACCGGGAAGGTGTCTGAGGGTAAGGATCCTAAGTCAGGAGACCTGCTTGCAATTGTTTTAAAATGATTCTTACGGAAGATAGGAAGCATATTTATTTTGTGTGCCCGTATTTCGTCACGGGCTTTTTTCGTGCAAATTTTCTAAAATTCCATGCATATTCTGCATATTAAGAATCCAATAGTTTCTTTTATCTAACTAAATTAAAACGGCAATGTTAAAATCGCATCAAATGAGGAAAGGAGTAAAACGTGACAAAGAAACAAGTAGGAAAAAGATTTCTCCAGATCATCATTGTATTATTTGGAATCAGCTTTTTCACATTTGGACTGACCTACCTGTCACCTGGTGATCCTGCGGAGATCATGCTGACAGAGTGTGGTAATCTTCCTACACCAGAGCTTCTGGAACAGACAAGACATGAGCTTGGCCTTGATCAGCCCTTTCTCGTGCAGTATGGTTCCTGGCTGAAGGGTGTTGTTACAGGAGATATGGGACAGTCCTATTCTTTCAAAATGCCGGTAACAGATAAACTGGTATCCTGTTTCTGGCCGACGCTGAGGATGTCGTTGCTGGCACTTCTGATGATGGTCATTATTTCCATACCGCTTGGAATCCTGGCCGCTGTATATCAGAACAAATTCCCGGATTATTTTGTGAGAGGAATTACCTTTGTGGGAGTATCTGTTCCAAGCTTCTGGCTGGGCCTGATCCTTCTCAGCATCTTTGGTGTTCAGCTTCGCTGGATCAATGTTGCCGGGGGCAGTACGGATTTTAAATCCATGATCCTCCCGGCGCTGACTCTTGCACTTGCCATGTCTGCAAAATATACCAGACAGGTAAGAAGTGCAGTACTGGAGGAACTTCACCAGGATTATGTCACAGGTGCAAGAATGCGTGGAATCAAGGAAAGCGTTATCCTCTGGAAACACGTTCTTCCTAACGTAATGCTTCCTCTGGTAACATTGCTGGGACTTTCCCTTGGAAGTCTTCTGGGAGGTACTGCAGTTGTAGAGATCATTTACAACTGGCCTGGAATGGGAAATATGGCAGTAAAGGCGATTTCCTGTCGTGACTATCCTCTTGTACAGGGCTATGTACTCTGGATCGCGATCCTGTACATGTGCATCAACCTGCTTGTGGATCTGTCCTATACTTATCTCGATCCAAGACTTAAGGAGGATAGATAATTGAAAAAGGTATTACGAACATTCAAAGAAAATAAACAGTTCACTCTTTTCTTCATTCTGGGTCTCGTGGTGATCGGAATTGCGATCTTTGCGCCGCAGCTCTCACCATATGATCCACTGGATGCAGTTATGACCGAATCACTGCAGGAGCCAAGTTCCGCTCATCCGTTCGGAACGGATAAGCTTGGACGAGATCTTCTTTCCCGTGTTATCTTCGGAACAAGAACCTCTCTGATCATGACCTTATGTCTGGTTGCGGTGATCTTTGTCATCGGTACATTTTTAGGAGTTATTGCCGGATATTTCGGCGGCGTTGTGGATGCAGTGATCATGCGTATCGCAGATATGATGATCTCCTTCCCTGGGCTTGTACTGGCCATTGCCATTGCCGGTATGCTTGGACCAAACCTGGTCAATGCCGTTATCTCCATTGCGGCTGTAAGCTGGACAAAATATGCCCGTCTTGCACGAAGTATGGTCTTGAAAGTCAAAAAGAGTCTTTACATAGAGGCAGCTATAGTAAACGGAACAAAGACCTGGAAAATTCTTCTTGTACACATTCTTCCCAACATGGTAACCCAGATGGTGGTAACTGCGGCAGCAGATATCGGAACTATGATGCTGGAGCTGGCTTCCCTTTCATTCCTGGGATTTGGTGCAACTGCGCCGACACCGGAGTGGGGACTGATGCTGAATGAAGGAAGAACCTACATGGCAAAGGCGCCATGCTTATGATCTACCCTGGTATCGCTATCGTGATCTGTGTTGTTGTTTTCAACATGCTTGGAGACAGCATCCGTGATGTACTGGATCCGCGCCAGGATCAATAAAACAACTCTGTAACAAACCAACACCATATGATCAGTATATTATCTTTAGGAGGATGAAATGAGAAATAATGTAGTTAAAAAAGTGCTGGCTGCTACACTTGCATGTATGATGACTTTTTCCATGACAACAGTGGCTCAGGCAAAGGGTGACAAAAAAAGTGATAAGGAAATCACCATCGGAGTAACAAGCTTTGCAGATACACTGGAGCCGACAGAGCAGTATTTCAGCTGGGTTGTATCCCGTTATGCGATCGGCGAGTGCCTCACAAAATTCGATGAGAACGGTGAGATCGTTCCATGTCTTGCGGAAAAGTGGGAAAACAGTGACGATGGAAAAACATGGACCTTCAAGATCCGTGAGGGCGTAAAATTCTCCAACGGTGACGATATGACACCGGAGATGGTAAAAGCCTCCATCGAACGTACCGCTGAAAAGAGTGACCGTGTTCCGGAATTCTTTGATCTCGACAGCCTCGAAGTTGACGGACAGAACCTGATCTTCCATCTGAACAGAGCAAATGCAAACATGGCCGGATGCCTTGCAGACCCGCTGTTTCTGATCGTAGATACAAATGTAGATGATTCTACATTTGCCATGGAAGGACCGATCTGTACAGGACCTTACGCAGTAGAATCTTTCAGCCCGACGGATTCCTGTATCGTAGTAAAAAATGAGAACTACTGGGATGGAGAAGTTCCCCTTGATAAAGTTACACTGAAATGTGTGGATGACCAGACAACACGTTCCATGGCTCTTCAGACAGGTGAGATCGATATCGCTTACAACCTGAAAACAGAGAACCTGGTTGAGTTTGAGGGAAATGACAATTACGACATCCAGGAGCTTCAGTCTCTTCGTTCCACCTATGCATTCATGAACCAGAACGAGGATCATGCACTCAGCGATAAGGCTCTTCGCCAGGCACTTCTTCGTGGTCTTGACAAGGAAACATACTGCAACACTCTTCTCGAGGGTGGTGCAACAGCTGGTAAAGCACCGGTTCCTCCAACACTTGACTTTGGATTCGATGATCTGAAGGATGAGAATTCCTATGATCCGGACAGCGCAAAGAAGATCCTTGATGAGGCTGGATACAAAGATGTTGACGGTGACGGATTTGTAGAAACTCCTGACGGAGATCCTCTTGTTCTTGATTTTGTTATCTACACAAGCCGTGCCGAGCTTGGTGTATACGCACAGGCAGCACAGGCCAGTCTGAAGGAGATCGGTATCAACGTAAACCTGAACACAGTAAGTTATGAGACACTTCTTGACATGAGAGATTCCGGTCAGTATGACCTTCTGATCTGGAACGTGCTGGTAGCAAACACTGGAGACCCTGAGAACTACTTAAGAGAGAACTGGTACAGCTCCTCTGCAAACAATACTGCAGGATACAATAACCCGGAGGTTGACAAGCTTCTTGACGAGCTTGCGCAGACATTTGATGAGGACAAGAGAAAAGATCTCATCATCGATATTCAGCAGGATATCATGGATGATGCTGCAACTGTATTCTTTGGTTATGAGACAACCTACCTCTTCTCCAACAAAAAGGTAACAGGTGTTAAGATGTATCCAATGGATTATTACTGGCTGACAAAGGATATCACTCTTGCCGAGTAAAGGAGCGCTTATTTATGCTTGAGATCAAGGATCTTCCGTTCAGTACGGAAAACAGGCACCTACCATTGAACATTTCAACCTTTCCATGAAGAAGGGGGAGATCATCAGTGTGGTAGGCGAGAGTGGAAGTGGAAAAACAACCGTGATCCGTGCTGTCCTCGGCGCACTTGCCGGAGGTGGCCGGGTCAGCACCGGAGATATTCAGTTTCACGGACATTCTCTGCTTTCCAATACAAAGGATGAATGGAGAAATTTAAGGGGTACCCGCATTTCCATGATCTTCCAGGACTGCGGCGGAACCCTGAACCCTATCCGTAAGATTGGAAGTCAGTATGTAGAATATATCTGTACACATACGGATGTATCCAAAGCAGAAGCATGGAAGAAGGGATGCTCCATGCTTCAGAAAATGCGTCTTCCTGACGCAGAAAATATCATGAAAAGTTATCCTCACCAGCTTTCCGGTGGTATGCGCCAGCGAGTTGGTATTGCCATGGCCATGACTTTTAACCCGGAGCTGCTTCTTGCAGATGAGCCGACCAGTGCGCTGGATGTTACCACACAGGCACAGATCGTACGCCAGATGATGGAGCTTCGTGATGATTTCGGAACCGGTATCATCATTGTTACCCATAACATTGGCGTAGCAGCCTATATGGCTGATCAGCTTGTTGTTATGCAGAACGGAAAAGTTGTGGATCAGGGAACACGAGATGAAGTCATGGAGCATCCGACCAGTGACTATACAAAGAAACTGCTGGCTGCAGTGCCGGAAATGGAGGGACAGCGTTATGTTTAAGGAATCCGATATCGTACTCAGTGCAAAACATATCGTAAAACAGTTCCCGGCTTCCGGCGGCAGAACTTTAACAGCCTGCAATGACGTAACTTAAATGTTTATAAAGGAAAGACTCTGGGAATCGTCGGAGAAAGTGGCTGCGGTAAATCAACCTTTGTCCGCATGGTCATTTCTCTTGACAAGCCGACCAGCGGAGAGATCCTTTACCATGGAAAAAACCTCTCTGATCTTTCCAAAAAAGAAACCTGGCTGAACCGTCAGAACATGCAGATGGTATTCCAGGATCCGCTGGCGTCCTTTGACCCCAAAATGAAGATCGTGGATATTCTCACAGAACCCCTGATCAATTACGGAAAGCTGAAAAGAAGCGAAAAGGAATCCAAGGCCAGAGAACTTCTGAAAATGGTAGAGCTTCCTGAAGATTTTACAGACCGCTATCCACATAACATGAGTGGCGGACAGCGTCAGCGTATCAGTATTGCCCGGGCACTTTCCCTGGAACCGGAGATCCTGGTGTGCGATGAGGCTACCTCTGCACTTGACGTTTCCGTACAGGAGTCCGTGATCCGGCTTCTGGTACGTCTCCAGAAGGAGAAAAACATCAGCATGCTTTTTATCTGCCATGACCTGGCTCTGATCCGTTCCTTTGCTCATCAGATTGCTGTCATGTACCTCGGGAATATCGTGGAGGTAATTCCGGGAGAGGATGTTACGGAAAAGTCTCTTCATCCATATACACAGGCTCTTCTGGGGGCACAGTTTCCATTCATATGGATCAGAACAAAAAGATCGAGAGCATCGAAAGTGAGGCCCCCAGCCCTCTGGATGTTCCTCATGGCTGTCCATTCCAGAATCGTTGCGAACACTGCATGGAGAAATGCAGGACGATCCGTCCTGTGCTCACAGAAGTAGAGTCCGGACATGAAGTAGCCTGCCATTATGTAACGGAAAAATAAGGAAATGCACAAAACAGTATGATTTTTAAAAACTTTAAAGTACTGGGCATTCTGCTGCTGTCGAAGACGGAGATATCCAATATACAATAGGTGTTGTAGTATATAATCAGGACAGCCCGGAAATGAACATGTTCATGAATTATTACAGAGAATACATCGCGCTGACAGGTGGTTCCTCCGCGGAAACTACATGCATCTTCAGAAAACGATCGGTGTTCTGAAAGCTCTGGCTGAGAAGGAGGGGCTGACTTATTCCGAGGATGTTGAGAAGCTTGCATATACAGTGGAAGATGTGCAGAAGCGTATGGAAGAAAAATAAACAGAGATTTTGAAAAAGAGCTGGGCCGCCTTATATGGTTCAGCCCTTTTTCTTCATATAAAATACTTTTTTTATGTAAAAAAACGAAAAATTCTCTTTACTTTCTAAAGTTAATATAATAAAATTTATAAATATGTGTAAAACTGGTTTAAAAGCAGAAAGCATGGGGATGCATAAGCAAAATCCTCATGTTTTGTGATTTTAAAGCAGAAACATGGAAGGGAGAGAAACAATGACAACAGCACATATTTGTATAATGGCAGCCATTATCGTCTATCTGGGTGCAATGATCTTTGTAGGTTATCTTTGCTCCAAAAACAATAATGACAGTTCTGATTTCTATCTTGGAGGACGAAAGCTTGGTCCACTTGTCACAGCTATGAGTGCAGAGGCTTCTGACATGAGCAGCTGGCTTCTGATGGGCCTGCCGGGACTTGCTTATCTTACCGGTATTGCAGATGCAGGCTGGACAGCCATTGGCCTTGCGATCGGAACTTACGTAAACTGGAGGATCGTGGCAAAAAGAATCCGCCGCTACACACATGTGGCAGGAAATTCCATTACATTGCCATCCTTTTTCAGTAATCGTTACAGAGATGAGAAAAAGATCCTGCAGTCTATCGGAGCGATTTTTATCGTGATCTTTTTTATTCCGTATACAGCTTCCGGATTTGCAGCCTGTGGTAAACTTTTTGCAAGTCTCTTCGGTGTAAAATATCTGCCAGCTATGATCATCAGTGCACTGGTCATCGTTGGATACACCACACTGGAGGATTCCTGGCAGCATCTACCACGGACTTTATCCAGAGTATCATCATGTCCATCGCTCTTGTGATCGTATTTGTATTCGGGATCAGCACAGCAGGTGGTATTGAAGCAGTTGCAGACCATGCAAGATCACTGCCCGGATATCTGACTATGTTTACTACATATGATCCAACAACCGGAACAGAACAGGCATATCCACTGCTTAATATCATTTCCATGCTTGCATGGGGACTTGGATATTTCGGAATGCCGCATATTCTTCTTCGTTTCATGGCGATCGAAGACGAAGAGAAGCTTACACTTTCCAGAAGAGTAGCAACTACATGGGTAGTGATCTCACTGGCAGTAGCAGTACTGATCGGTGTGGTAGGACTTGGAATGACAGCAGCAGGAGAGTTTGACCTTCTGGAAGGCTCCGCATCTGAGACAATTATCGTTCAGATCGCAGATCTTCTCAGTAAACATGGTGTAATTGCAGCAATCCTTGCAGGACTCATCCTTGCAGGAATCCTGGCATCCACCATGTCAACTGCAGATTCTCAGCTCCTGGCAGCATCCTCAGCAGTTTCTTCCGACCTTCTCGGAAGTATCCTGAAGGATAAAGAAACAAAAAAAGAAAGCATGGTAGCCGATAAGATCACGCTTCTTCTCATCGCAGTAGTAGCCATGTTTATTGCCCGCGACCCGAACAGCTCTGTGTTTACTATCGTATCCTTTGCCTGGGCAGGCTTCGGAGCCGTATTCGGCCCGGTGGTACTTCTGGCATTATTCTGGAGACGTTCCAACTGGCAGGGAGCCTGGCAGGAATGATCTGCGGCGGTTCCATGGTATTTATCTGGAAATACGGAATCAGCACGCTCGGCGGCGCCTGGGGAATCTATGAACTTCTTCCCGCATTCCTGTTGGCCATTGCAGCAAACATCATTGTCAGCCTCATTACCAAGCACCATCCAAGGAGATCACCGACGAATTCGACCTGGTAAACCAGAAATAAAATATTTTTCGATAATAGTCAATAATTCACACTGATACAAAACAAGCCCGATACAGATTGTAGTAAAGATATCTGTATCGGGCTTGTTATCTTTTTATTATTTAATAAATAAAGTCACACCGCCAAAGTTTTTCCCTCAAGCTTTTTTAACAACTGCTCCATTGTTAAATTCAACACCGGATGCCGAAGATACGGTGCGATCTCCACCATAGGCTTCAAAACAAAATCCCTGTTTTCCATATCAATATGAGGCACATGTAGTTCCACTGTATCAATGATCTCATTATCGTAAAACAGAATATCCAGATCCAGTGTCCTTGGTCCCCAGTGAATGATCCTTTTCCGGTCCGCAGCCTGTTCCAGCACATGCAACCTGTCAAGAAGCTCCTCCGGAGAAAGCAGCGTCCGGACTCTTAAGGCTCCGTTGAGAAACTCATCCTGCTCCACATCCCCGTAAGGCTCCGTTACAAGATACTCGGAAACCTTTTCAACAACAATCTCTTTCATATCCCGAAGACCCTGGATCGCATTGTCCAGGTATTTCTTCTTATCCCCCATATTGGAACCAAAAGCAATATAAGCCGTATGCCAGCCTCGAGTAATTTCCACAGCAACGGTTTTCAGCGGAAGGCCTACCGGAGCCCAGGGCTTTTCAATACGGAGGGTGATCTTTTTAAGAAGAGGGAGAGAAAGCAACAGCGTCTCTGCCAGATTCTCCACAGCAGCCTCCAGAAGTTTATAAGTATTTTTCTGAAGAAAATCGGTGATCATATGACTGACTTCTCCATAATTGATGGAAGCAGAAAGATCATCTGTCAGCCCTGCCGGACGTGTTTCTGTATACATAACAGCAGAAACAACAAATTTCTGTCCGAGAGCTGTTTCTTCCGGAAACACACCATGGTTTGCAAAAATCTCAAGATCTCTGATTTCGATTTTATCCATCAGTTCCTCCTAACGTCCCAGAATAGCTTCTGTCATCTGGATGACGCGTTTATTTTCTTTGATGTCATGAACACGGACAAATGCACAACCCTTCATAACACCGATCACCGATGTGGCAAGAGTTCCCTCTACACGCTGATCTACAGGAAGATCAAGGGCAAGTCCGATCATGGATTTTCTGGAGGTACCAAGAAGTACCGGATATCCCAGCTTCCGGAAAAGCTCCAGATTATCCATGGTCATCAGGTTCATCTCATAGGTTTTACCAAATCCGACACCAGGATCAAGGATGATCTTATCATCGGCAATACCGGCACGTTTGGCAATATTGACACATTCCTGGGTTTCTGCCAGCATATCCACAATAAAATTATTGTATTCAGTATTATCTTTGTTATGCATCAGACAGCAGGGAGCCTGATATCTGGCAATGACAGGAGCCATTTCAGGATCATATTTCAGTCCCCAGATGTCATTGATAAGATCTGCTCCGTGTTTCAGGGCTTCTTCCGCAACACATCCCTTATAGGTATCTACAGAGATGGGGATATCAAAACGCCCTTTTACTGCTTCGATAACAGGAAGAATACGCTCGATCTCCTCCTGTGCGCCAACCGGTGTATGCCCCGGACGTGTGGATTCCCCACCGATATCAAGAATATCAGCACCTTCGGCGATCATAGCTTCTGTATGTTTCAGGGCATGATCCATATCGTTCCATTTTCCGCCATCTGAGAAAGAATCCGGTGTAACATTTAGGATACCCATAATATATGTTTTGTTTTTTACATCAAACTCACGATTTCCGATTTTCATGGAAAAACCTCCTAATATTGGATCGTCATATTTTTTTTAGCAGGAGACCAGTAACATTCCGGCTCTGCTTTACAGGAAAAACAGTTTCTGGAGCTTTTGTCCGCAGTATAGAGCAGTTTTCCAAGAACTGTCGGATCCGTCTGAGCTCTGTGACCACGTATTGCCGCAATGATCGCTTCCATTTCTTCCATAGAAAATCCAAGCTCGTTTAAGATCTGTCCTGCGATAGCAGCACCGGCCTCATCATGAGGAGTGCCATCTTCATACTGTCTGGCCCGTCCGATATCGTGAAGAAGGCAGTACAGTAGATCAGTTCCTTTGAAACAGGAGCATTTTCCTCAAGTGCCGGATATAGGCAAGGC
>ENA-OQLB01000626-OQLB01000626.1-human-gut-metagenome-genome-assembly--contig:-NODE-626-length-18954-cov-1.523663_pt1 | contig 18954 bp, 17 predicted proteins | sample MGYA00242656_ERZ504813 | MGnify/ENA primary metagenome ERZ504813 (study PRJEB26092, sample SAMD00036388) | human gut metagenome | host: Homo sapiens | study: EMG produced TPA metagenomics assembly of... | reverse complement strand
CAAAGAAATTATTCAGTTTACAACCAATGCTATTTCTAATGAATTTCCAATCGATGATTCTAAATCAATTGGCTTATTCTTAAAAACGGCTGGAGATTTAGAACGAGTTGGAGATCATGCGGTTAATATTGCTGAACGTGCTGAGAAATTATATAGTGAAGATGAACATTTTTCAGATGAAGCGATGAGAGAAATTAAAATTATGAATGACCTGACAAGAAATATCTTAGAGGAATTAAATGTCTTAAATCGCGATGAACTTCATAACATTGTTGAAAAAGTTGATGTTATTGAAGATAGTATTGATATTACAACACATGAATTTTCACTTAATCAGTTAAGACGTTTGCGAGATAAAAAAATGTACGCCGGAACATAGTGCATTATATACAGAAACATTAATTGATTTTGAAAGAATTGGTGATCATGGTTTAAACATTGCCGTTGCTTTTGATGAAATAAAAGATGATTTAACAGAAATGGCTTAACTAGCTGCTTATGCAGCTAGTTTTTTTATAAAAATAAAATCATATTGAAAGGGTAGATGATCTTATTTAATAATTTATTTAATAGACCGGCACGATTATTAATAAAGAGTTCTGTTATTTGATAACTCTCAGTATCTTGATAATCAATAGGTGTTATCTCTTTTGAGTCAAAATTAAGTATTTTTGCCCCAGGGATTCCTAATAGGATCGGTGAATGACTAGCAATAATAAACTGTGAGCTGCTTGCTAATTCATAAATAGTAATTAATAAAGTTAGCTGGCGCTGGGGTGATAATGAGGCTTCAGGTTCGTCAAGAATATATAGACTATTCTGATTAAACGATTTGAATCAATGTTAAAAAACTTTCACTATGTGATTGCTGGTGTAATGATTTACCACCATAATAGCGATAGGGATTAAAAACATTTTTTTCATATCATTCTAATTGTGTTGCGAACATTATAAAAACTTTCTGCCCTTAAAAAGAAGCCTTCATCAGGACGACGATAACCACGATCAAGGATTATTGCATGATGCAAAGATGAATGAGTATTGTTAGTGTGAAAATTAAAGTTCAAAGTTCCCCCCCTCAGGGTTAAAGCCATATTTAATAGCGATTGCTTCTAATAAAGTTGATTTTGATACTTTTGTATCTTTTAGCAGCGTATCTGATCAAAAAAGTAATCGGATTATCAAAATCAAAGTATTTAATTGTAGCAATTGTATTTAGATAACTGTTTCGCTCGATTAATCATGATCAATAGTTATACGATTTATAAATAGGTACTCATTTCATCACCTCTAGTTTAATCATAATACAATTTATTGTGATAATCTATTTTTAATTAATAGATAGTACATATTTTAATGATATAATAAAAGAATAAATAAAGGTGGGAGGATATATTATGAAGATTGATCGGACATATGCAATTTATTTTCACCAACTTACACTTCCAAGAAGTCAGCTGTTAGTATTGCTCGTGGACTTGAGGGAGAGTTAAGTGAAATTGATTTAACACTAGAAGAAACGATTCCAGAGATGACATTTAGTCGTCATGATATTGTAGTTTTTGGTTTTCCGGTTTACGGTGGAAGAATTCTTCACGAGGCTTTGGAACGGTTAAAATCATTTCGGGGTGATCATACATCATGTGTAATTACTGTTACATATGGAAACCGTCATTATGATGATGCATTATTAGAATTATTTAATACTGTTAAGGAGCAAGGATTTATTCCTATTGCTGGTGCAGCTTTAGTGGGTGAACATACTTATGGTCAAATTCAAGTGGGTCGTCCTAATCGTGATGACTTATATCGTGATGAATTGTTTGGTAGTTTGGTGCGGCTAAAAATTAAAGATGATAATTTTTCATTTGTTTCAGTACCAGGGAAATACCCATATAAAGAAGGAGGAACTGGGGGAAAATTTCGCCCAGAAACTAATGAACAGTGCAGTGGCTGTGGGGTTTGCGTCAATATGTGTCCTACAAATGCTATTGATATAGAAGATTGTAAGACAATTAATAATGATTGTATTGCTTGTTTTAGATGTATTCGTATTTGCCCAGTCCATGCTAAGAGTATGAATAACAATCAAGAATATCAAACATTTGCAGAAAGTTTTAGCAAGAAACTGGCAACACCTAGGGAAAATGAATACTTTATTTAAATTTTTGAGTTTTTTATTAAGCTTTAAGAGATTTTAAAATGTCAGAAAGATAGGCTTTTATGAAACTGGTGAGAAAATTATTTTCTTGCTAGTTTTTCTATTTGTAATCTATGTATAATATATCTATGAAGATTAGACGGAGGAAATAATAATGAAAAAATTAAATTGGGGAATTATTGGCAGTGGTGTAATTGCTAATGAAATGGCTCAGGCTTTGTTGGATGTAATGGGGAGATATATGCGGTTGGACATCGTGATATGAATAAAGCAATTGATTTTGCAATGAAATATAAAATTAAAAATGCTTATGGAAGTGTTGAGGAATTATTAAATGATCCTGATGTTGATGTTGTTTATATTGCAACACCCCATAATAGTCATTATGAAATCATGAAACAGGCTGTAGCAGTGAAAAAGCATGTTTTATGTGAAAAAGCAATTACTGTAAATGATCGTCAATTGGAAGAAATTGTTGCTTTAGCTAAGAAAAATAATGTTGTTGTACAAGAGGCTATGACAATTTTCCATATGCCGCTATACAAAAAATTAAAGGAAATGGTTGCTGCAGGAGTAATTGGAAATGTAAAAATGATTCAAGTCAATTTTGGCAGCTGTAAAGAATATGATGTTAATAATCGTTTCTTTTCAAAAGAATTAGCTGGTGGGGCATTATTAGATATTGGTGTTTATGCAACAAGTTTTGCCCGGTACTTTTATCATCAAAACCTAATGTTGTAATTACAACTGCTGATTATTTTGAAACTGGGGTTGATGAACAATCAGGAATCATTATGAAAAATCAAGATGGTCAAATGGTTGTAATGGCTCTAACAATGCGTGCAAAACAACCGAAGCGTGGGGTCATATCAGGAGAATTGGGGTATATAGAAATTAATAATTATCCGCGGAGTAATCAAGCAACGATAACTTATACTAAAGATGGTCATCAGGAAGTCATTGAATGTGGTGATGATAAACAGGGACTACAATACGAAGTTATTGATATGACAAGATTATATTATAAATAATCTTGGTGAATATGAATTACAGTTAACTCGGGATGTAAGTTCACTGCTAAGTCAAATTCGGACTCAATGGGGAATGATTTATCCATTTGAATAATTTAACATTTAAGAGGGGATGATGATTAAGAATTATTATGCATGATTAGTGTACTGATTTTTGCTGAGATTTTCATTGTTACATTTATTAGTGTGGCACTTCAACATCAAATGAAAGCTCTAAAAATATATCGACTTATAAAAAACAATTGTTAGTTTTAGATAGCAGTGATAATTTTTGGAATGAGGAACGAATAAAAAAAGTAGAAAACCGTTATTATGCGATTTAAATGTCATGGTCAAATCAAGATCATGAAACATTAAAAGATTATTTGCCCCCACATTGTTAGAAAAATGGGAAACTAAGAAGGAACGTATAAAAAAAGATTAAATTATTGGATATGGTTGTTGAACTATACGATAGAAAATGATAATGAGGATTGTTTGTGGGCTTATATTGAGGAGAAAATAGAGTAATTACGTGATGAACAAAAGACTTTTGTAAGAATACTGGAAATTTATAAGAAATAGTAATAATATATGTTTAGATAAGTTTGAAAATTGATTGGAAAGAATTGTTATGAAAAGTTCAAATCAAAATTTGAATATAGTAATAGGGTGTTTGAAAAGGTGCTATTTAATTATAAAATTTATCAATTTTGTATAAGTAGTCTTGGGAAAACTGTGAGCAGGATAGTTTTATGATATATTATTTAAATTTTGAATAATAAAGAATAGACGTGTGAAATATTCGCACGTCTATTTATATAGATTTGGTTTGATTATTTTGTTATGAATGATGCGTTCAATATATTCGTATACAGTAATACTGCGATCGTTCATTGCTAAAACTAAATGGTAGGGATCTTTAAAGTTTTTTACATGACTTTTAAGAAGATTAGCTAACTCAATAATATGCTCATTATTTGAAGTTAAATCTGTTTTAATAACCATCTGTTCATTAATCTTAAAATAAATTGGATGAGCGACTTCACTTCCAAATGAGTGTATTCTAAATGTTTGATTATACCATCCAATTTCACATTTTTTAATATCCTTAAAGGCAATTTTATCTTGATACATTTCTTTATTAAAAAGCGTATTAATAATTAATTTAAGGATATTAAAATAACTTGTTGATTTATAATAATATATATATTTGATTATCATAATCCGTGCTGGCTGGTAAAATAACGCTCTTACAGTGAAGATGAAGTAAGTGATAAAGAAAATTATTCCAATTGTAATGATGGCTGGAGCCCAATAAGGACTATTTAAATTTTTGGCCCAAGTACTTTTAGCTGCGAGTAAGACAATGATCAGCATGATACTCCATAAACCAGCTAATAATAATAAAGATAAGATTTTTTGTTTAGATGCTTTTGTAGATAGTGTTTTCATTTTTTTAGTTTCCTTTCTGTAAAAGAAATAGCATGTTTTTTTAACACTACAAGTAAATCTTGATATCTTCTTCTTGAAATAGCAATATCTTTATTTTCGTAGTTTTTCATAATTACATTTTCACTGTTTAAAGTAATTAATCTAAAGATATTGATAATTGCTGAACGTGAGATTTTAAAAAAAGGTTTTTGGAAGCATTTTTTGTAGATATTCAAAGTTTTGAATAAAAATGCGATATGTTTTGTCTAATGTGTTTAGATATGTCATGCGATTTAAATATTCAAAATAAACAATATCATTTGTTTGGGTATTGACGATGCCCTGATCACTTTTAAATAGTAGTAATTTTCGTTTATCAAGATAATCGATGATATCTTGAATTGCTGGAACAAATTTCGCTTTAATATCTTGATAGCGCAGATAGCTGGAAATATTAATACCTACTGCATCGAAAATAGTTGAACCGTCTTTTGAGATAATTAGTACAAGCATATCATTATTATTTTCAATTAATGTTTTAGCATAATTGATTTCCTTGATTATCAAAAGAATCTTCAATAATACAGAAATCCATTTTTTTTGTAAATAACATTTCCTTATCATGAATCTCAATGATACGATATTCACTGTCAATATTTTTAATGATTAGTTCCTTTAATTGTTTGATCACACTATTATCAACAACCATTAATCCAATTTTTTTCATTTAGAAATCTCCTTTATTACTTGCAGTTATCTTTTACACCTTTATTATAGGGGCTTACTTTTAGTATATTTTAATTATTGTATGAATGGTATAGTTTATTGTATGAATGGTATAAAAATATCTTTTGGACAATAAAATTAGTGATTTCTCATTAACTTTTCGCTTGTAAAGTAGTAAAATTAAAGTATAGATAATGACTAAGATTAGGAGGAGGTGCAGATCATGCGCAAGAACATTATTACAATTAGCCGTGAATTTGGTAGTGGCGGTAGAACAATTGGTAAAGAGGTAGCAAAACGATTAAACATACCTTTTTATGATAAGGAATTAATTGAAAAAGTAGCTCGAGAGAGTGGATTAAATGTGAATTATATTGAAGAACATGGTGAATATGCACCATCTAGTAATCCTTTTGCTTATGCTTTTTTAGGTCATTATATTGATGGGATGTCAATGAATGATTATATTTGGATGATGCAAAGAAAGATTATTTTAGAATTAGTGCAAGAAGGACCATGTGTAATCGTTGGGAGATGTGCAGATTATATTTTAAGAGATCGAGATGATTGTTTTTAATGTCTTTATTTGTAGTGATCTTGATAAAAAAGTGGAACGGATCGTCAGATTATATGGGGAAACAGATGAGAAGCCTGAGAAACGTTTAGCTGATAAAGACAAAAAAAGACGAGCAAATTATAAATATTATACTGATCAAGTTTGGGGGTTAGCGCAAAATTATCATTTATGTTTAAATAGTGGTGAAATTGGAATCGATAAATGTACTGAGTTGATTGTTGATTTAGTCAAATAGTAGTTAAGATAAAGTAACTATTACTTTCTCTTTTTATGAATTGAAGGATTACATATGCTATACTGTATTGGAAAACATTATAATAAAAAGACGATTATTTTATTATGTTAAGAACTAAAAGATAAAATAATATGAGGATAAGTAGATGATAAAAGCAATTTTTTGATATTGATGGAACACTATTGGATCATGATACACACTTAATGCCATCTAGTACTTTTGAAGCATTAAAAAAATTACGGAAGAATGGAATTAGATTATTCGTTGCTACTGGGCGGCCACCTAATAATCTTAAAGTGATTCAAGATTGTTTCGAGTTTGATGGTTTTCTCACAAGTAATGGACAGTATTGTTTTAATCATGAAGTGGTTATTCATGAAAAATATATTGAAAGAGAAGATATTAGAAATTTATTACCATATATTAACAAAAATCAGATTCCCGTATTATTTGTAGAAATAAATGGTAATTATAGTAATATCCAAAATTATTGTCTTGATGAAGCTGCTAGATCACTGAATAAAGAGGGCTATCCCATTAAAGCTGTTAATGAAATAATTGAAAGTAAGATAATTCAATTAATGGCATATATAGACGAGACTAAAGATAGTGAACGATTATCATATATGCCTAATTGTAAATCAGCACGCTGGACATCGCTCTTTGCGGATATCATCCCTATTGATGGCGGAGAAAATAAGGGAATTGATCAATGATAAAGCACTATCAAATTAATTTAGGTGAAGTAATGGCATTTGGCGATGGGAATAATGATATTGATATGTTAAAACATGTTGGAGTTGGTGTTGCTATGGGGAATGCTAATGATTTAGTTAAGGCAGCTAGTGATTTTGTTACTGACACGATTAATGATGATGGCATTTTTAAAGCATTAAAAAAATTTGAATTAATTTGAAAGGGTGAAAATGATGGAGCAAGAATTAACAAAATTCTTAACTTTTTGGGATCATTTAAATGAAAACGAAAAAGAGTTATTAAAACAAAATGCCACTCTTCAAACTTATGCTAAAGGCATAACAATGCATCGTGGTAGTGATGATTGTTTAGGTGTGGTTTTAGTGAGAAAGGGTCAATTGCGGACATATATGTTATCACCAGATGGACGTGATATTACACTATATCGTTTATTTGCAGGTGATGTATGTATTCTTTCGGCATCATGTGTTTTAGAAACGATTACATTTGATGTTTTTATTGATATTGAAGAAAATAGTGAAATCATTACAATCACGGCAACTTTATTTCAACAATTGGCGAAGCAAAATATTTATGTTGAAACATTTGGGTATAAAATGGCAACCAATCGTTTTTCTGATGTTATGTGGGCGATGCAGCAAATTTTATTTATGTCTGTTGATAAACGCTTAGCTATTTTTCTTAAGGAAGAAGCTGAAAAGAATAATTCTTTAGAGTTAAAAATTACTCATGAACAAATCGCTAATATATGGCGACGGCTCGTGAAGTTGTAACTAGGATGTTAAAATATTTTAGTCAAGAGGGTATTGTAAAAATATCACGAGGAAAAATAACAATAGTTGATAAACATAAATTAGATAAACTAACTATTGATTAATTATGGAATAATCATTATGATTATTCTTTTTATTAAGTTAATTAATTTTTTTCAAGTGATTATGAGTTGAAATTCAAGCTGACATTAAAGATAATAAATCTATATCAGTAATAGTAATTTGTTATATAAAAATAGCTATACTGCTAGAAATAGAATGGGAGGAAGAAGTAATGTTACGAAAAGATTTTTTTATGGGGTGGGGCAGTTACAGCTCATCAAAGTGAAGGTGGATATACACTGGATGGTAAAGTACCAGCGGTTTGTGATTTAACAGTTACCGGTGAATATTCTGATTTTAAAGACGGAATCGATAGTTACCATCGTTATGAAGAGGATTTTGATTTATTTCAGGAAATGGGATTTAATGCTTATCGTTTTTCACTTGATTGGTCACGTTTAATGAGCGATGAAGGAGTATATAATGAAAAAGGATTTGTGTTTTATGAACATTTTATTGATGCACTGCTTAAAAGAGGAATTCAACCAATTCCAACTTTATATCATTTTGAAATGCCAGCATTTTTATATGAGAAGTATAATGGATTTTATAGTCGCAAAGTAGTCGATATATTTGTAGAACTGTGCAAAAAGATTGTTGATCGTTATCATGATAAAGTTGAAAATTGGATTATTTTTAATGAACAAAATGGAATTTTACAGAAAGGGCCAAAAATGTTTTTTGGGGCAGTTTGTCCGGATGGAGTTGATACTCAAACGTTTGATAATCAAATTATGCATAATACTTTGATTGCTCATAGTCTTATTAATGAATATATTCATCAAAAAGGTGGTAAGGTTATGGGAATGGCGACAGTGGTTCAAAGTTATCCAGAAACTTGTCATCCTCTTGATACACTTGAAAGTATGAAGGCTCAAAGTGAAGCTTATGTTTTTTTAGATGTTTTTGCAAGAGGACATTATAATTCATATTATTTTACAAATATGAAAAATGAAGGAACAATGCCTGAAATCTTAGATGGTGATTTAGAAATATTAAAGAAAGGGATTACGGATTCACTATCTATTAGTTATTATATGTCGACAATTTCACATTATGGTGAGGAGAGTCTAACAAATATTAATGATGTTGTAATTAAAAAGAATCCTTATTTGGAAATGTCAGAATTTGGCTGGACGATTGATCCAACTGGTCTTAGAATTACTTTAAGACAATTGTATGATCGTTATGAAATGCCAATATATATAGTGGAAAATGGTTTTGGTTATAATGATCAAATAAATGCAGATGGCCAAATTATCGATGATTATCGTATTGATTATATGAGGAAACATCTTGAGGAAATGAAATTAGCGATTCAAGAAGGTGTTGATTGCCGTGGTTACTTGTCATGGGGACCGGTTGACATTTTAAGCAGCCGGGCACAAATGAAGAAAAGATATGGTTTTATTTACGTCAATCGTGAAAATGATGATTTAAAAGATATGCGTAGAATTAGAAAAAAATCATTTACCTGGTATCAACAAGTAATTGCATCAAATGGAGAAGTACTATAATCGAGGAGCATGTGCTATACTATTTAATGAGGTGAAACAAAGATGAAAGTGACGATGAAAGATATTGCTAATAAATTAGGAATTTCAATTAATGCCGTTTCAATTGCACTAAATGATAAACCTGGTGTCAGCGATGAAATGCGTTTGGAAATTTTAAAAATGGCTGATAAAATGGGTTACATTAATCAAAAAAGACAATATCTATCAGTTTATTCTAAATCAAATATTTGTATTTTAATGCAAAGTTATTATGCAGATACAGGACACTTTTATTCGATTGTTTTACGGTCAATCGTTGAACAAGCAAAAGTATTTGGTTATTTTTCAATTTTAAATTATTTTGAAGAAGGGCACTTCGTAGTACCTGAATGTATTGAAGAAAGGAAAGTGGCTGGAATATTAGTTGTAGGCAAAATATCTGATAGTAACCTGCTGCTGCTTAAAAATATTGGTGTACCCGTTGTTCTAGTAGATTTTACATCATTATGTACACCGTGTGATTGTGTTTTGACGCATAATAAACAAGGTAGTTATATGATGACTACGCATGTTATTAATAAAGGGTATCAACGGATTGGTTTTTTTGGAGATTCTTGATTATTCCTTTAGTTTTGAGGATCGTTTTATTGGATTTAAACAGTCACTGTTAAAGAATAATATTGTTAGTTATTCAAAGGTTGATGAATATATTCAAAAATATTCTTTTCTACAAGGAATTGAAGAATATGTTTTAACTAATCAAATTGATAAAATAATTGAAATTTTGAATACTAAAAAATTACCAGAGGTCTTAGTATGTGCAAATGATTCTAATGCATTTGCTGTGATTACTGCGTTAAAAGATATGGGCTTAAAAGTCCCAAGGATATTAGTGTCGTTGGATTTGACGATACACCGTTGTGTGTTAAATCAGTACCGCAGATCACAACAGTTCAAGTTCAAAAGGAACTGATGGGCGAGGTGGCGGTATCTAATCTAATTGATCGGATTCATCGTAAAGATAATATTCCGATGACACAATTATTAAGTGTGAAAATAGTTGAACGAAACGTCTTTAAAAATTTAAAGACGTTTCATCATTTATAATTCAACCATATTCTACTGATTATAAAGGTTTATAAAAAAACTTTTTCAAGTGATTTTTCGTTGAAATTCAAGTGATAATAACTAAAAATAATAGATGTAGTAAGCGTTTTCAATATTATTTAAAAGGAGGATATTATATGATTAAAAAGGCATTGAGAATAATCCTGTCATTAGTTATGTCTTTTGGGCTTGTTTTAAGTTCCATGAATGTAACTTATGCAAGTGAGAGTGATTTTGCAACAATCAAAACGCGTTTAAAAGATTACTTTTTAACTTTAGACACGATTGATGATGGGTCAAAAGTAGAAACATGCTATGTTTCAAAAGCAAAAGATTATCTTGATTTGATTCAAGAAGATGGTGCTTTTGGGGATGTTGACTACAAAGCGACATCAAGTGCTGCTAATGGAACAGCATGGTCACCTTATTTAGCTCTTGATCGTCTACAAGCAATTACAGTTGCTTATCATAAAGAGGGAAACGCTCTTTATCATGACGAAGAAGTAATTAATAAGCTAAATAAAGCAATTGTTTATTGGGGAAAAATGAATCCATCTTCTTCTAACTGGTGGGAGAATCAAATTGGAGTTCAATTAAGATTTTCTAGAATTGCTTTATTTATGGAAAGCATTGTAAGTAAAGATGCAATGGATATTATGCTTAATAAATTATTGGAAAAAACACCAGTTAAATATGGTACAGGTCAAAATAATTTATGGTTTGATCAAAATTATGTTTATTACGCAATTATTACAGAAAATGGGACTAAACATACCAATCTACAGGATTTAAGAAATTAGATTTAAAAGAACTTGTAGATGATTATTTAAGTTATTGCTTAGTTGTTCAAACTGATGATAATACTGCTGAAGCAGTTCAGGTTGATAACAGTTTCTATATGCATGGTAGGCAGTTCTATTCTAATGGATATGGAATGTCAATGTTTAGAGATATGAGTTTTTGGATTTATATGCTAAGAGAAACTAGTTATGCATTTGAACAAGATGTCATTGATTTAATGGCTGATTATATGATTGATGGGACAAGCTGGACAATCAGAGGAGATATTATGGAGCTTTACCTTGGATATCGGCCATATGATTATGATGTTGGCTATGATAACTATGCAGCAGAGTATATCGATCCACTTAAGAGAATGATTGAATCAGATCCTGATCGAGCTGATGAATATCAAGCAATCCTTGATAACATCCAAGGAAAAAATACAGTTAATGGAAAAAATGGTAATTATTATATGTGGCGTTCTGGTTATGCTTCTCACATGCGAGATGGGTACGGAGTTAATATTAAAATGGACTCTAACCAAATCATCGGTGGTGAATGGCGTGGCAGCTGGTCAGGTTATGATAAAGACGGAGGACAATTAATTTATTGGACATCATCAGCAGCTTCAACAATCACAGTTGACGGAGATGAATATACTAACGTTTATCCAACATATGATTGGGCTCATTGTCCAGGAACAACAACAGCAGCACGAATCGTTCAAGATTATGCTAATGCAGGTCGTTTTACAAATGGAACTGAACATACAATTGGGGTATCCAATGGTAAATATGGAAATACTGCTTATGATATGAATAAAAAGGGGACTCAAGTAAAGAAAGGATATTTCTTCTTTGATGATGAATTTGTTGCTCTAGGTTCGGGGATCAATTCTACTGAGGGAGTCAATATCCATACAACATTAAATCAATGCGAAGCTGAAGATGTAAATGTTGGTGGTCAAAGTGTGGCTGAGGGAACGAAAGAACAAATTTATAACACTAATTGGCTATATAATGGAAAAGTTGGATATGTTTTCTTAGAAAATACGGATGTAGTTGTAAGTAATAGTGTTCAAACTAATAATCCGTCATTATGGGATGAAGCAAAAAAAGAATGAAACTCCGGCTACTTTTACAGCTATTTAGATCATGGATTAAAGCCAAGCAATGATAGCTATGCCTATATTGTCGTACCAAATACCACAGCAGGTGCAGTTAGTCAATATGCCGGTAATACACCAGTTACTGTAATTGCTAATAACGAAAAAGTTCAAGCGGTAAGACATGAACGGTTTAAAACAAACTCAAATTAATTTCTATCAAGCTGGTTCATTGGAATATAAAGATGGCTATATAATTACTGTTGATCAACCTTGCAGTATTATTATTGATGAATCAGAGGATACAAGAAAAATCTCTGTAGCAGTCAATGATACAGCAGCCAATCAAACTGTAAATGTAAATTTAAATTATGATAATCAAGAAACACAAACAACATTTGTTTCAGGAGCATTACCATATGCTGGACAAACAATGACGTTATCAGAAGGCTCAGATAATCGTTATCATACTAATTCTTCAATGATTGGACACGAAGTCGAAAAAGCTTTTGATGGTGATGAAAATACATATTGGCAAAGTGAAGAAACGCAAAATGAATGGATCAGTATGTTTACTGGCAACAATAAACATTTAGCATCTATGAATATTCTTTGGGGTGATAATTATGCTAGTGCTTATGATGTTATGGTTTCTCAAGATGGTAAAAATTATGAATTATTGAAATCTGTAAGTAATGGTGATGGTAAGACAGACACGATTGAATTAAAAGGAGTCTACCCATATATTAAGATTATCATGAAAGATGGAAATGGAAATTGTTTTGAAATTAAGGAAATTACATTTAAAGCAAGTGATTCAATAGCGCTTAATAAATCTGTTGAAGCAAGCAGTACGTCAACAAATGACCCTGGAAATACTAAAGAATTAGTTGTAGATGGTAATACAAGTACAAGATGGAGTTCATTACGAAATGAAGATGAGAACTGGATCATGGTTGATTTGGGACAATATTCGGAAATTAATGCTATGAGCATTCAATGGGAATCCGCTTGTTCTGATGATTATGATATTCAGGTCTCTAGTGACAAAAATAACTGGATAACGGTTAAAGATAGTATGGCAACTGGAAGTAGCTTATTGGATGAATACAATTTTGATGAACCTGTATATGGGCGTATGTTAGAGTTTCGTCACATAAATCAAGAACTTTAAAATATGGTATTAGTATTTATGAAATTTCTGTGTATGGTTCTTATAAAGATGAGGATATTGCAGCTAATAAAATGCATTTTCAAGTACAATAAAGGATTTGAACTTACCGACTCATGCAATTGATAATAAAGCAATACGTCTTGGATTTCGAGTGCAGCCGGTGATCAATGGATCTATGTAGAATTAAAAGGAATTTATAAAATTTCAAGTATGCAGGTTGATTGGGGAAATAATTATGCACCTAATTATGAAATTCAGATTTCTGATGATGCACAAATGTGGCAAACAGTAAAAACTATAATTGATGGACAAGGTGGTAATGAGAACATTTCAGATTTAGGTAATCAAGAAGCACGATATGTTAGATTAAAATTAAATGGTTCTAGTGGCTCATCATACCAAATCATCCAGTGGTCAGTTTATGGCGAACTTGTTGAAGCAGAAAATTTAGAGAATATTGCTTTAAATAAAACAGCAACAGCTTCTTCAGTTTATAACAATGTTTATACTGCAAATAGAGCTATTGATGGAAGTTTTGAAAATAATGGTGGAAATGATCAATCAAGATGGGTTTCAAATAGAAATTCGAATGATGAATATATTCAAATAGATTTAGAAGCGAATTATGATTTAACGGGTGTAAAACTTTATTGGGAAGGAAATGGTGCTAAAAAATATCAAATTCTTGTCTCTGAAGATGGAAAAACATGGCAAAAGGTTTATCTAGAAGAGAATGGACAACCTGGAATTGCAAATATCCCATTTAATGAAACTGTTACTGCTCGGTATGTTAAAATGCTAGGTATAGAATGTGCTTCTAAATACGGATATTCATTATGGGAATTTGAAGTGTATGGAAAATTACACCAAGAACCAGTGGTGCCTGAAGTAAATATTGCATTGAATAAAACCTCTAAGGCAAGTAGCGAGTTTACTGACCCTAATGATGGTAATAAAACATATCAATCTTTATTAGCGTTTGATGGCAAAGGTACAAATGAAACAGTTGATGGAAAGCAATCACGCTGGGTATCTTTAAGAACAAAAGATGATCCAACAGCAACATCACAATGGATCTATGTTGACTTAGAAGCTGATTACGATATTTCTAAAGTTGTTCTTAACTGGGAAGGAAATGGTGCTAAAGAATATAAAGTGCAAATTTCTAATGATGGTCAGAATTGGACAGACATATCACATATTACAGATGGTAAAGGTGGTATTGATGAACTGACATATAAAAATACAACAGGCAGATACGTAAGAATGTTAGGAATCGAGCTGGAGGAATTTATGGATATTCATTATGGGAATTTGAAGTTTACGGGGGAAGCTGTATTAGAACCTGAAAATCCAAATGTAAATTTAGCTTTGAATAAATCTTCGAATGCGAGCTCAGAATATGTTGATTCGAAAGATGGAAATAAAACATATGAATCTTCGCTAGCGTTTGATGGTAAAGGTACAAATGAAATAGTTGATGGAAAGCAATCACGCTGGTATCTAATCGGAAATCTAATGATGAGTGGATATATGTAGACTTACAAGATATTTATAATATTTCTAAAGTTATTTTGAATTGGGAAGGAAGCGGTGCAAAGAAATACAAAGTGCAAGTTTCTAATGATGGTCAAGTTTGGACAGATATATCAGATATTAATGATGGCGATGGAGGTCTTGATGAATTATCATATAAAGATGTAACAGGACGATATGTAAGGATGTTAGGGATTGAAGTTGGAAGTGATTATGGGTATTCACTATGGGAATTTGAAGTTTATGGAACAACTTTAAAATCTAAGTTACAGGAAATTTATAAGAAATATAAAGATTTAGATATTTCATCATACACCCCTAATAGTATTGCGCGATATCAAGAAGCATTAAATAATGCTGTTAAAGTTTATAACGATGATGATGTTACATCTGAAGATATCTTAAAAGCAATTGATCAGTTGGAAGATAGTGTTAAAGGACTTACTAAGATTGTTGATAAAATGGAGTTGGAAGAAACAATCAATTCAGCAAGTAAACAATTAGATACAGCTAAATATACCCCTCAATCAATTGAATTACTTACAGTCACTTTACAAAAAGCTAAAGAAGTTTTCAATGATGATAATGCTACGAAACATGAAGTTGATGAAGCAATTAATAAATTAAATGAAGTAGTCGCAGCAATTAGTTGAAAAAGCTGATAAAAATAATTTAATATCAATTTTTAATACTGCATTGAAACTTGATAAAGAAAAATATACTTCTGAAAGTCTTACTAAAGTTGAAGCCTTGTTAGAGAAGGTAGAATCAATTATTGATGATGAAAATGCTGCACAGGCAGAAGTCGATGAGATGTATGACCAATTGCATCAAGCGTTAGATCAATTAGTGATAAAAGAAGATGTAAATACAAACGATAAAGTTGAAGGTGATGTAACAGTTATTCCTACGCCAGAAAAAGAGATACCAAAAGATGATAGTACTTCAGCAGCTAAAACTGGTGATTCAGTATCTATTCAAATATTGGCGGGAACATTATTGATCAGCATCTTAGGAATTGGAATTTTAAGAAAAAAGAAACAATCATAAAAAGGAGACTTGGAATTAATTCCAAGCTCCTTTTGTTATATAAATAGTGACATATCAGATTCTTCACCGTTAGCTAACATAGTAGCAACTCCCGATAATGTAACACCATCAATCAATTCTTCTTGTTTAATGCCCATTACATCCATACTCATCGAACAGGCAATTAGTTCAACACCATTATCTTGAGCTAGTTTGATTAAATCTTCTAAACTGTCAATATTTTTATCTTTCATAATAGTACGGATCATTTTAGCTCCCATACCACCCATATTCATTTTTGAAAGCGATAGTTTTTTTGAACCACGAGGCATCATCATTGCAAACATTTTTGAAATAAAATTTTTTTTTGATTTTAACCTTTTCTGTCGTCGAATGATATTTAGTCCCCAGAAGGTAAAGAACATTGTGACTTTTCGTCCCATAGCCGCTGCGCCATTAGCAATAATAAATGATGCAATTGCTTTATCTAAATCTCCAGAGAAAACAATCATATTTTTATTATTTTTATTTCCGTTTGAGATACTGTTCTGTCCTTTCTTTATTTTAGCACTGCTAATTCCTTTATTACAGCTAAGTTCTATTAGTTCATTACCAGTACGACGACAATAGCCATCTAGATCTGTAGCAAAAGCCGTCCGTAGTTTGAATTTCAATAATATCGCCATCTTTAGCAGTTTCTAGTGATGCTGATAATTTTACAATCGGACCTGGACACTGAAGACCGCAGGCATTAATTTTAATTGTTTCTGGATTTTCTATGGGACAAGCAGGATGCATTGTCTTGATTTTGGGTTCATCATGTTCTTGATTAAAAATTGTATTATATAAGCGATATCCTCCATTGAGATTATAAGTATCAAAACCATTTTGACTTAAAATCCGTGATGCTATATAGCCTCTAAGTCCAATCTGGCAGGTTACATAAATAGGTTTATTTAAATTAAGCTCATGAAGACGAGTTCGCAAGGAATCCAATGGAATATTAATGTAACCATCGATGTGACCATTTGCATATTCTAATTCAGTACGAGTATCTAATAGAATCACACTGCCATCACGGGGCAGTGATGCAACATCATCCCAATTATATTGTTTGATCTTGTCAGTAAGAATATTTTCAATTACAAAACCAGCCATGTTAACAGGATCCTTTGCTGATCCATATGGTGGAGCATAGCAAAGTTCTAATTCAGTTAAATCAAAACCCGTCATTTTGGCACGAATAGCAGCTGCTAAAACATCCATGCGCTTGTCAACCCCATCATAACCAACTATCTGAGCCCCTAAAATGGTTCCCGTTGATTTATCAAAAAGGACTTTTATTGACATATTGACCGCACCTGGATAATAGCCGGCATGATTAGCTGAATATGTGTAGACTTTATCGTAATTGAGATTTAATTCCCTAGCAGTTTTTTCATTGATTCCGCTACTTGCAACAGTTAAGTCAAAGACTTTTAAAATTGATGAACCTTGTGTTCCTTGATAATGGCGATCAAAACCGCAAATATTATCAGCTGCAATTCGTCCTTGTTTATTAGCTGGGCCTGCTAGGGGTACATAACTTGCTTTATTAGTAACAAAATTTTTGATTTCAATAGCATCGCCTACAGCATATATATCTTTGATTGATGTTTCCATCTTATCGTTGACGATGATTGCTCCGCGAGAATTAGTTGCAATTTCTGTATTTTTTACAATCTTAGTTTCAGGTACCACACCAATTGCCATAATTACCATATCTGTATCTACAGTTTGATTATTTAGAGTAACTGTCAGCTTGTTATCGGCTTCATTAATAGCTTGAAGTTCTGTTTCTAAAACTAAGTTAATTCCTTTGCTTATAAGATGTTGATGAACTTCACAAGCCATCTCATAGTCAATCGGAGAAATGACTTGATTAGCCATTTCTACAATCGTTACATTTATTCCAGTTGAATGTAAATTTTCTGCCATTTCAATACCAATAAATCCCCCACCTACAACAATTGCATGTTTTGGTTTATGGTATCAACGTATTCTTTTATTGCATAAGTATCAGGGATATTTCTAAGTGTAAAAACTTTATTTGAATTGATTCCAGGAATATTTGGCTTGATTGGTTTTGCTCCCATTGAAAGAAGTAATTTATCATAACTTTCCTGATATTCTTTTTGTAATTGATGATTATATACAGTAACGGTTTTAGTTTCAGGAGTAATAGCAGTAACTTCGTTAAAGTTGCGAACATCGACATTAAAGCGTGCTTTAAAACTGTCAGGAGTTTGTAAGGTTAAAGCCTCTTGATCAGTGATTTCACCACCAATATAATAGGGTAAACCACAGTTAGCAAATGATATATATTCATCTTTTTCAAACATAATAATGTTGGCAGATTCATCTAAACGTCTTAGACGAGCAGCAGCTGAAGCGCCACCAGCGACTCCGCCTACGATAAGAATTTTTTGATTAGTATTCATTTTTTTCCTCCATAATTATTAATCTATGATTCATTTTCAAGATTATTATAATTTTAATTTAAAATTAGTTCTGTAACTAGGTCACACAATTATAAGAATAGTGGTTTAGTAAGGAAAATTATTTAATAATGAGATATTCATGTATTTTGAATTATGTATACATTTATTATCTTCAATATTCAATGAAGTCAAGTATTGATTTATATTAGAAGTAAGATTGTTATCTTTCAATAATGTTAGGAAAGCTATACTAAAACTAAATATTTTGATAATTATCAAAGAAGTGATAAATATTTGTAATAAAAAATACAATTATTTTTATCTATTCAGAATAATTAATTAGAGTTTAGGATATGAATATCAGCGTTATTAATAAAGTAATTTAGAAGCTAGATAATTATCTATATTAAATTGATTGACTAATTTGTTGATGTAATGTAAAAAATGGATTGTTGATAATTAAATTAGACAAGAACCAAAACCATTCATAATTACGATACACTTCTTAA
>ENA-OQLB01000625-OQLB01000625.1-human-gut-metagenome-genome-assembly--contig:-NODE-625-length-19064-cov-2.519723_pt1 | contig 19064 bp, 27 predicted proteins | sample MGYA00242656_ERZ504813 | MGnify/ENA primary metagenome ERZ504813 (study PRJEB26092, sample SAMD00036388) | human gut metagenome | host: Homo sapiens | study: EMG produced TPA metagenomics assembly of... | reverse complement strand
AATGGCTGTTCACCGGGGTACGCCGTGGGGGCGGTAATCGGCCGCCGTCGCGGCTGTCAAGCCGAATTCCAGCACCTTCATGCCGGGGTAACCGCATTTGCGCAGCAGGGCATTGACATCATCGGTCAAAAGCCAGATCCTCGGCAATGATGCGTGGCTCACCGAGCTTTTTCTTGATAGCGGCAAACAGTGCATAGCCGGGGCCGGTACGCCAGCGTCCGCCTCCGCCGTTTTGTTGCCGTAGGGGATGGCATAGTACCCCGCAAATCCGCGGAAGTGATCGATGCGCACCACATCATAGATGCTGCACATGTGCGGATGCGACGAACCCACCAAGCATAGCCGTTCTGCGCCATAGCGTCCCAGTCGTAGAGCGGATTGCCCCACAGCTGCCCTGCGGCGGAGAACCCGTCCGGCGGGCAGCCTGCCACCTCGGTAGGGTTGAGATCGGCATCAAGCTGGAAATCCTGCGGCTGCTCCAAACATCGACACTGTCAAGCGCGACATAGATGGGCAGATCCCCGATGATCTGGATATGCTTGCTGTTGGCGTATTCTTTCAGCGCCTGCCATTGGGTGCAGAACAGGTACTGCACAGCCTGCCAAAAGGCAATGTCCTTGGCATAGGTTCTGCGGGCAGCCTTCAGGCGTCCGGCTCGCGCTTACGCAGGGGATGCTCCCATTCCTGCCAGCAGGCACCGCCGTGTGCGTCCTTCAACGCCATGAACAGTGCGTAGTCCGGCAGCCAGAAGCGGTTTTTCCTGACGAAATCCCGGTAATCGACCGGGGGTGCCGCCAGCAGGCGCTCACAGGCGGTGCGCAGTACGGCGTAGCGCTTCTCATACAAGGCGCCGTAGTTGATCTGCTCCGGTGTGCATTGCCAGTCGATGTGCTTGTACTCTTTCGGCTTCAGCAGACCCTGCGCTGCAAGGGTGTCAAGGTCGATAAAATAGGGGTTGCCTGCATAGGTGGAAAAGGATTGATAGGCTGTCGCCGTAGCTTGTCGGGCAGACGGGTAAGATCTGCCAGTATGCCTGCCCCGCTTGGGATAAAAAGTCTACGAATTGCCGTGCCTGCTGCCCCATGGTACCAATACCGTAAGGGGAGGGCAGGCTGGAAATGGGCATTAAAATGCCGCTTGCTCTCATCCGGAAAACCTCTTTTTCTTACGGGGAGAGTTTCGTTACGCTCTCTCCCTCGATGAGTTCAAAAGGAACCACCTCATGCACGGCGGTGCCGGGTTCCTTGATTTTGTGCAGCAGAATTTTGGCGCTGCGCAGGGCCAGCTGCTCTTTATTCTGGCGGATGGTCGTCAGGCGGGGGACGCTGTACTGCCCAAGGGCAATGCCGTCATACCCCGTGACGGAGATATCCTGCGGGACGCGCAGACCGTGATCCTGCAGGGCGCGTATGGCACCCAGAGCCATAATGTCTGACATGGCAAACACAGCGGTGATATCCGGGGCAGTCTCCAACAGATGCTCCATTGCCTTGTAGCCGTCTGCAAGGGAAAAGCGCGCGTGGGCATACTGCTTATCCGTAGAGAACGGCAGTCCCAGACGCAGCATGGCCCCCTGCACACCGGCCAGACGCGATAAGCTGGGCCTTGACAGGTTGGGATAGCCGCCGATCACGCCGATGCGGCGGTGGCCATGATCGTACAGATACTCGATCATACGGTCGGCTGCTGCCATATCATCAACCGTCACGCTGGACAGATTGGAGATCTGCAGGCTGGCGGCGCTGTTGGTCAGCAGTACACAGGGGATGCGCAGGCTTTCCAGCTCGGTCGTAAAATACTCAAGGTTGGAGCCCAGAAACATAATGCCGTAGGGCTTGCGCTCGGTGCAGATACGCCTGGCCTGCGCGACCTCGTTGGCTTCCTCGTCGATATAGTAGACAGTGGTACATAACCGCGGTTGGCGATCTCGCTTTGCAGTTGCTCCAGAATACCTGCGAACAGCATATTCTGGATGCCCTTTACGATCAGGACAATGCCGTCATTTGCCTGCTGCTTTAAGTGCTTGGCGTTGGCGTTGGGCTCGTAATTGTGGCGGTTGACTACCTCCATTATGCGCCGGCGGGTATCCTCGCTGATGCCGGGGGCGTTGTTCAGCGCCCGCGACACTGTGCCGACCGCGAAGCCGGATTCTCGTGCAATGTCTTTGATCGTCATGGTGAGGCCTTCTTTCGGTTGCAATCAACCCTTGACTGCACCGGCCACCACGCCGTCAATGATGTACTTCTGGCAGACGAGGTAGAGCACGATGACCGGAAGAACCGTGATCATGATGCAGGCCATCATGGGGGCCATTTCTACCTTGCCGTAGCTGCCGCGGAAATACTGGATCGCCATGGGAATGGTGCGGAAGGTTTTGATATCCAGCACCAGCGTGGGGAGCAGATAGTCGTTCCACACCCACATGGTTTCAAGAATAGCGGTGGAGATCATCGTGGGCTTGAGGATCGGGCAGACCACCTGGAAGAAGATCTGCAGGGGATTGCAGCCGTCAATCATGGCGGCCTCCTCAATGGCGATGGGCATGCTCTTGACAAAGCCGGTGAACATAAACACCGCAAGGCCTGCGCCGAAGCCCAAGTAGATGATGCAGATATTATAAGGGTTGTTGAGCTTTAAGGTGTCAGCCGTCTTAGCCAGCGTGAACATGACCATCTGGAACGGTACGATCATGCTGAACACGCACAGATAGTACATACCCTTGGATAGCACGCCCTGCACGCGGGTGATATACCACGCGCACATCGAGCAGCAGAGCAGGATAAGTGCGACAGAGCTGACTGTGATAATAAAACTATACCAGAAAGAGGACAAAAAGTCCATCTCCTGAATGCCGTAGATATAGTTTTTTAAGCCCACAAAAGTCTCTGCATTGGGCAGCTCAAAGGCATGGGTGGTGGTGATAGCGCGCTCAGTCTTTAAGGAGTTCATCAAGATCATGAATACCGGATACAGCCATGCTACGCACAAAATACCCAGCAAAACGGACAATACCGCATTGATACGGCGGTCTTTTTTTTGTTGCACCCATTATTGCTGAACCTCCTTAGAACGAGTGGCCTGCAGCTGGATCAGCGAGATCACGACCACAAACAGGAAGAATACGACAGCCTTCGCCTGGCCGATGCCCTTCCACTGGGGTCCGGAGCGGGCGTAGAAGGTATCGTAAATATTGTACGCCAGCATCATCGACTGCTTGGCGGGTTGCCGGCGGTCAGAGACAGGTTCTGGTCGAACAGCTTGAAGGAGTTGGTCAAGGTCAGGAAGGTGCAGATGGTAACGCTCGGCATAACCATGGGGATCTTGATCTTGAACAGGATCTGGCGGGAGGTAGCACCGTCAATGCGGGCAGCCTCGATCAGATCGGTGGGGACATTCTGCAGGCCGGCAATGTAGATGATCATCATATAACCGATCTGCTGCCAGCACATCAGAATGATCAGGCCCCAGAAGCCGTAGGTGGCATTCAGTGCCAGCAGCGGCTTGCCCCACGCGGTCAAAAGGCCGTTGAGCAGGATCTGCCAGATGTAGCCCAGAACGATACCGCCGACAAGGTTCGGCAGGAAAAAGACGGTACGGAACACATTTGTGCCGCGCATGCCGCGGGTCAGCAGCAGGGCAATGCCGAAGGCCAGCACATTGATCAGCACGGTGGACACCACGGTAAAGGCAGCGGTGAACCAGAACGCATGCATGAAGGTGGCATCGGACCAGATCATTTTATAGTTGCTGAGTCCCACAAAGGACACATTTTTAACGGTCGTGAATTTGCAGAAGGACAACCCCGCGCCCCAAATAAACGGCCAGACAAAGCCGATAATAAAGGCAATAAGGGTAGGCAGCACAAATACGGGCCAATAGCGCTTTATTGCTTTTTCCATGGAAAAGCACCCCTTACTTTCAAATAAAAAAGCAGGGCGGGCGAATTTCGCCGCCCCGCTTATCGGTGTTTTAAGGAATTATCTTTACGCGGCAGCGTTCAGAGCAGCTCGGTAGCCCAGCCATCCACGAAAGCGGAGACAACAGCGTCCCAAGTGCCGGTGCCGGAGCGTAAGCAGTCAGAGCAGAACCAACGCCGTTCTTCCAGTTCTCAGAGGGCATGGTGGAGAAGCACCAGGCCACAGGGTCTTGCCGGCAGCAGTCAGAGCGTTGTCGACCTTGACGAACAGGTTGGGGGACTCAACGGCCTTCTTGAAGGGGATAACAAAGCCCATGTCGTTTGCCATGGCAGTGGTGCCTTCCTCAGAGGTGACGCACCAGTACATGAAGTCCAGCGTAGCCTGGATGTCATCGGCACTGGCTTCCTTGTTGACGCACCAGAAGTTCTCGGTACCGGTGCAGAGGCCCTGATTGGCTTCGTCGCCGACGCAATGTAGATGGGCAGCATGGTCAGATCTTCATCGGTGAAGGGCTTGCCATCGCCAACGAGGTTGTTGTACTCCCAAGAACCATTCTGGAAGAAGACGGCCTCGTTGTTCAGGAACTCGTTGCGGCTGTCATCACCGGTCTTGCCGGCCAGCTCAGCGGGATCGCAGGTGGAGTTGTTGATGTACAGGTCAAAGATGTTCTTGTAATCATCGAGGTAGGTGCCCTTGATGGCGTCGGTGGTGTCAATGCCGTCTGCCTGATACTCAAAGTAGATGGCAGGTTGGCCAGATGGGTCTTGTAGCGCCAGTCAGAGGAACCGTCCATGCCGGCGGAGGTGAAAGCGGCGAAGCCGAGCTCGTCCTTGCGGGCGGTGATGTCCTCAGCAACCTTCTTCAGGTCGGCGAAGCTCTTGATGTCCTCAGCCTTATAGCCGGCCTTCTCGAGCAGGGTGGTGTTGGTGATCAGGCCGTAGCTCTCGATAACGTAGCCGATGCCGAGGGTGGCGTCGCCGTCCTTCAGAGCGTAGGAATCACTGGTCAGCTCACCGGCAAGAGGAGTGCCAGACAGGTCATAGCAGTAGTCCTTCCAGCTGGCCAGACCGACGGGGCCGTTGACCTGGAACAGGGTGGGCGCATCGCTCTTGGCCATCTCGCTCATCAGGGTGGTCTCGTACTGACCGGAGGCGGCGGTGACGACCGTTACGGGAACACCGGTCTCCTCGGTGTACTTCTTGGCCAGATCCTGCCAAGCCTCATCCTGCTCGGGCTTGAAGTTCAGGTAGTAACCTTGCCTGCAGCGGTAGAGGTAGCGGCGGCGCTGCTTGCGGCTTCACTGGAAGCAGTGGCTTCACTGGAAGCAGCGGCAGTGCTGCTGGAGCTGGCGGCGCCACCGCCGCAGCCAACCAGCAGACCGGCAGTCATAGCGGCTGCCAAGGTCAGGGATAAAGTCTTTTTTGTTTTCATGTTTTTTCCTCCTTCTAAAGAAAAACATTTTGAAACAAATTTGTGTGTCCGTTCCGGAAACGGTTCCGTATCGGATTGACATAATAATATCCCAATTTCAATGAAAAATCAATAGAAAAATGGCAAAAACAACTAACTTTGTTGAATTACACGAAGAACGGCAGTGCGATTTGGTAAATATAGCCAAAGAATTGTTCCGTAATCGCGGAAACGGTTCACTCGCGCGGGCAAAAAGCTGCCCGCCACGCAGATAGAAAGATTCCTATCCATTGTTTCGATGCAATCACAGTATCTCATTGCAGAGAACGCAGGGCCGCACAGTGTGCGTTCCCTGCGTTCATAGAAAGAATTCCTATTATTTCCGGTATTCCCGTGGCGTCATCCCAAAATGCGCTTTAAACTCTCTATTAAAATAGGAGAGGTTTTCAAACCCGCACTGCTCGGAAATGCTCAAAATAGTGTCCTCTGTTGTGCGAAGTGCCTCGGCGGCAGCGTTGAGACGATATTCCCGCAAAAAGATGATAAAGGTTTGTCCGGTCATCTGGCGGAACCACCGCATAAAGTGGTTGGGGCTGCACTGGCACAGCGCGGCGGCATCCGCCACGCAGACAGCTCGCTGTAATGGGCCGAAATCCATTGCAGTACCGCCCGCAGCCGCTGGGTGCTTGCTTTTTCAGCGGGGGGCAGCGCCTTGCTTTGGGCAATCAGCAGCGCCAAAAAACGAAGCAGCGCCCCTTTGATGCAAAGCTCATAGCCAAACTGCTTGCAGCGGTTGGCCTCCTCGGCCTCTTTGAGGCAGTCGGCAGCCTGCGGATACCAGACCTCGTCCGGGGTGATATGCTCCGGCAGTGCCAGCCGCCCGCTTTGCAGCGGCAGCAGATATTTTTCCGCGCAAAGATCCTCCGCACCGCGAGAAGCTCAACATCAAAGATGATGTTTTCGTATTCCATCGTGCAGCTTTCGGCCTGCCGTATCGCGTGAAGGGTGCCCGGCGTCAGCACAAAGATGTCCCCGCTTTGTGCCGTACAGACCTGCGCACCGGTCTGCACAAGGCCGCTGCCGCGCTTTATATAGATCAGCTCCATGCTGTCCTGCCAGTGTACAGCCACCTGCCGAAAGTCCCCCGGTATGGTGCAGGGTAGATATTGAACGGAAATCGCACTTCGCCATGGTGCTTGGTTTCCTGCAGAGAAGATCGATTGTCCATGGTTTTTTCCTCCTGATGTTAGGATAGTACCATATTTTGCAGTGAATGCGCAAGTTTTTTCTTGTTTTGTGTGGTATACCTTAGGTACAGAGAGAAACTCTGGTCGTCACAGTAAAGGAGGACTTGTTTATGAACTTTACCGAAATGCTGCAAAGCTATACCGGCAAACCGCTGGCTGACTGCACGAATCAGGAGCTGTATCTGGCCCTGCTGGAGATCGTCCGGCATAAGAGTGCCGATAAAGTGCAGCCTGTCACAGGGCGTAAACTGTATTATATCAGCGCTGAGTTTCTGATCGGCAAGCTGTTGTCCAATAACCTTATCAATCTGGGCCTCTACGATGCTGCCCGCGCCGCCCTCGCCGCTGCAGGCAAGAGTCTTTCTGAGATTGAGGAGGTCGAGCCGGAGCCGTCTTTGGGCAACGGCGGTCTGGGCCGTCTGGCGGCCTGCTTCCTCGATTCGCTGGCAACGCTCGGCCTGCCAGGTGACGGCGTAGGTCTGCGCTATCATTTCGGCCTGTTCCATCAGTCCTTTGAAAACGGTCTGCAGAACGAGAAGCCCGATCCGTGGCTTACCGCCCACAGCTGGTAGAGAAAACCGACATTACCTATCCCGTACAGTTGGCCGGCAAGGAATACACCGCCCGCTGTATAAGCTGGCTGTCACCGGCTACGGTGCACGCACCAACACGCTGAACCTGTTCGATTTGGACAGCATTGATGAGAGTATCGTGCATGACGGCATTGCCTTTGACAAGACCGATATTGACAAGAACCTCACGCTGTTCCTCTACCCGGATGATTCCGATGAGGCAGGCCGCCGTCTGCGCGTGTACCAGCAGTACCTGATGGTTTCCGCCGGTGCGCAGCTGATCCTTGCAGAGTGTGCTGCACGCGGCTGCGATTACCACGATCTGGCAGATTACGCAGCCATTCAGATCAACGATACCCACCCGAGCATGGTCATTCCTGAACTGATCCGTCTGCTGGGCGAGAAGGGCATCGAGTTTGAGGAGGCCGTTGAGATCGTCACCAAGACATGTGCCTACACCAACCACACGATTCTGGCAGAGGCGCTGGAGAAGTGGCCGCGCGCTATCTGGATGCCGTTGTGCCGCAGCTGATGCCGATCATTGAAAAGCTGGACGCGCTGGCCCGCACCCGCACCGATGACGAGAGCCTCGCCATTATCGACAAGGATGATCGGGTACACATGGCGCACATGGACATCCACTTTACCCACTCCACCAACGGCGTGGCAGCCCTGCACACCGAGATTCTGAAAAACTCCGAGCTGCACGGCTTCTATGAGCTGTACCCCGAGAAATTCAACAACAAGACCAACGGCATCACCTTCCGCCGCTGGCTGCTGGAATGTGACCCGCGCTTGACGCAGGTGCTGGAAAAGCACATCGGCTCCGGCTTCCGCAAGGATGCCGCCGAGCTGGAAAAGCTGCTGGCGTTTGCAGGCAATGAGGTTGTGCTGAATGAGCTGACCGCCGTAAAGACCGCCAACAAGCAGGAGCTGGCAGACTGGCTGCTGCGCACCCAGAATGTCACGGTGAACACGAAGGCTGTCTTTGATATTCAGTCCAAGCGCCTGCATGAGTACAAGCGCCAGCAGCTGAACCTGCTCTACCTCATCCACCAGTATTATGAAATCAAGGCAGGGCATCTTCCGCTGTGCCGCTGGTCAGCATCTTTGGCGCCAAGGCGGCACCGGCCTACATCATCGCCAAGGACATCATCCATGCACTGCTGACCTTCTCCAAGGTCATTGCGCAGGACCCCGAGGTTTCCCCGTGGCTGCAGGTCGGTGGTTTGTCGAGAATTACAATGTGACGGCAGCCGAAAAGCTGATCCCTGCATGTGATCTGTCCGAGCAGATCAGCCTTGCCTCCAAGGAGGGCATCGGGCACCGGGCAACACTGGAAGTTCATGCTCAACGGCGCACTGAACCCTTGGCACGATGGACGGCGCGAAATGTCGAGATCAGCCAGCAGGTCGGCAACGACAATATCTACATCTTCGGTCAGACCTCCGATCAGGTCATCCACCGCTACGACGCCGGGGACTATATTGCTGCCCAGTGGTATGAGGGCGACCCCAACATCCGCCGCGCCGTGGATTTCCTGACCAGCCCGAAGATGCTGGCCGCCGGGCATGAGGAAAACCTCAAGCGCCTGCAGAATGAGCTGATCCACAAGGATTGGTTCCAGACCCTGCCGGACTTCAACGCCTATGTGGTGCGCAAGGGACAGGCGCTCAGCGACTACGCCTGCGACCCGATGGCTGGCGCCGCAAGTGCTTATCAACATTGCTAAGGCAGGCTTCTTCTCCAGCGACCGCACCATTGCGGAGTACGACCGCGATATCTGGCATCTGGCAAATAATACCAAATCGAGTGGGAGGCTTTCTTAAATAGAGAGCCGACCTCTCACACCACCGTGCGTACCGATCGCACAATACAAAAGAGGCATTCCGGCAATGCCTCTTTTGTTGTTGTGGGAGAAGATGGATTCCCTGTGGCGGTCACAGCGTTTTGAAGCGGGTGGGGGAAATGCCGTATTCCTGCCTGAAGGCCCGGTAAAAGCCGGAATAGTCCGAAAAGCCCACGGATTCAGCCACAGTATCCAATGCGGTGCCTTCCTTGATGAGCGTCTTAGCGGCGATAAGCCGCCGCTGGGTCACAAAACGGTAGTAGCTGACCCCCATACGCTTGCGGAACAGCTGGCTGACCGTGCTGGCGCTGACATGAAACTGGCGGGCCGTGTCATCCAGCGTGATATGCCCGGCCAGATGATCCTCGACATAAGACATGATCTCGTCCAGCAGCTCCCGCTTTTCAGCGGCAGGCTGGGCAACACGCCCGCTGCCGAAATCCCGCCGCAGCGATACAAACAGCTGCAGGGTATTGGCAAATACCGCAGCCTCCCAGCCCGGCTCTGCGGCCGTATACTCCCGCACACCGCGGCGGAACGCAGCCTCATAGGCGGCGATGCTGTCGGTGGCAGATCACCGGTGCGCAGCATACAGGCAGCCGGTTCAATTCGTCCAGATCCGGCCATTGTGCGCGCAGCAGCTCCACACAGGCGGGACTGACCCAGACAACGATACGGGCGTACTTTTCCTGCAGGCGTTCAAGAAACAACGGTCGATGGCTGACACCCGGCGCGATAAGCAATATATCCCCGCGCTGTATCCGGTAGCGGCGGGTGCCGATCAGATATTGCAGGTTGCCGCTGCGGATAAATATGATTTCATAGTAGACATGGCTGTGCAGCCCCACCACATCCTCCGTGGTGCTTACATCCTCCTGCGTCTGCACCAGCGGATCGTCCATCTCAATTTCCTGATAGAAGTTTCCCGAGTTGAAATGCAGCATCTCCAGCAGCTTTTCCTGCCGCTCCCGATTGCCGGAGTTCTCTCCCATGACGATGCCCAGCGCCCGGGCCTGCCGTGCGATTTCGTGCAGCTTCACAAAAATTATCCTCTCTCTTTGTGTAATTCAGATATAGTATACAGTAAAATTGCTGGATTTGCAATATAGAATGTCATTTTTGCAATTTGTATTTCCGTTTTAGCACTGTATAATATGAACAACAAAAGCAGGTATGTGTTGCGGCAGGCCTGCACAGGAATTGTAACCCGCATCCAAAAAGGAGGATATTATGGCAAAGACAAAGACCCCGAGCGGTCTGTCCATGAAGCACAAGATCGGCTACGCCTGCGGTGACCTGGGCGGCTGCATGACCTTCGCCTGATGGCTCCATCGTCACCCGCTACTACACGAATGTTCTGCAGGTCAACACCGTTGTGCTGGCTACGATGCTGCTGGTCTGGAATGTATGGGACGCCGTCAACGACCCGCTGATGGGTGCCCTTATGGACAAGGTGTTTGCAAAGCACCACGGTCAGGGCGGCAAATTCCGCCCCTGGCTGCTCCGCTCCGCCCCCTGCGTGGCGATCACCTTTATCATCTTCTTCACGGTTCCCACCTACTTCAAGGGCGTCACGATGCTGGTCGTGCTGTTCTTCTGCAAGATCCTGTATGAAGGCTTCTACACGATGTTCAACATCCCGATGGGCTCGATGCTGTCCGCCATGGCAGATACCGACGGCGAGCGCGCCGCCCTGTCCAGCGCCCGCGGCTTCGGCAGCATGATCGGCAACATCATCCCGATGATCATCATGCCCCAGCTTCTTGCCAAGTTTGGCGATACCAGCAAGGCCTTCGGCATCGGTGCGACCCTCTGCGCCATTGTCGGCTTTGTGTTCTGTATGCTGCACTATGCCTGGACTGAAGAGCGCCATGTCAGTGTTGCCCCCAGCGAGAACAATGACAGCGTTAAGCTGACCGACATTCTGAATGTTTTCCGCGTAAACCGGCCGTTTCTGGCGCTGTGCATCCACGGCATCTGCATCTGCACGATGCAGTATGTCAGCAGCACGCTGGCACCTACATGTACGGCGATGTGCTGGGCAACATCGGCATGATGAGCATGGCCAGCGCCGTGAGCATGCCTCTTGGTATTCTGGCACTGATCATCACCCCCAAGATCGCCGACAAGGTCGGTCTGGAGCGTATGATCCGCATCTGCCTGCTGACAGCCTCCGCCATCTACTTTGTGCTGTTCGGCGCACTGATGGTTGCTTCTGTTCCGGCAATCGCCTACATGCTCATCAGCTCCATCGCGATGGGGCTTGCCAGCGTGTCCATCTACATGCAGTGGGGTCTGGTCGGTGAGGCCATCGACTACAACGAGATGATCACCGGCAAGCGCACCGAGGTTCCATCTACGGCACCTTCAACCTGACCCGCCGCATCGGCCAGACTGTGGGCAACTCCGCCGCCGTGCTGGCGCTGGGCTGGATCGGCTATCAGGCCGGTGCTGCCACCCAGACCGCGGGTGCCCTGACCGGCATCAAGGCGCTGGTCATGCTGATCCCCGCTATCTTCATTCTGGGCAGCTGGATCGCTTTCCGCTTTGTCTGGAACATCACCCCTGATGTGCGCGCCAAGATGGCCGCTTTCAAATCCGGCAAGGAAACCCCTGCCGCTGAATAACGCCTGATCCCGGGGCTGTGCGGCAATCCTGCGCAGCCCCTTTCCTGATTGGAGGTAACGACTATGAGGACTCGTATTTTACCGAAGATGCTCAACAGTGAGGTCGAGGAATATCTGCAGCATAATGACATCATCATTGTGCCGGTCGGCACGGTCGAGATGCACGGCGGCTTTCCACTGGACAGCGAGACCGTCATCAGCGAGGCATACGCCCTGCGGATGGCCGAGGCCTGTGACGGCCTTGTGCTGACCGGACTCCCGTATTTCTATGCCGGGGCGACCGCTTCGGGCCGCGGCACTGTGCAGGTCAGCGTGCGGCAGGGGATAGACTACCTGTCCGCCATCGCCCACAGTCTGCTGCGTCAGGGCTTCAAGCGGCAGATTTACATCAGCTTCCATGGCCCTGCCCACATGACCTGCAGCCCCCATGGTGCGGGATTTCTTTGATGAGACCGGCGTCCCCATCCTGTATATGGACCTGAGCCAGCAGCTAGGCAAACTGGCCAAGGATCTGTTCACCTCGATGGACTGTTTCCACGCCATCACAGTCGGGGCATACCAGATCATGGGCCGTTTGGAGGATATTCCGCTGACCACGCATATGCGGAGCCGATGCAGCAGAGCTGTGCGCCGTTTAATGACCTGTTCGGGCTTGCGTATCAGAGTGCAGCCATCGGTTATTGCTTTGCCAAGCAGAGCGACCATATGCCGACCACCGCCATCCCTGATGTGGCCGCCCGCCAGCGCCTTGCCGATGAGGGACAGTCCATCCTTGAAAAGGCTGTGGCCGCCATGGATATGCCCCATGTGGTGGAGCAGATGCGCAAGCTGGAAGGCTACAACAACGAGGTGGAAAAGACCCACCCCTGGATGCCCAGCGCCTACAACAAAAAGGAGAACTGATCTTATGAGCGAGCAAAAGTATCTGCGCGAGACCCCCTGCGGCACGATCTGCGGCACCGACTGCCAGTGGCCCGGCGTGGCTGCTACAAGGGAATCCGCTACGCCACAGCCGAGCGCTGGGCTTACCCCGAGGCTGTGACCCACTGGGACGGCGTCTATGAAGCCACCGCCTACGGTGCCTGCTGCTACCAGCCGCGCTCCTTTTACAACGAAGCAGAGATGCCGGAAAAAGCCTTTTATTATAAGGAGTTCCGACTCGGCGAGACCTATACCTACAGTGAGGACTGCCTTTTTTTGAATATCTGGACCCCCGCCGATGCCGGGCCGGAAAGCAAGCTGCCGGTCATCTTCTACATTCATGGCGGCGGCTTCAGCGGCGGCTGCGGCCACGAAAAGCACTTTGACGGGCCCGAGTGGCCCACCAAGGGCTGCGTAGCCGTGACCATCAACTACCGCCTTGGCCCTCTGGGCTTTGTCTGTCTGGATGCGCTGCAGCAGGAGGCCGGCCACACCGGCAACTATGCGCTTTTTGACCAGCTGACGGCCCTGCAGTGGGTGCGTGCCAACATTGCGGCCTTCGGCGGCGATACCGACAACATCACCATCATGGGGCAGAGCGCCGGTGCGATGAGCGTGCAGCAGCTCTGCCTGAGCCCGCTGACGGAAGGTCTGTTCGCCAAGCAGTTATGAGCAGCGGCGGCGGTGTCTCGAAGATGCTGACTGCCAAGCCCGCGGCAGAGCAGTATGGTTTCTGGAACGCGGTCATGGAAAAGGCCGACTGTGCCGATCTGGATGCATTCCGTAAGCTGCCCGCTGCCGAACTGTTTACAGCATGGCAGGCTGCCAAAAAAGAGTGCAAGAACAGCATGTCGGCCAATGGTCCGGTGCAGGACGGTGTATTTATCTGCAAGCCGCCGCCGAGGTAGTCGCAGCAGGGGAGCAGCGGCATATTCCGTACCTGATCGGCGTGACCAGTCAGGACATGATGCCGCCTATCCTCTATAAAATGGCAGGGGACTGGTGTCGCACGCAGGCAGCCCAGAACGGCCCGGCCAGCTACGAATGGTTCTTTGACCGTCAACTGCCCGGTGACGCCTGCGGTGCATGGCACAGCAGCGATCTCTGGTACTGGTTCGGCACGCTCGACCACTGCTGGCGACCCTTCACAGCTCAGGACAAGGTACTGACGCCCAGATGGTGAGCTACCTCACAAACTTTGCAAAGCACGGTGACCCCAACGGCACCGATGTACCTGTCTGGCTGCCTATTGATGCAACACAGCACAAGGTTCTGCGTCTGGGTGAGCAGCCCGCCCGCATGGGCAGTGCTCAATGCCGAAATTGGTCTGGACGATGCTGACCAACAAGGCGGTCGGCGAATAACCGTTGCATAAGCAATGCGCACACGACTCTCTCTGAGAATTGTGTGCGCATTGCTTTTTGTATTCCTACTAACAAAAAAGCCGTATGCCGGCAATTCCGGCATACGGCAATGGGATGCTATATGAGATTTTACTTCTTGATCTTGATCAGCTGGGCGTTGATGCTGTTCAGGAACTTGTCGCCCAAGGAGGAATCGGGCATCATCTCGCACATGACCTTGGGGCTCATCTTCTTGAGCATATCCCACATGCCGACACCCGGCTCGATGGAGAAGTTGGTGGTCAGCTTAACGGCTTTTATCACGATGGCAAAGGCTTCCTCATTGTGGGACAGCTCGTCCAGACTGTCGTTGACATTGTAGTAGCCTCGGGGAATTCCATCGGGGCATCCAGATCCAGCTGCTACCTGCTGGAACCAGTTGGCAACGCCCTCAACATGCTCGGTGAATTCGGGCAGGACATAGCTGGCGGGTTCCTTCTCCACCTTTTCCAGCGTGATGCAGTCGCGGGCATCCTCGGTGATGGCCATCAGGGTGTTGAAGCCGGGCTGCAGGGAAACCTCAAAGCGGAAGATACGGTGAGCCTGCTGCTTGCCGATCTCCTTGCCGTTCAGGAACAGCGTTACTTCGTCCTGATTGGAGTAGACCTTGACCTCGATGGTCTCACCGGCGCGCTGGGCATAGCGGCGGCCCACAATGTGAACCATCGGCTCCTTGGACCAGTACGCCTGATAGAGGTAGAAGCTCTCCTTGCGGGTCTTGCGGTCGATGGTGACCAGACCCTTGTTGTTGCGGCCGCCAACGCCGCCCTCGTTACGGGCTGCGCAGCCGAAGTCGAACATATTCCAGACATGGGTGGCCCAGATCCAGGGGCGATCCTCAAAGACCTGCGCCATATGCTCATGGTACATGGTCTGGTATTCCTCGCTGTAATCCTTGCGCTGCGGGTTGCTGCTGTGCCAGTTCACGATGCCCTCACAGCCGTATTCGGACACGCCAAGGCAGATGTCGGGGTGCTCGGCATGGAACTTATCCAGCCACGGGCCGTTGTCCTCGATCTTGCCGCCGTACCAGCCAAAGTAGTGGTTGTAGCTTTCCAAATCGGTGATGTGGTGCATGGGGCCCTCGGTCGGGGTGTGGGAAACATGGGCGATGGTGGTCAGGCGGGTCGGGTCAAGCTCCTTGACCAGCTTCTGCAGGTCGTGGTGACGATCGACCAGCTCCTGACTGATGCCGCCGATGAGGATCTCATTGGAGATGCCCCAGAACATGATGGAGGGGTGGTTGTAGTTCTGGATAACCAGTTCCTTCATCTCCTGACGGCAATGCTCATGGGCAGCGTCACCGGGCTTGAATACGCTGATGAAGGGAATCTCAGCCCAGACGGCGAAGCCCAGCTGGTCGCAGGCATCGTAGAAGTCCTGACTGTGCTGATAGTGGGCCAGACGGATCGTGTTGGCACCCAGATCCTTGATGATCTGCGCGTCCTCATAATGATCCTCAGCGGTCAGGGCATTGCCCTTGTACAGGCGGTCCTGATGGCGGGAAACGCCGCGCAGCGGGGTAGCCACACCGTTGATGGAGAAGCCGCCGTCAGGAGTGACCGCAAAGCTGCGCACACCGGCGTTGAGGATGATCTCGTCATAGGTCTCGTTGCGGCGGTTCAGGCGGGCGGTGACGGTGTAGAGGTTCGGTTCGTCCATGCTCCACAGAACGGCCTCGGGGACATGCAGGGTGACAGCAGTGTTGTCAGAGGGGCGCACGGCACCGGCGATCTCCCAGCCGTAGGGATCCTCAAGAATGTACTGGACGGTGAAGTCGTCGCCGGCATTGGTAACGAAGGCCTGCACGGTGAAGTCCGCGCCGCCGTCCTCGGTCGGCTTGGGGGTGACCATGATGCCGGGGCCGCCGTAATAGTCCAGATCAAAGTGGGTCTCGGGGACGCTGATCAGGTTGACACCGCGGTACAGGCCGCCGTAGAAGGTAAAGTCAGCGGAGGCGGGGTACATCGTGGGGGTGTCCTCGTTGCTGACCTCGATGCTGATCTCATTGTCACCGGCAACACAGAGGTCGGTGATGTCAGCGCGGAAGCAGGAGTAGCCGCCCTCATGGGTCACGGCGTCCTTGCCGTTGATGCGCACGGTAGCCTTCAGGCTGCGGCGGGGATCTCAACATACAGACGGCCGCCGGCCAGAGGCTGGGTGGGCACCTTGAAGGTGCGGGTGTAGACTGCGGTAGTGCGCAGATAGCTGCCGTTGCCGTCCATGCCGTCTACGGCGTTCCAAGTATGGGGCAGGTTGACGGTCTCGGTTTCACGCTCACCCTTGGGGAAGCTGAGGGTCCAGCCTGGTTGAGGGAATACAGGTTTCTCATGAAAAAATCTCCTTTCGGTGTTTGCCTTAGGGGCTTTGTTCTTGTCTCATTCTGTAACCAGTGTACCATGAAAGCAGCAGGCAGGGTAGAACATTTTTAAGACGGAATCGTATTTTTTGCTGTGATTTCTCACAGCTTCTTGTATGTAAGGTGCCGATCAATGGCCCAGCATCGCTTTCTTTTCGCGTCGGTATTGGGTCGGCGTAGTGCCGAGCTGCTTTTTGAAGATCTTGGTAAAGTAGTTCACATCCAGAATACCGACTGCAGCAGCCACGGCGGCAATGCTGCGGTCGGTCGTAGCCAACAGCACAGCAGCACGGCCAGCACCCAGCCGCTTGGGGTCTCACGGTTGGCGCGCACATTGAAAAACGCATCAATGGCGTGCCAGATAGGGCCGTGCCTGGCGGTGTCCGCAATACCGTTTTCCTCCCGCAGAGAGTTGAGCTTGCCGCGATGCAGCCGGACATTATTACGAGTATGGCTTCGGCTTGTAATGATTGCCCATATAGAGTAAAATAAAGATATCTGTGGCGGCATCGCAGCCAATGCGCGGTGCCGCCTTTTTGAAGGAGTGTTGTAAGTGACTGCCGCAAAAACGAGGGATATGGCACAGGCAGCGTATCCAAGCTGCTGCTGCAGCTTGCGCTGCCCGCCGTTGTAGCGCAGGTGGTAAATCTGCTGTATAACATTGTGGACCGCATTTACATCGGCCACATGGCTGATGTGGGTGCCGCCGCGCTGACCGGTGTGGGCCTGTTCACACCAATTCTGATGCTGATCACCGCCTTTGCGATGCTGTGCGGCGCTGGCGGTGCGCCGCGCGCCGCCATCGCCATGGGGCGCGGGGACAATAAACTGCAGAAAAGATCATGGCCAACTGCTTTACGCTGCTGCTGATTCTGGCTGTTGTTCTGACTGCTGTGTTTTATCTGGCAGCCCCCAGCCTGCTGGTGCTGTTTGGTGCCAGCGCCAACACGCTGCCCTTTGCGCTGGATTATGCCCGCATCTATGTCTTGGGCAGTGTGTTTGTGCTGATCGTGCTGGGCATGAACCCCTTTGTTACCACACAGGGCTTTGCTGCCTTCAGTATGCTGACCACCGTGATCGGCGCTGTATGCAACATCATTCTTGATCCAATCTTTATCTTCGTGCTGAATATAGGCGTGAAGGGCGCGGCGACCGCCACCATCATCAGCCAGGCCGTAGGCGCTCTGTGGGTGCTGAAATTTCTGACAGGGAAGCGCACAAAATTAAAGCTCCGCGCCAAGGATATGCCGCTGCAGCGGCGGATCATCCTGCCCTGCCTTGCGCTGGGCGTGTCCACCTTTGTAATGATCGCCACCGAGAGCATTCTGTCCATTAGCTTCAACTCGAGTCTTGCGCGCTACGGCGGGGATCTGGCCGTGGGTGCTATGACCATCATCACCAGCGTATCCCAGCTTCTGTCCATGCCGCTGCAGGGTATCTGTCAGGGCGGCCAGCCGCTGATGAGCTTTAACTTCGGTGCCGGCAAGACCGACCGTGTGAAGCAGGCCTTCCGGCTGCAGTTCGGCTTCTGCGTGGCGCTGGCGGCCTGTTCTGGGTCGTCAGCATGCTGGCCCCGCAGGTTTTGGCGGGCATCTTCACCACTGATCCGGAGCTTGTCAGCTACACGGCTTGGGCTATGCGCATTTATATGGCGGGCATCTTCTCCTGCGGCTTTCAGGTCTCCTGCCAGCAAAGCTTTGTGGCACTGGGGCAGGCTAAAATCAGCCTGTTTATGGCCTGCCTGCGCAAGCTGATCCTGCTGATCCCACTGATTTTTATTCTGCGCACTGTATGCCCGACAAGGTTTTCGCTGTCTTTCTGGCCGAGCCGGTCAGCGACATTATCGCTGCCGCCGTGACGAGCATCGCCTTCTTCACCCGGTTCAACAAGATCCTCGCGGGCGCGCCGAAAAGCAATACGCAGCCGATGTAAGAGCGATACCGTAAACAAATGCTCTGCCAGCAGTAAAATACATGTGTCTATTTCACCAATCCTATCCTGTTTCAGAACGCGGGCGGCCGCTATAATGGTAGCAACATCAGCAAGATAACCTGCTGATGCGGATGTTACCGCGGCCGCAGTTCAGCGGCCGGCGTTCTGAAGGAGGAACAAATCTATGGCTATCATCATTGCTGCAGCCGTGGCAGCGGCTCTCATCGTATTCTGCTTTCTCTGCTATAAGAAAGCCCCGCCGACCCAGGCGATCGTTGTGACCGGTCTCGGGCTGGCCCGCCCCAAGGTTGTATGCGGGCGCGGCGTTTTTGTCCTGCCCGTTGTGCAGCGCGCCGACCGGCTGAACATGCGCCTTTTGAAAATTGATGTCAAGACGCCGGAAACGGGCGTCAAAACCAAGGAGGGCGTTTCCCTCTGGCTGGACAGCGTAGTCACTGTGCAGGTCTACAGCGAAAACTCGACCGTCTCGGATGATGAAGTTCGGGCAGCCGGGTATGATGACATCAAAAAGTACATCAACTCCCGCCAGCAGTCTGCGATCTCGAACTTCCTCGGAATGGACGAGGCACATATTAATGAAAAGATCAATGATGTGCTGCAGGGCAATCTGCGTGAGATCGTCAGTGAGATGACGGTTGACCAGATTCTGACCAACCGCAAGCAGATGGCAGTCAGCGTGGTCGAAAACGCCCGCCCCGACCTTGCAAGATGGGTCTGGAGGTTGTGACCTTCAATGTGCAGGATGTCAAGGACGCTGTGGATGCGATGGGGCATAACCATGGTGTCATCGAAGCCATCGGTGTGGA
>ENA-OQLB01000624-OQLB01000624.1-human-gut-metagenome-genome-assembly--contig:-NODE-624-length-19073-cov-11.518421_pt1 | contig 19073 bp, 17 predicted proteins | sample MGYA00242656_ERZ504813 | MGnify/ENA primary metagenome ERZ504813 (study PRJEB26092, sample SAMD00036388) | human gut metagenome | host: Homo sapiens | study: EMG produced TPA metagenomics assembly of... | reverse complement strand
TTTCTTTTTCGTCACTTTATTTTATTATTAGAAATATATTCAATCTTTAAAATTCTCGTAAGAAAAATCAAATAGGTACGAAACCACTTTCTTCCGTTGGGAAGAAGTGAAATCCTCCGGGAACCACACAAAATCTAAAAGCCTATCAAATTACCGTTGATAGCAACTGATTAGAAGTTCATACATTTCATCAATGGTCGCGACACGCGGATTATTCAGGTAATCTCCCAGTACCTGTCCGCAATCTGAGATCTCTCGGATATCCTCCATACTCACGCCCAGTTCCGAATAACCGATCCAAAGGCCAATACGTTGCAAAAATTTATCGATTTCTTCACAGCATTGTTTCGCCGCAGCTACGTTATCTAGCCCGCAGAGCTCCGAATTGAGGATTCTCCCTACCGTGGCAAATTTTTCGATTGCAGTTGGATAAGTATATCGGGTAAACGCCGGATAAAAAGCTGCAAGCGCTTGGCCATGGGTTACCTGTGGGCAATGGCCTCCCACCTGCATCCCGAGTCCATGGGGAAGCGTCACTCCGGCATTGGAATTCGTCAATCCTCCAAGGTATCTGCCAAGCCATCTGGGAACGCGCCTCCATGTTGCTGCCATCCTCGAGCACTTTGGGCAGATTTTCATTAATGATGCGAATCGCTTCCAATGCCATGACCTCTACCAGCGGATTGGTGTTCACGGAAAGATATGCTTCAAAGTTATGGCAGAATGCATCAAAGCCAGTCTGTGCCGTAACAGATTTCGGCATGGTAGCTGTTAGTTCCGGGTCTACGATCGCCACTCTGGGAAAGATATTTCTATGCCATATAGCAGATTTATCCTTGTCCGCTGTACGGGTAATCACGCTGCACTGTGTGACTTGCGATCCCGTTCCAGCGGTTGTTCCGATCGCGATAATCGGCAACGTCTTTTCTGTCGGTCCCTGCGTATGGCAGTTATAGTCCCAAGCCGTTCCTTCATGCGTCGCTTCTACCGCAATTGCCTTGGCCGTATCCATGGAGGAACCGCCTCCCAGTCCGATTACGACCTGAGCCCCATGATTCTTAGCCATTCGGGCACCTTCTGTCACGATATTCGTAGTCGGATTTGGTTTAACACCGCAAAAATGCACAGTAGAAATACCGGATTTCTGCAATAGTTGCATCACCTTTTCCGCGATCGCCGCCATAGGTTTGCTGTCGTCTGTCACAAGAAGCGCGGTTTCCCCATATCTTCTGACCACCTCACCGATCGCCGTCGCCTTTCCGCAACCAAAAATAATCTCAGTAGGCGCATAATATGTAAATTCCTTCATTTTTTATTTGTCTCCATCCTTTAAAATATCTATCACATCTGCACAGTGATAATGTTTCTGTCACCATAAAAAGTTAAAATACTCTTTCCGTCTAATTGTGGTGTAAAAAGACAGTCTCTACATGCATCGCCTGCTTTCTGAACCTTACGAGAAAGCAACTGTCACCTCATCTCCTTCATATTTCACACACTGTTTCCTGTCACCCAAACAAATGAGTAATTCTCTTCCTACAATTCCCTGTGGGTATATTTTGTGAGCCGCTCCGATCGTCAAACATCCAGCAAAATCTTCCCAGCGGAATTCAACAATCTGATAATCCCCGTTTTCATAGCCATATCCGTCTCCAGCATCTTCATAATACGCATAGGTTCCATCATAGCCGGGATATATCCGAATTTCCAACGGTTCTGCCGTCTGCTGTCCCGCATACATCAATTCCTTTTCCATAATCAGAATTGCTCCGGCCCGTACGAACAGCGGGATCCTGTCTAAAGCTGTCTCGACTAATACCGTACCGCCTCCGGAGTATTTTTCACCGGTGTAGAAATCATACCAATCTGTTCCCATAGGAAGATAGCATTCCCAGCCCTTACTTCTTTGCAGCTCGCGGCTTCCTTTTTCAAAATACATTGGTTCGGTCACTGGACATACCAAGAGACTCTCCCCAAACATATACTCCGTTTCTATATTTTTTGCATGACTATCCTCCGGAAAGTCAAACAACAAGCTGCGCATCATCGTATAATCCTGGCAATATACTTTCCCGGCCATTGAGTAAATATAGGGCATCAACCGGTACCTCAGCCGGATCGTCTGGGCAATGGCATCGTAAAAAGGCTCTCCCTCGTTTCCAAAATTCCAGATCTCCCGGGGCGTATCCGTTCCATGGGAGCGAAACACCGGCAGAAACGCAGCATACTCCAGCCAACGCACATACAGTTCCCGGTACCCCATATCTTGAACGCCATCTTCGTAATCCCCTTGCCAGTACCACCACATATCATGGCACTCGTGGGCGTTGGCACCACGTTTCCACCAATGTTCCCTGACAACAAAAAACGCTCCCGCATCCAGTGTCCAATACGGCATACCGCTCATGCACATATTCAAGCCTTCCCGTATCTGCTTTCTTAGCGTTTCCCAGGTCGCACTCGTATCTCCGGACCATAGAACCGCACCATATTTCTGTGAACCCGCATAACCGGACCGTGTCAAATTGAACACTCGTTTCTCTTCGCTTTCTCTCCGCTGATTCTCACAAATCCCCTGGGCGTGAGCCAGCGCATATAGATTAGCCCGTTCGGCTTTCAGGTATTTTTTGTGATCTTCCCCAACTAACAGATAACGCTCCCATGGTTCACGCAGATACTTTCCGTTCCAATCAGCTCCGGAAAACGGTTCCGTAGAATCGCACCACCAACCGTCTACACCTGCCGCATAAAATTCTTTTTTTAACTGCCCCCAATATGTCTCCCGAGCCTGTGGTGAAAACGCATTATAGGTAGAAAGATCGCACAGCAGTTCCCCTTTTTCTGAAAACTCCTGGTTATCAACCGTACCAATACTGGGATTCGGCCAGATGGAAACGACCACACTGGCATTCATCCTATGTATTTCATCTACAGCCATTCTGAAATCAGGATACCGCTTCTTGTCCAGAATTTTTTCTCCCCAAGCGCCATCCCGCCAGGTAAGCCAATCTTGAATGATGCCGTCCAGCGGAATTTTTCTCCTTCGGTATTCAGCCACGGTATCCATCAATTCCTGCTGCGTATGATACACTTCTCTAGACTGCAGATACCCGTATGCCCACTTTGGCAACAAGGCAGCTTTTCCTGTCAAGCTGCGAAACCCCGAAATAATTTCATCCAGGTTTGTTCCAGCGATGAAGTAATAATCTAAACGCTGAACCGCATCTAACAGAAGATAGCTTCCCCGCGGGTCATCATTCCATATCATTAGCGATCCGCAATCTACCAGAATACCATATCCTTGGTCGGATACAAAAAACGGCATCGGTATTCTCATGTTATGCTGGTACAGATACTGTGTGTTCCCACGGTAATTATAAATTCCCTCCTCTCCCTGGCCAAGGCCATGAATACATTCTTGTTCCTTCCAACAGAAGCGCAGTTTTCCCCGGTATCCGCTATGCTCTGAAACTGGGCACAGATTTTTCACAAAATTACGATCTCCGTCACCGTGTGCACCAACTCGCTTTCTGTTTCTCCAGCCACAATTGCATAATCAGGGATCTGGATCTCCTGCAGTTCCTTGGGTCCCTCTTCCAGCAAATCTCTCCCTGTATGATCCCGCCAATGAAACGCGCCAGTTTCTTTGTTCACTGCGACGCACAGCCATCCATTGGAAATCTCCAATGCCTCCGCTCGATTTCTGGCCTGCAGATCAAACCGATAACCAGCCTGAATTCCCAAAGGGGACCCCTGCCTAACAACCTCTTCCTTGGTATAAATGCAGCGAACGATATTATTTTTTACTGACCAAAAGAGTAGCTGTCCCTCATCAAGTTCTACTCGGATTCCGCCATTTTCCTTCTGAAAGCCTTTCACTCGCATATTCTGTTCTCCTTTTTATTGGTGTTGTATCGCCGCCGTTCTCCATCCTGGTAAGAAACGCCGTTGATATCGCAGTTCAAAATCTCCGGATAGCGCTCTGTTATCCATACAAGCAACGTAGCCGTAGGCGTACAGAAGATCACTTTCATTTCCCTCCTCCGCCAATTCCAGGAAGAAATCGAACAAAGAAAAGTCGTATTTTCCTTTCCTGGGCTTCATCACGCTCCAGGTAAATTCCCCAACGCGAATCACACGTAAGTCAAGATCCCTCATTCTCTCCAGATCCTCTTTTTAAAATAAACAGAGGATATCGCAGAACCAAGCTCAGTTGGTTCTGCGATACCTTAAAATATCTTATCCGAGTCTCTTCTTATGGATGCACATTCCCGCGATGCAGAAGCCTGCTAACGTCAGGAGATCATCCATACCACAATGAGACTGCTGTCACCAGTCTGGGCAATTCCATTGGAATTCTCTGAAGCTGTCTGATCCGGATTTCCGGGATCCGGCTGTTCCGGATTCTGGGAATCCTTCGGATCTTCAGGATCGACCGAACCCGTACCTGTGGCTGGAATCTTAACAGAATCCTTGGCATAGCCGCATACGGAGCACTCCTCATGCTTGCTTCCAGCCTCGGTCACGGTGGCCTCTCTGTCTATGATCCATTCAAAGCTGTGAGCCGACAGGCTTCCCGTGATGGCCTCTGTACACTCAGTACATTCCTTCCAGTGATTGTCCGCGTCCGCTTTCCAGTCAGAAGGCGTATGCTCTGTCTTCGGAAGGATTACGCTGTCGTGGTCCGTGATCGCCTTCTCGCCGGCCGCGTCCTCAAACCAGGTTCCGCAGGATTCACAGACATAATAGGCCTTGCTGCCTCCTGCGTACAGGTAGCGGGCTTTTCGTCTACCTTCTTCAGCGGGTCGTCATGCACGTGGCCAGGCTCCGGGATCTCCACTGTCACCACGCAGGAGTCTGTCTTCTTGCCATCCTCTGTGGTAACGGTAATGGCAGCGGTTCCGCTGGCGACTGCCATCACTTTACCATTTTGGTCAACCGTCGCCACCTCCGGACGATCCGAGCTCCAGGTCACATTGGTATTTGTCGCGTTATCAGGCGTGACCGTCGCTGTCAAAGTCTCGCTCGCGCCGGCTTCTGTGAACAGGATCTCATCCTTGTTCAGCTCTACGCCCATTACTGGAATCTCCACCTGAGATACATCAGCGTCAGGCCAGCCATAAACCTTCCACTTGATGATCGCGCTGCCATCCTTAGAAGGCGTCATGGTCAAACGGATCCCTTTGGCTACGACCGGATTAAAGGTCACATTGCTGTAACCATCCATTACAACCTCATACCCGCTGTGATTTTCAATCGGCAGCCACGCTCCGCTTTCATCCAGGTACTCCAGTTCATAGCTTTTGGGGAAGAAGTTCTGATTACCGTCGATTCCGAAATATGCGTCGGATCCAATAATGATCCGCGGTTCTTCCCAGGTATAGGATACCCATGCCTGCTGGTTCTGAGAAGAATGTCCCAGTTCTGCCATGCGCCTCCGCCCAGATTGCTGCTGGTTGTCGGCTCCGGGTTGGTGATCAGGCTGCTGACCGGAAGCCAGGTGCTGTTTCCATCGCCCATGATAGAATCCGCTTTGGTATCCGGGAGCTGTTCCAGCTGGATCTGTTCACCCGAAACGACCAGGACTTGAACCTCCACATCAAGGCCGCCCGCCGAACCTCCTACGGTAAATATCCCGTTCTTGTTATACAGCTCCGGCGCAATGTCCTCCCATTCTACATCAGTCATCTCATACACACCATCCGTGTAGAGCACACGAATTTGCTCCGGCAGAATCGGTGCGATACCGACCGTTGTCACTAGGGTGGTCTCCGGAACGGATACAGGCGTATGTTCTTTCTCCTCGACCAGTTCCGCCAGCTCTTTAGCGCTCAACGCTTTGCTTTTGATGACAAGATTATCCATCAGACCATTGTAGAAGCTTTCATTTTCTCCCTGATTGCGTCCGATCAGATAACGCTGCTGTCGCCGACCTGATTGAGGATAACCCGGTATCTTCCAGAGAAGCGCATGCTTTTCCATCCAGATATAGGGTGTAATCGTCCCCATTGGCCACCAGCGCCACATTTTTCCAGTAATCCGCCGCCAGAGAAAGCTCCGTAGCGGTTTCTTTTTCACCGATGCGCATAGCGAGCGTGTTTCCACTGGTAAAATACACCACGATCTCGTTGCCTAGATTCATCAGCGCCGCATTGTTGGCCTGGGTGTCTTTCAGGCAGACATCCATCATGATCGTTGCAGTCTCCAGACGGCTGAAGACATCGCTGTCAAACTCAATATATCCGCCCTTGATGTCTCCGGTAAATCTGGCGGCCTTGCCGTCCTTCCCCTCTTCCAGCTTCTGGAAGTTGGAAGCCAGCGCGGTATACCCCATGGTATCGCCTACACTCTTGATCACTGCATTGTTGTTGATATTCTCACCGTTTTCGTCTTTTCCGTCAAAGGTATCTAATTCAAAGGTATACCGGGCGATCTCATCCTTCATTGCTGGATCGTCCTTTACGGTAATCGTAACTGCTTTTTCCTTCGTCTCGCTGCCCACAGTTGCCTTTAGGGTCACATAATAGGCGCCGGCCCCGGTCACGTTCAGCTTTGCTACCGCCTTGTCCGCATCCTCGATAGTCGCGCCGCTTTCCTGTACGGTCCACTCATACTTGTCGGCGTCGATAATCTGGGCGCCGCCCACAACGGCCTTTCCGTAAAGCTTCACAGTATCGGATACAGCGCTCTCAGCCGGTTCTTCAATTTCTACGGTCAGCCCGCCCGCAACAGTGGTTTTGGTAACGGTAATCTCGCTGCCGTTTCCGGTTACGGGAACGACTACCTTTTCCGTCCCGCCTTCCGCAGCGGTGAAGGTCCCGGTGTAATCGCCAGCCTGGATCTGATAGCTGCCGGCCGCCAGACCGTATACCTCCAGCTCCAGATCATGCTTGTCGCCGGTGCCGTTGCTGTCCACGGTCAGAGTAAAGCCAGTGCCGTCCTTGTTTACAACCGCTTTGGTATACTGGTCGCGGTTCAGTTCAATGTAGATCTCCTCGTCGATGAGATGCAGTCTCTGCTGCACGCCATCCAGAGGCGTAACCTCATAGGCGCTGCCGTTATCGTTCACCTCGCAGCCGTAGCCGAACAAACCGAATATCGGGTCGGTCGCAACGTCTGCGGACAGGATGCGCAGCGCACCCCACAGTCCCAGTCCGGACTCGCCCGCTCTGTGGCGCCAGCCGTTGTACCGGATATCTCCCACGGCCGCGTAATCACCCATCTCTGACTGATAAGACCATGCGACCGTTCCGATCGTTTCCGGATCCGCGCAGATCTGTCCCGAATTGACACAGGTCAGGTTTCCGAGCTTGGAGGCATAGTTTACGCGCTCCGCCACACCCTTTTCTTCCTGGGTCATGCCGTTATCCTGCAAACGCAGCCAGTTGTCCATAGGCACCGCCGCAAGAGCCATACTATACTGGAAGTTCCACCAGTTCTCATTGCAAATAGTGACTGGATTGGCGTAATAGTACCACAGCGGCTGTACGCCGCGGCAGGCTCTAGTCTTATCATCCAGGGCTTTGATCCGCTCTTCCGGAGACATGTAGGGATCGCTTTCAAATCCGTACTCCTGTGCCAGCATAGCGGCTACAAATACGCCTTCCTCGGCCGTATTGTCATAGGCATACTCAGAGCCGTAAGGATACGGCCTGTTTTCAAAGGCCTCGTACTTGTTCTCTTCCATGATCCGGAGCATGTTCTGGGCCTCTTCATAATAGCCTCCTGCTCCAGAGCCTCGATGATATCCGGAACGGAGCTCTCGCCCATGGTGCCGCAGTTGGCGCCGTAGCCCACGGAGCCGTTGTTCTGTGTGCAGAAAATATTGTACGCCCGCAGCAGATAGGTCTCCGCATCCTCGCGGTAATCCACCAGTTCAGGATAATTTTCCGCGATCTTATACATGGAGAAGTATGTGTTGTAAATATGGGGATAAGCGTAACCGCGTCCGTCCGGACTGGTATTAGGGGCTTCCATCAGAAAGTTGTGGACACGGTAATCTTTCTGATGCTCACGCATCAGCTCGTTCCAGATCGCTACATCCAGATAAGCATCCAGCGCCTCTACCTGGTCCTTATTCGGCGAAATCGCGTTCATTTCCGCCAGGAACTGGGCGTGGGTCGCTCCCCAGTCGTCGCCCCAGCCCAGTAGTTCATCTGGAAATAGCCGTCGCCGTCCTCCCCGAAGGTTTCAATCCGGTTGCCTTGATATTCAGCCAGTATTCGTCAAACACCTTATCTCCCACCTTGCCGGGCCGGTCAAGCTGGGTCTTCTCCACCATGAACTCCGCGTGATCGTTGAGCATGTTGTCCACGGTATCCATCATATAGAACTGGCTTACCGCCTGCTTGGTCCCGCCGGCCTGCTCGTAGTTCACGATCAGGTTGTGATGCCCGAATTCCGTGAACTTCAGCTCGTAAATATGATACTGTTCCCCGTCAACTGTTTTCGTCTCCAGATATTTCGCATATGTATTCTCGTCTGTCTTGGTATGCTCCATGACGGAATACACGTTGTCGCCCATATCTTCATAAACGCCTGACTCGTGAGGACATTGGATATCGATTCTGATCTTCTCTTGGGGCACCTTGGTATGCAGATAGATTTTTCCGGGCATATCTACCGAGTAGGCAAAGCCCGGCACCGCGACCATATCCACCAGGTCTTCCTCATAGAGGGTGCTTCTCATATCCTCTTCATCCATCACTGCAGTAAAGTTGAAAGCATAGGTTTTGCTCTCTCCCACCGGGATCGTTACAGAAGTGTTAGTATCCAGATAACCTCTATGGGTTTTCTTGATATTGTCGGAGTGGATATAATAGACGAACAGTCCGCCCACATAGGATTCTTCATTGGCGCGTTCCTGATCGGCCCAGTGATCCATATACTCCAGCTTTGCGTCAGTGGAGGCTTCCGGGGTGAACAGCAGATACCGTCCTTCACCGCTAGGCCGGGTAGCATAGAGATAGGAGCTGTCCATTCCGACAAAGGAGTGGTCCACGACCCGTCTCTGATAAATCTCCTCCGCCGTGCCGGACAAATTCTCATTAAACTGGATCGGGATTCCCCAGTCGCCGACTACAATATCCGTCTCGCCGGTATTTTCCACGGTAGCGGACCAGCGTAGCTGGTCGTCCACATACTGATAGGTCTCCACTACCTTAAACCCATTGATTGCTTTATTGCCAGTAGCATTCTCATAAGTAACCACAAGCTTATCGTCTTCAATTGAGAAACTTCTTCCGTCGCCGGAGACAGTGGTGAAGTATTCCTGATAAGTCTCTTCCCCTTCTTTCTTCACACTGAGGATCAGTTCGCCTACGCCATGGCCGATTCCAGCTTGATCGGTATCGATCACATAGTTTGTACGATATTCATCACCTACCAGATAGAGCGCCCGGATCTGACCGCGCGTTCCGATTTCAACCTCAAAGTACTGATTAGCCATATAATAGCCGCCGTCATTCAGTTCTTCGATCAGGATATCTCCCTCACCCAGTTCATAATAACGGGACTCTTCCGATTTATAAACCTTGATGTAAGCGATCTGCACGCCGGAATCCCAGTCCCCGCTGCACTCCACTCTGATTGACGGTTCCTCTTCTTTTACCTTTGCGGTGCCTTTCAGTACCGCAGTACCCATGTGATCTACACGGCCAGTCGCGACGGTTTTACCACTCACCTGCACTTTGGCGTCGTATCCGTTGTTGAACGGAGCCATAAATCCGACTTCCACGTCGTAATAGCCGCCGGTACCTCAAAGTCATAGCGGATGATCCTTTTCCATAGGGATCATATTTGTCTCCATAGCGCACCGAAACATCGTACTGGCCAACATTCGTCTGATTGCTCCAATCCGCGTAGCCCCGGTTAGTAATGTCTGAAGTATTGTTGGAGGTCTGGCAGTAGGTCTTACACTGGCCCTGGGGGCCATCGGGCTGTGGCTTATCATGCTCGCCGCCATCCAGGCTCTGCAGGCCCCAGCTGTAACCGGTCGTCGCGTCCTCGCCATACAGTTGGTCGGTCTTGCTGTTTAAAAGGCCCAGCTTCTCGCCCTCTGGAACTGTAGACGTGTCATAGTCTCCCGCGTCTACAAAGTACAGCAGGTCGTCCACATTCGCATCGTCCACAACCGTTTCGTCAAAAGCATAGGGCGCTTCGCCTTTGTACACTTTGATATAAGCGATTTGTATGCCGGAGGACCAATCCCCCATGCACTTCACTTCCATCGCGGTCTGCCCTTCGCGCACATTTGCGGTACCCTTCAACACGGCCGTGCTTCTGAAATTCACATGCCCGGTCGCGATGCTCTTTCCGTTCACCTCGATTTCCGCGTCGTATCCTGCTACGAACGGCGCCATAAATCCGACTTCCACGGCGTAATAGCCTGCCGGGACCTCAAAGTCATAGCGAATAATCCTTTTCCATAGGGATCAAATTGGGTCCCATAGCGCAGGGAGACGACATCCGCAGTGATATCGCTCAGTCCATTTTCCCAATCCGCATAGCCTCGGTTAAGATCTACTCCGTTGTCGGAGTGCTGGCAGAGCGTATTGCACTGACCCTGGGGGCCAATACCTTGCAGGACATCATGTTTACCGCCGTCTAGGCTCTGCAAACCCCAGCTATAACCAGTTGTTGCGTCCTCGCCGTACAACTGGTCGGTCCTGCTGTTCAAAAGGCCCAGCTTCTCGCCCTCTGGAACCGTAGACGTATTATAGTCGCCCGCGTCTACAAAGTACAGCAGGTCGTTTACTTCTGCATTCTCTACAAGTTCATAGGAGTCAGCGGCTTTCGCAACGAAAGTAGACCACTCCATTGGCAACATTCCAGCCAACAGCGCAAAAGCCAGTACCAGTGACAGTACCTTTCGCAGTTTTATCGCTTTTTTCCGCATTTTCTCGTCTTCCTTTCTTGTTCCAACGTCATCCCCTATCAGTCTACGCTGATTCTAAACGCCACCGGGTCTTCACTCTTGAATCTGCATTTGATATGAAGCGCTTCCTCATCCCGGCTCCATTCCAGCGTTTCCCCTGTTTTCAGCAGTTCCACTTTTTTGATGATCCCATGGAAATTAGCCTGCTTGGAAGCATCCTTTTCTCCCAGAGAAACGATATCATATACCCCATTGTCACTGCATTTTAAAGCAATAGCGTATACGCAACTGCCCGCCGTCGTGAAGCGGAAATCATTTGTGGTGAAGTTCTTCTTGATTCCATCAGAAAACTGTCCGTCCTCGACCTTTGTCGGTCCTTCTCCGTATTTTCTCCAGGCTTTCGTATCGTAGATAGCCTCGCCGTTATCTTTCAGCCATTCTCCGATATGAAGCAGGATTCTCCTGTCCTCTTCTGTAATGGTTCCATCGGCTTTGGGCCCGATATTCAGCAACAGGCAACCGTTTTTACTGACGATATCCACCAGATCGCAGAGAATTTCCGGCGCGGGACGGAACTGATTATTTTCAGTATAGCACCAGGAATTCAACGCCACCGCAGTATCAGTCTGCCAAAAATAGTGTTTAATCTCTGCAAATTGTCCCCGTTCTACATCCGGCACGGCCGTGCCGAATAAAAACGAATCATGTTTATAGTTGATGGCGACTCCTACGTCCCATTCCGCAGCCCGGTTATAGTAATAGGCCGCTACCTTTTTCAGCCATGGCTTGCAGGCGCTGTGCTGGATCCACCAATCAAACCACAGAATTTTCGGACAATACTTATCGATCAGTTCGCAGGTACGTACCAGCCAATCCTGCATAAACTCCTCCGACGGTTCCGGCTTGCAATAAATATCCTGTGGATCGCCTCCCGGCATTGCGGGCCAGTAAAAATCGCCCCGTTCCATAGGATCCTTGACATCGCTGTCAAACTCCTTCCCTTTTCCCATAAAAAACCAATGCTCAACCCGGTGACTGGATGCACCCAGTGCCATTCCTCGCTTCTGACAGCTTGCGCTGATCTCTCCCAGCACATCCCGCTTCGGTCCCATCTCATAGGCATTCCAGTGAGATATTTCACTTTGATACATCTGGAATCCATCATGAAATTCCGCAACCGGAACCACATACCTGGCTCCCGCTTTCTGGAACAGATCCGCCCATTGCTCCGGATCAAAGCGCTCTCCCCGAAACATGGGGATAAAATCCTTATACCCAAAATCCTTATGCGGCCCATAGGTCTTGATATGATGTTCGTATTCAGGAGAATCCTGAATATACATATTTCTTGGATACCATTCGTTTCCAAACGCAGGAACGCTGAAGATCCCCCAGTGGACAAAAATCCCGAATTTTGCGTTTCGGTACCATTCTGGAACCTGATAGGTAGACAATGACTCCCATGTGTCCCGATAAGGCCCCCGGGCAATCACCTCATCGATCGTTTTTAGATACGGTTGCAAATCGTACATAAAATTTCTCCCATAAAAATATAAGTTTATTTTCTCTATTGATTCTGACAGGATGAATGACCGTGACCGTCCGCTTAGCTTTCCCCAATCAACTCCGCCTGTCTGTCCTCCTTTAATAAAAAGCGGAAACCGCTTATATCAGCGGATATCCGCGCCGTTTGGCTACCTTTTGCCACAAAGTTTTCAACAATTACGAATGGTAGTCTCTTTCACAACCTCTTTCTCCGCAGTAATGCAGCGAATAATTTTTTCTGTAACGGGGACCAGGCGGTAGCGTTTTCCGTCCGCCTGCGCCTCTAAATAAGAAGCTGTTACGACAGCTCTTTTCATTGCATCCTCCCTCTTCCTCATGAAAAAGCCTCTTATACGATCACACGGCCGCCGGCCGCCATAGAACTCACAAGCCAGTTACGGACCTGAACCGTTCCGCTGTGGCCTCTGTATTTATGCCAGCAGCAACGCTATGCTGCTGAATGTTTCCTTCGGACACCATTGGAAAACGCCATCCGATATCTGATATTTGCTATGACACGCGTCATAAACGGACTGAACCTCTGTTCTTGTATTCTTCGGAAGCCGGAGGCTTACGCATTCCGGCAGCTCTCCGCCAAACATATGGATTACCAGCAGGCTTTCTCCCTGATTTCCAACCCGCAGCATCCCCTGCCAGCCCTCCGGCTCATTGTAGCTGAGGAGCTCCGGACCAAACCGGTAAGACCTGCCGGCCTTAATTACCGGAGCCGCCGCCTTGTAAAACGCGATTCCGTCTTCAATCGTTTTCCACTGCTCCGCTGTCAGCTCCGTCACATGGCCGGAGAGGCAGCATCTTCCCAGAAGCGTTGCCGACATGGAGTAGGCAATCCGCGTTAAGGAGTCCTTCTGCTGAATGACAGCCCAGATCTGGCTCTGCCGCGGCTGCATCACCCGGTGCAGATTCGCGGCTATAATCGGTATCGCCGTACATTCATGGGCGTCTGAAAAGGAGGACATGGCTGTTGCGGAAAGTATTTTGGGCTCCAGGCGGTGACTCCGGAGGAACAATTTTCAATCACTAAACCGGGGATGCATCGCTGCATTTCCTGGAAAAATTCAAAGGATGCCTCCATATTCTGCCGCAAGCCCTCTCCTAAGCTCTCCGCTTTATCACAGCCGATCCCTACAGTATCGTTATAATCGATTTTCACATATCCGAAGCCGCAGCTTTCAGAAACTCGATTACCCTTCCCGCAGGTAATCCCTTACCCAGGTCCCGAAGATCCCAGAAGCGCCGGCCTGCGGTCGTAATTACCGCGCCGTTTCTTGTCAGCATGTGCTCTTCCTGACGGTAGGCCTCCGAGGCCTTGCCTGCGGTTTCCGGCTCAAACCAGATTCCTGGCGTCATCCCGGCCTCTTTGATCGCCGCCACCGTCTTTTCCAGTCCTTCCGGGAAAAGCTCTTTTGAAACCCGCCAGTCTCCCAGGGCGTTTTCCCAGGGGATCCCCTCCGGCTTATACCAGCCCGCGTCGATTACAAAATAGGAAATCCCCTTGTCTTGAATTGCGGAAAGAATATTTGCAATATTTTCATGGGAAGGACATCCCCATGTCGTACAATATTCATTGAATAGTATCGGAAGCTCCTGTTCGGAGGCGATATCCGGAACCCGCATGGCGGAAACCAGCCGGTCGGACGCTTCGTCTATCGTATCACATTTACAAACGGTCAGCGTCGCCGCCGGCGTCCGAAAGCTTTCATCCGGCCTCACCGTTTTGGCCCAATGTCCAAACTCGTAATCCGCAAGGCCTCCGCTGATGGCAGCGCCGTCATCCTTCCGGTACACCTCCATCTGCCAGGAAGCGTTATGCCCGAGCTGCGCGCCCCAAAAAAGGTGATTTTTCACGTCCTCCACCAGAAGCCATGGGAACCATTTGTTTACCGGCATAGACCCGACTTGGCCGAACCGTTCGCTGCGAACCCCGTGTCCGGCCCAGGAGCTCCAGGTTGAGACGCTCCAACCGCTCGGTCACGAGCCTTCCCTCCATGCTCCAGTCGCTTCTGAGCCGGTGTATTCTAAGCTGTCCCGGCGCGGCGCCTGCCGCCAGGGAGTAATTCCGGATATAGAAAAGCTGCTTAGCATCTCCAGTGTTACCGCTTTTTTACCGGTATTAAAAAACTCCGTCCAGCTTTCCGCCGCTCCCGTGTGAGCCAAATATTTCAAGTAGTGGCAAAAGTGGCCGTGGGGGGATTGCAGCATCGTCTCTACGACGATATTTCCAGCCGCATCCGTCTCGCATTTCTGCTGGCAAAAGCGCATACCCCAGACGGTTCCGCCCGACCGCATGGTCTTTCCCCCAGAATAAGCTCCCGGCAGGTCGTCTCCTCTCATGTAGCCTGAACCAAAGAGTCCGCCGCCTGTTTCTTATTCTCCCAGGGAACCGGCTCCATCCCTTCCGGAAGGAGCATCAGCGACATATGCCGCTCTGTCTCTTCCAGAAAATAAAGAGCCTGCATATCTCCCATTTTTACAGTTCTGTATAGACTTACACCCATTCCTTTTTCCTCTCTGTTGCCGGAAACATCAAAACAGTCCGTTCTCTATCCCACAATATCACACTCCGTCAAATGGCTGGCCGTTTATCCTTTAACCGCGCCGATCATTACGCCTTTTTCAAAATATTTCTGAATGAAGGGATAAATGCACAGCAAAGGCAATGTTGACACAATAATAGCGCCGAATTTAATCTGATCGGCATAAGTCTGTGCATAACTGCTCGCGCCGGAAACATTTGCGCCAATTCCCGCTCCATTTGCGAAAGCCTGATTCCTAAGCAAGATATTCCGCAGAGTAAGCTGTAACGGTTCCAATTTCTCGTCGTTGATATACATTAAACCAGAAAAATAGTCGTTCCAGTGCTGTACAAAATAGTATAAGAACAAAACGGAGATGACTGCCTTTGACAACGGCAGCACCACTTTGCAAAAATATGTGAAATGTGAACAGCCGTCCAGCTGCGACGCCTCATACAATTCCGGAGGAAGGTTATCCATGAAACTTCTGGCAATAATTAGGTTATACACGTTCACCGCCGTGGGGATCATCATGACCCAAACCGTATTCATTAAATGGAGCTTCTGCATCAGCAGATAGCTGGGGATGAGGCCGCCGGAAAAATACATGGTAAAGACAAAAATCGCCATCAGCGGCCGCCGGAAACGAAATTCCTTTCTGGACAGCGTATAGGCTAAGGGCATTGTCACGACAAGATTGATCAGCGTGCCGACTATCGAATAGAAAAGCGTGTTCCGGTAACCGATCCAGATCCTGCTGTCCGCCAGAATCTGCTGGTAACCATATATGCTGAAATCCTTGATCCAAAAAACAACTTCACCCTGGTTGACCATGTAGAGCTGGAAAAGGATGCAATAACCACGAAATATAACGGATAAGCCACTATCAGAAAGGAAAAGATACAAATTATACCAAAAACCAGGTTAAAGGAAAAATCAGATAAATTTAATTTTTTTCTCATCGTACCTCACTCCTAATTACATCAAGCTGATATCCGCTTTCTTTTTTGCAATCATATTCACAACGATTAAACAAGTAAAATTGACCAAATTGTTGAACAGTCCAACTGCTGTGCTGAAACTAATCTGATTGGATTGTACGCCAATTTTGTACACATAGGTCTGAATGACCTCAGAAGCCCCCAGGTTAAGAGGGTTTTGCATCAAATAGGTTTTTTCAAAGCCTACCGAAAGGATCCCGCCCATGCTCAGGATCAGAATAATAATGATCGTTGGGACAATAGCCGGCAGTTCGACATGGCGTATCATCTGCCATCTGTTTGCGCCGTCTACCTTGGCGGCGTCATAGAGTTCGGTATTCACATTGGAAAGGGCGGCGATATAAATAATGCTGTTCCAGCCGCAGGATTGCCAGACGCCGGAAATCACATAAAGAGGAACAAAACACCCCGTATCGCCAAGGATATTCGTATCTGCCCAATCAAATTTAGAGATCTGAGAAAATTGGTAACGACACCGTTAGGCGCGCACATGATGTTGAGCATCGCGACCATAACCACTGTAGAAATAAAGTAGGGAAGATATACCGTAGTCTGCAGAACCCGCCTAGGCGCCCCCTTTTTTAATTGGTTAATCGCCAAAGCCAGAATGATTGGCAGTGGAAAACCGACCACAATGGAAAAAAACGCAATCACAAACGTATTGCGCATCGTCGTAGCAAAAGCTGGACTGTTAAAATACATCATGAAATACTTTATTCCAGCCCAGTCGCCGCCTGTCAGCCCCTTGGTGAAATCATAATCCTTAAAAGCTAATTGGATGCCATACATTGGGGTATAACAAAAAACAATTACCCATATCAGCCGAGCAGGGCCATCACCCAAAGCTGCCAGTCTCGGCGCAATTCCTTCTTCATTCTTTTTAAGCCTGTTCTTCTCACTATGCTACATCTCCTCGCTGCAAGCTGATCATTTTGCGGGAAAAGGCGCCGTAAATCAGTTCAATGGTTACGGCGCCTTTCCGATACAGATTAGTTTCCGGTTGCTTCAAGATAGGTATCAAAGGCAGCTTGCTTGATTTCCAGGGCTTGGTCCAATCCAGCGTTTTTCAGGCTATCCACATAAGCCTCCCACTCTGTAGCGATGTCGTTTGTCCCTGTAATCCAGTTCGCGACCTGTGGATCCCAGATGTTCCCCAAGTTCGTTTCGACCATTGCCAGAGTGTTCTGATCTTCCTGCGAATATTTCATCAGGTCGTTTTTAAAGAGGCTGTTCGTAGGAATCGATTCCTGATATGGCAGATAGGTTTCTTTTTCGCCTAAAGTCAGATCTGGAACCGGAGTTTTGACCTGGACATCGTTTCTAACCCACATACCGCCGTTGTTCACGAAAGTATTGGTCCACTGCCAGGAGCTGGGATCCATGGAAGAATCCTTGGGAGGCAAGACCTCGTAGGTGCCGTCGTCATTTTTCACAATGCAGTTGTCCACATCATTCATGCCACCATACATTACTTCTAAGCTCACGTCGTAGTCATAGAACTGGTTGATGAATCTCATGGCTGCTTCTTTGTTTTCGCAGCTTGCACTCATGCTGACAACGCCCTTGCCCCAGAAAGTATCCTCGCTCACATAATACAGCTGATCATCCGGCAGGCTATCGTCGGCTTTCAGCGGCGGCAGCACGACATACTGGTCCGCCAGTTCATTTCCGAAGCGGTCCGTCAAATTCCAACCAAAAGTGAAGCCCACCTTGGCCGTCGTGCCTTCGCCTCTTGCAAGAGCCTGGTATTGGGAGTAATCGTTGGTAAACGCAGCCTCATTGATCAGGCCCTGGTTCCACAGACCTTGCAGATAAATCAGCAGAGACTGGAATCTTTCATCCGTGTACCAGCATTTAACCTCTCCATCTTCCGCAAAGAAGCCCTGGATGTAACCGTTGGATAGCGGCATTCCGGTTCCGCCGAGCATATTCGCCGGGCCATACTGGTTGTTCGTATTGTCGTTCCAAATAAAGTCCATCGGGATCTCGTCGTTCGGATCTCCGTTCCCGTTCGGATCCTGTTCATTAAAAGCAATCAAAACCTGTTCTAGTTCATCCCAGGTTGTGGGGATTTCCAGCCCCAGATTATCCAGCCAGGTTTTGTTGATAAACATAGAGGCATAGTTCTTGCAGGCCTCGTAAGTACCGTCGATTCTGGGAAGGGTATAGGTCTTCCCTTCCATATCCTTGCAGGCGTATTCGATTTCCGGATAGGTTTCAAACATTTCTTTCACATTTGGGGCGTACTGGTCAATCAGAGGACCCATATCCTCAAACAAACCAGGATATTGAGTAAACTCCGCATCTCCAGCCGCTGAGAAAAGCACATCTGGAATATTGCCGCTTGAAAAAACCGCATTCTTTTTGTCGTTCCAATCGGAAGACTCCTGCTGCCACTCCACCTCGACGTTGGCAGCCTCTGCCACGTTTTTCAGCCACTGCATCTCATTGACATCCTTAGTGAGCGGCGACCACTTGACAATCATCGCGGTCAGCTTCGCCCTTTCGCCTCCGGCGGCGTCTTCGCTGGCTGTAGACTCCGTGCTGCTTCCGCTGGCCGCGGGCTCCGGGCTGTCGCTGCACCCAGCCAGCACGCTCGCCGACATCGCAAGAGCCAGAGCCAACGTCAGAATTCGTGTCATCGTTTTCTTCATACTCTTCGTCCCTTTCCTAGTTCTGATTTTTATAGATTTAGAGGCGTCTGTTTTTTCGATTAAAGGCGGGCATCCGGAGAGGTGGGGGCCTCCCCGAGATGCTCGGCTTCTCTCGAATTTTTATCTTTGGGCAGTAATCCTATCAGATTACTCCGCCAAAATACCGTCGATGGTGCTCTGCGCCTTAGCCGCGGCGTCAGCGGGAGTGCTGGTTCCGGTGATGGACTCGTTCACCGCCAGGGAAAGGGCGTCGGAGATTTCCGGCCATTGGGCGTGAGGTCCTCTGGGTTGGGCGTACTGCATTTCTTCAGTGAATTTCTGCATCGTCTCATCATCCGTAAACTGGCCCTCGGCTACGTCCTTCCGGGCAGCGATATAACCGAAATCATCGATGTAGCTGGCAACCTCGTCCTTTGAGGTGGCAAACTGCAGGAAATCCAGAGCCGCGTCTACGTTATCCCCG
>ENA-OQLB01000623-OQLB01000623.1-human-gut-metagenome-genome-assembly--contig:-NODE-623-length-19089-cov-4.961871_pt1 | contig 19089 bp, 22 predicted proteins | sample MGYA00242656_ERZ504813 | MGnify/ENA primary metagenome ERZ504813 (study PRJEB26092, sample SAMD00036388) | human gut metagenome | host: Homo sapiens | study: EMG produced TPA metagenomics assembly of... | reverse complement strand
TTTTAATTTTTTAATAGCCTATTGCTGTTCTATACAGACGGCAACCCTTCCGTTACTCATCTCCACGAATCCGCTTTGAATATCCAACTCATGTTCCTCACCGTCCGTTGCGTAAATCAATTTCCCCGTTCCCAACGATGATACAATCGGTGCATGCTGCGGCAGGATAGAAAAAGAGCCCATAGTGCCCGGCAATGTAACACTTTCCACTTCCCCGTTGAAGAGTTCCTTCTCCGGTGAAACAATATTCAAATGCAACTTTTTCATCATCAAAGCTCCCAGACTTTTAATTTTTAATCGTTTTTCCCCCTGCCTGCTCCAGTAGTTTCTTACCCTTCTCAATGGCTTCTTCAATGGTTCCCACATTCAAGAAAGCAGGTTCGGGCAGGTAGTCCACCTCTCCGTCAAGAATCATCTTGAAGCCTTTGATAGTGTCCTCAATGGAAACCATTGTACCTGGGACACCCGTAAACTGCTCGGCAACGGCAAACGGCTGTGAAAGGAAACGCTGCACACGACGTGCACGGTTCACCAACGTACGGTCGGCATCAGAGAGTTCCTCCATACCAAGGATGGAGATAATGTCTTGCAATTCCTTGTTGCGTTGCAATATTTGTTTTACACGTTGTGCCACTTCGTAGTGTTCTACCCCCACGATGTGTGGGTCGAGAATGCGTGAAGTAGATTCCAACGGGTCCACAGCAGGATAAATACCAAGTTCAGTAATCTTACGACTCAACACCGTGGTGGCATCGAGGTGGGTAAACGTTGTGGCAGGTGCCGGGTCCGTCAAGTCATCGGCAGGCACATATACAGCCTGCACGGAAGTGATGGAGCCGTTTCTTGTAGAGGTAATACGCTCCTGCATGGCACCCATTTCCGTTGCCAGTGTCGGCTGATAGCTACGGCAGAAGGCATACGGCCCAGCAAGGCCGAAACCTCGGAACCGGCTTGGGTGAAACGGAAGATATTATCAATGAAGAACAGAATGTCACGCGGACCGTCCGTCTCCGCTCCCATGTCACGGAAGGACTCGGCCACCGTCAACCCAGACAATGCCACGGACTGACGCGCACCGGGAGGTTCGTTCATCTGACCGAATATCAAAGACACTTGTGATTTGGCCACTTCGTCATAATCTACTTTGGACAAATCCAATGGCCTTCCTCCATACCTTTCTTGAATTCTTCTCCGTAACGGATAACACCGGATTCAATCATTTCTCTCAGCAGGTCGTTGCCTTCACGTGTACGTTCTCCTACACCGGCAAACACAGAGAAGCCGTGCTGCTTCTTCGCAATATTATTAATGAGCTCTTGGATAAGCACCGTCTTGCCTACACCGGCGCCACCAAACAGACCGATTTTACCGCCCTTGCTATATGGTTCCAGCAAGTCGATAACCTTGATGCCTGTATAAAGCACCTCTTGTACGGTAGTCAAATCTTCAAACTTAGGGGGGTCGCGATGGATGGGATAAGCACCGGTACGGTCCAACTCCTTCATGCCGTCGATAGAGTCGCCCACAACGTTCATCAGGCGGCCTTTGATTTGTGTACCTATCGGCATGGTGATGGGGCCTCCCAGCGGATGCACTGTCATTCCTCTCTGCAGGCCGTCCGTACTGTCCATAGCAACAGTACGCACCGTGTTTTCACCAATGTGCTGCTGTACCTCTACAATCAGTCTTTTGCCGTTCGACCTTTTTATTTCCAGTGCGTCGTGAATACTCGGCAACATCATTTCTGCCTCCGTTCCTTCGAAATAGACGTCTACTACAGGCCCGATTACCTGTGAGATATGTCCGACAATCTGTGACATAAGCAATCTTTTTATTCTATATTTCCTTAATTATTTTTCCCAATACTAAGTTGTAAGTCGCGTGTATCCTCATTAACAAGTCAGCCAAGTCGCGTCTTTCATCAGCTATGTACTCGTACCTATTAACGTTTGTCAGCTATGGTTTGTTCATCCCAATAGTTACATAAACAACAACGCAAATGTATAAACAATTTGCATGTAGTTGTTACCGTGTATAGCATTTTTTGAACAAAAAAGACTATTTTGAACGATTAATACTACAATTGGAACAAATTGTTACAGACATGATAACGTCAGTTAACAATTAGCAAGAAAAAGGAATTGCCCACCCATCTTATGAAAAAAACACTGAATTGACAACAGAGGTTCTGTATATAATATACAAAAAATAAGCCTTGTCTCTCGACAAGGCTTATTCACAACACAAACACAAAATAAAACACGACAAAACTACTATGCAATCTTACCTGTCTATGCCGGGGAGGCATACGTACTAGTTACGGATATTCACATATACATAAACAGCTTCAGGCTGATTTGCACATTATAAACAAATGCGGGGAGGCATTTGTTTATTGCCTATTTGTTAAAAAACACAAATTCAAAGTTTGTCATTGAATACCTCTTTCACGAAGCTTCAACTGCCATTTCCATGCAGAAAGTAAAGTATCTTCAATACTTGTTTCTGCCTTCCAACCCAGTTCATTGTTTGCCAATTCCGGGTTTGCCCATACCTTCTCAATATCACCGGCACGCCGACCTACTATCTGATAGTTCAGTTTTACACCGGTAGCCTTTTCGAAAGCATTAATCAGTTCCAATACGGAAAGTCCACGACCTGTACCGATATTGAATACTTCCACTTTTTCCTTCTGCTTGTTCTCCAAGATACGGTGGATAGCCACTACGTGTGCTTTGGCCAAATCGACTACATTGATGAAGTCGCGGATACAAGAACCGTCGGGAGTATCATAATCGTCACCAAACACGCTCAGTTTCTCACGGATGCCGATAGCGGTCTGGGTAAGATAAGGAATCAAGTTCTGCGGTACACCGTTAGGCAACTCTCCCAACAATGCTGTGGGGTGTGCACCTATCGGGTTGAAGTAACGCAACAAGATGGCGTTTATCGGAGCACCGGAAGCAACCGTATCACGTACAATCTCTTCATTGATTTGCTTCGTGTTTCCATACGGAGACTCAGCTTTCTTAATAGGTGCCTTTTCCGTTACCGGAAGTTCGTCCGGCTGGCCGTAAACTGTGCAGGAAGAAGAGAATACGATACCTTCCACTCCATGCTTCGGCATCAATTCCAGCAGGTTTATCAGTGAAACCAGGTATTACGATAGTAAAGCAATGGTTTCTGGACAGATTCACCCACAGCCTTGCTGGCCGCAAAGTGAATGATGGCTTTAATGCTTTATATTTGGTAAACACAGCGTCAAGACCGGCATAATCCAAGCAATCCAATTCCTCGAATGCAGGGCGGATGCCCGATACCTTCTCTATGTTATCTACAACATCTGCGCTGGAGTTTGACAAATTATCAATAATAACAACTTCATAACCTGCGTTTGAAGTTCCACCACCGTGTGAGAACCAATATAACCGGTTCCACCCGTAACTAAGATTTTCCCTTTCATATTAAATATAGATAATTTAGCTTTTAGGTTATCAATACGCCACAAATGTAAGGAAATAAATTAATAAAAACAGAAAAAGGGGGATAAATTTTAGTTTATCCCCCTTCCACTTTATTTCCGTTTTTTCTTCTTTAAATCTTCACAACCCCCGAAAAGCCCATGAATGCCATTGCCAGCAGTCCGGCAGTAATCAAAGCTATCGGAGTACCCTGCATACCTTTCGGTACACTAACCAGGCTCATTTGCTCGCGCAGGCCTGCAAACAGTGTCAGTGCCAAGCCGAAACCAAGTGCCGTGGAGAATGCATAAACCACTCCCGTCAGCAAATCATAATCTTTTTGGATAACAAGGATAGCCACACCGAGAATACAGCAGTTGGTAGTAATCAACGGCAGGAACACGCCCAAGGCTGATACAGAGAAGGAGAAACTTTCTTCAGGATAATCTCTACCATCTGCACCAATGCGGCAATCACCAGGATAAAGGTAATAGTCTGCAAATAGCCCAAATCAAAAGCGTCGAGCACATACTTCTGAATAAGGAATGTCACGATAGTGGCGATGGTGAGCACGAATGCCACCGCTGCGACATGCCCAATGCAGTCTCCACTTTCTTGGAAACTCCCAAGAACGGGCAAATTCCCAAGAATTGCGACAATACGATGTTGTTTACAAAGATTGCCGAGATAAATATCAATATATATTCCATTTCTTTAATTTATTAATTGAAAAATGACAATCGATAATGAACCATTATCAATCATCCATTATCAAGCCTTCTTCATACTGTTGATTAAAGCAATGAGATAGCCCAATGCGATGAATGCACCCGGAGCAAGGACAAATACCAACATGCCGTATTCTTCGGGAAGGATACTCAAGTTGAATATCTTGCCGGTTCCCAGGAACTCACGCACGGCACCCAGTAATGTCAGTGCAATGGTAAAGCCCAAGCCCATGCCCAGACCGTCGAACAAGGAAGCCACCGGATTGTTTTTGGCAGCAAATGCTCGGCACGTCCCAATACGATACAGTTTACAACAATCAGCGGAATGAACAGGCCCAGTGTGGCGTACAATGCAGGAACGTAAGCTTGCATTATCATCTGCAACAGTGTCACAAATGATGCTATGACTACAATGAATGAAGGGATACGCACCATATCGGGAATCAGATTCTTGATGGCAGAAATCACCACATTGGAACATATCAGCACGAACATTGTAGCCAGTCCCATACCCATACCGTTAATGGCAGAGGAAGTGGTACCCAGTGTAGGACACATACCCAGCAGGAGTACAAACGTAGGATTCTCTTTGATAATCCCGTTCATCATAACTTTAAAATTATTCATATCTTCTACTCCTTTCTTATTTAGCGCTGAGTGTATCCACAGCTTCGGGAGCTGCGGAATCAGCAGGTTGTTCAACATTCTTTTGAGTAGCGCCGGTAGTGCCGTCGGCAGTTTCCTGACCGGCATAGGCAGCATAAGCCGCATTCACTGCATTCAAAAAAGCACGTGAGGTGATGGTAGACGCTGTAATGGCATCTACTTTACCACCGTCCTTGCTCACTGTCAATGCAGCTTCACCCGGATTCATGCCGGTGATGTCACCTTTATTGCCTTTCTTGAACCAGTCGGCAGCCTTGGAACCCAACCCCGGAGTTTCCACATGCGACAACAAGGAGTAGTCGATGATTTTGCCTTCAGCATCGAAACCGACCAACACTTTCAGCTCACCGCCAAAACCCATGGCAACAGCTTCCACAGCAGCTCCGATATATTCTCCGCCTTTGGTGGCAGGATATACAGAATACTGTACTCCGTTTACTTCCTGCATCTTCTTCTCGGCGATGGGGTCATTGTCGAAGCCCGGAACCACCGCACTTACGGCATCGCTCAAGGTCTTTGCATTGGCCTGCGCAATGGGCTCCTTCGTCAATTCGTTTACATAAGCCAGCAACGCTACGGAAATTGCGGTAACGCCCGTAAGTACCAGCAACATATTCTTCAAGGATGATTCTAACTTTTTCATTTCTTCTTCGCTACCTCCCCAAAGCGTTTAGGTTTAACATAGGTGTTGATGAGCGGAGTGAACGCATTCATAATCAGAATGGCAAACGACATACCCTCCGGATATGCACCGAACAGACGGATGATGACAGTCAGTAGGCCGATGCAAACACCATAAATCAGCATACCTTTGTGGCTCATCGGAGAAGTCACGTAGTCCGTAGCCATAAAGACAGCACCCAGCATCAGACCACCGGACAACAACTGTACGACCGGGGATACATAAAGTTCCGGATTGACCAGATACATGATACCGGAGAACACGAATACCGTCACCAGAATAGATACCGGAATGTGCCAGGTGATGATTTTCTTCCACAACATGTAGAACAAACCAAGCAGCAGCGCCAAGGCACTCACCTCACCGAGACATCCTCCATTATTACCTATCAGAAGGTCGAAAGCTCCCGGAAGGTCGCTCAGGGACATGCCCGGAGCACCATTGATGACACCTTTCATAATAGCCAGCGGCGTAGCAGCCGTCGTGGCATCCGTATAGGCTGTCAACTGGCCTACAGCCGGCCATGTCGTCATCTGCACGGGGAATGAAAGCAGCAGGAACACACGTCCTGCCAGTGCAGGGTTAAAGGGATTGCAACCCAAACCTCCGAAGGACATCTTGCCTACCCCGATGGCAAACAAGGCACCAAGGATGATAATCCAGATGGGCAGGTTGGAAGGCAGGTTAAAGGCCAGCAACACACCGGTAATGATGGCAGAACCGTCGGTAATGGTTGTGGTCTCTTTTTCATGAGGAATTTGCCGATGGCCCATTCAAAGAACAAGCAGGCTGCTACGGAAGTTGCCGTAACAATCAGCGCACCCAGTCCGAAAAAGTAAAGCGAAACGAGGAATGCCGGAATCAATGCGATAAGCACACCGTACATATTCTTCTTCACGCTGTCACCGCCGTGAACGTGGGGCGAAAGGGATACGATTAATTTATTCATACTTCGTTATTTTTTAGCTTGACGTGCACGAATCATCGCTCCTACCTTACCCTTACCCAAGCGGATATAATCCAGCATCGGACGGTTGGAAGGACAAGTGAACTGGCATGAACCGCATTCTATACACGACATAATGTCTTCTTTCTCTACTCTTTCAAAATCTCCGTGGGCCGAAACGGTAGCCAGCAGATACGGCTCCAACCCCATCGGGCAGGCTCCCACGCACTTGGCACAACGGATACAAGGCTGTACTTCGCCGCGCTTGGCTTCCTTCTCGTTCATAATCAGAATACCGGAGCTTCCTTTGGCTGTCGGTACATCCGTATTTACCAGAGCTTTACCCATCATCGGGCCACCGCCGATAATCTTACCCGTATCTTCGGGCAGACCGCCGCAAGCTTCAATCAGCTGCTTCATCGGCGTACCGATACGTGCCAGGAAATTGGACGGCTTTGCCAACGACTTACCGGTCACGGTAATGACACGCTCAAACAGAGGTTTGTTCTTCTGTACGGCCTGGTAAACGGCAAATGCGGTACCCACATTCTGCACCACAGCTCCCGTGGAGATAGGCAACGCACCGGCTGCAACCTGGCGACTGATGACAGCATCAATCAACTGCTTTTCACCACCCTGCGGATATTGTACCTTCAAGGGTACCACCTCGATACCTGCATAGCTGGAAGCAACCTTCGTCATCAGCTGGATGGCATCGGGCTTGTTGTTCTCAATGCCGATGAATGCCTTGTTCACCTTTACCGCCTTCATCAGAATGGATACACCTACCATAATTTCTTCCGCATGTTCCAGCATCAGCTGATGGTCGGCAGTCAGATACGGTTCGCACTCTACGGCGTTGATGATGACACACTCTGCCTTGAATGCAGGAGGAGGACACAACTTGACCTGCGTAGGGAAGCATGCACCGCCCAGACCTACGATACCGGCATCAGCGATTTTCTTCACGATTTCCTCGGAGGTCAGACTGCATTCCTTCACCAACGTTTCGGAACGGTCAATGGATTCTTCCCATTCATCCCCTTCTACGTCAATGAATATAGCAGGCTTGGCGTAACCGCTGGCATCGACAATCGTGTCAATCTTAGCGACTTTCCCGCTGACAGACGAATGAATGGCTGCTGATACAAAACCGCCGGGCTCGGCAATCTTTGTACCCACTTTCACAACATCACCTTTGGCAACGATAGGCTTGGCAGGAGCACCGATGTGCTGTCCCAGCAAGATAGCGGCCTTGGCCGGAATCTCTGCCTTGATGATAGGCTGATGTGCTGAAAGTTTATTTTCGTGTGGATGGACTCCACCAATTGAAAATGTCTTCAACATACAATTCTGTATTTTTAGTCGTTTATTTACTTTATTAATTCATACCTCAACTTGGGAAGTCTAAACCTCCGCTTTAGGAGTCTCAACCTCAGCTTTAGGAACTGCAACCTTTACTTGGGGAGCTGTATCGTCAGCCTTCGGTTTGCGCGGCGGGAAGTTGAGGGCAATGATTGTGTTTTGCGGACAAGCTTCCTCGCACTTGCGACAGGATTTGCACTTATTGGGTCAATGTAAGCCAGATTGTTTTCCAGCGTGATAGCCTCGAACGGACAAACCTTCACACACTTGCCGCAACCGATACATGCCACGGTACAAGCCTTGCGTGCTACGGCCCCCTTGTCCTTGTTTACACACTGTACGTAAATACGACGTGATTTCTTGCCTTGAGGACGGATTTCAATAATAGATTTCGGACAAGCCTTGGCACAAGCTCCACAAGCCGTACACTTTTCCTCATCACTTCGGGAAGTCCGGTCTCCGGATTCATGTGGATAGCATCGAACTGGCAGGCAGCCACACAGTCGCCGCATCCCAGACAGCCATAACTACAACCCGTTTCACCACCATAGAGAGAAGCCGCAATGGCACAACTCTTGGCGCCATCGTATTGGTTCACACGAGGACGGTTGGCACAAGTTCCATTACATCTCACCACCGCAACCATAGGTTCGGCAGCAGCGGCATCCAAGCCCAGAATCTCGCAATCTTTGTCATGACGGGCTGTCCACCCACCGGACAAAGTTTACCATCCAGCGAACCTGCCTTTACGCAAGCATCTGCAAATCCGCTACAACCGGGGTAACCACATCCACGCAATTTGCCTGGGGAAGCACCTCTGCTACCTGGGCAATCCGCGGATCTTCATACACGGCGAATTTCTTGGAAGCCACGTAAAGAATAGCGGCCGATACCAGCGCTATAACTCCCAATGAAATCACTGCAATCAGAATTACATTCATAAATTAGTTGTTTATTAATTATTTGTTTTATTATTAGTTAGTTCATCGGTCGTACGGAGAATGAGAACTTCTTACCCATCCGCGACTTGTTCAGCCACAATATATAATAATAAGGTATAAGAAGTGCCAGCGAACAAAGTGCAGAACGCAGCTCGTCATTCCAGATAGCCATAAAGACAAACAGTGAGATTATCAGAATAAGGAAAGGAAATATAAAGGCAAACAGAACTGCCATCACTCCCATTGAAAGTTCGCCCGTCACCCATACACGGTCACCGCTGGTAGGATGCGGCATTGGCATCGGCCACATCGACAAGTTTCTCTTTCGTATCCGCAGAGGTACAATGCCCCTTGACACTACACGAAGCGCACGCTGAAGTCTGGATGATTCTCACTTGGAGATGAGAACCGTTTATGTTTTCCACAATACCTTGATGTTTTATAGTATTCGCCATTTTGCAAAGTGTGCATTACAAATCGCGGCAAATTTACGCATTATTTGTGAACTGCAAACCTTTCCTATGCATTTTCTGTGTTCGTAAACGTGCTTTTTCTATGTTTTTATGTTTTTTCACCTGCCACAGACTACAAAAAGACAAAAAACAGACGGTCTGTCAAGGAAAAACAGACCGTCTGACTAACCAAAACAGATAATCTGTTCACTCCGAACAGACCATTTGTTTATTTACCATTTATAATTGATACCGAAACTGAGCAATTCTTTTACCTGAAAATAGCTGTCCCCTTCCGTCGGCTTGGCACTGTCGTCATAGCGGGCGTGCACATAGAGCTTGGTGGAAAGATAGCGGTTCAGCACAAAGTTCACCGTGTTTTCCCATTCGATACGCGTCCACTCATAACTGGTCTGGAAGTCCAGGCGGGAATCCAGCGTAATGGAAGGAATGATGGTCCACGAAAGTGTAGGCTGTATCTGCGAACCGAAGTTATGCTTCACGCACTTGCCCTCCTCAAGACCGAAACTCACTTCATTCACACCCTTATTCCCCACATAGCGCAGCATGTACGTCAGCGGAGCCATGAAAACGGACAAGCTGAATTTCTGCTTCTTCAACTTGTAGTCCATACCGATACTGCTTGACCAGTCCGCCGGAGCAAAGAAAGCCGAAACCAGCTCTTCACTGTTGGCCTTGTAGCATTGCAGAACTGGGTCTTAAACTCAGTCGTGATGGTATAATACCACTTGGACGCAGCCTGAATACCCAGTTTACTGTACAGCCGGAGTTGGTCGGTACTTACCAGATAGTTATGAAACTCGTCGGAAGGTGCGGAGCTGAAGCCCAGCTTGGCATCGAGCAGATTTTCCCACTGCACCTTTTCACGGTCATTATAGTTGGCAAACAATTGCAGGTTGGCAAGCACGGCGTTAGTGCTCTCACCTCCCTTGTACCAGTTGTCGGAGATATAGTTCTGGGTAATCTGCAACGAACCGTTTCCACCGTCACCCACCAGTTGGGCTTGTGGATAATCACGTCGGCTTCCTCCTTCACTCCCACCATATTCTCTTGTGCAAACAGTTTCACGACGGACGGCTTGGAAGAAACCTCCTTCTCTATATTATCCTTGAATATCTTCCCTTTCATCACCTCCTTCTCGGTCATTACAACCAGATTGGGACAATTCACATACGTGTTCAGCAGCGTACGGTCCACCAGTTTGTTGGCTCGGTCCTTTGAGGTGAAACTCAGTGTGTCGAACGGCAACATCTCGCGCGTCAGGGCAGGCACCGTATCAGGCACCTGGAAATGCCAGTCCACCTTGGAAAGGCGTCTCATGGGGGCATAATAATAGGTAAGGGGAAGGAACAACCTATAGTAGTTCGGATTGGAAGGTATATAACGCTCCGGAGTCGTGGGGTCATTCAAATAATCCAGCACTCCGATATACCTTTCATATAATATGGAAACAGTATCCAGCCTGTACCCCATACCTTCCGGTTTCAATTTCAGAATCATGTATTCTTTCATTATATCCGGCAAGGTGTCGGCTTTGGCAGTTGTTTCCTGTCCACTGTTCTTCGAGGCGGTATCCAGCGTATTCTGTGCCATCACCGACGAAGAAATCATCGTAGCAATTAACCAAAATGCAATGTGTCTATTCTTCATAATGCCCTAAAGTCTATGTTTCGAGCGCAAATTTAGCTTAAAATGTTTAGAAAACATAGAAAAACCATAAGAAAAAGGCAAGAAGGACTTTCTTCGATGAAATCGTATTTTTTAATAATTGTTTCATCGAAACTTTCTCTACTTCCTCTTTTTTTTATAATTTTGCGCTTTTTAAGTTCTACGTGTACTGACGGGAGCAGTGCGCACCTTGAACGACAAGCCGTATAGGCTCTTGGCATTAGATTAAACAATTAATAAAATAATATAGTTGTGGGAGAAACAAAGTATATTTTCGTCACCGGTGGTGTTGCCTCTTCATTAGGTAAAGGTATCATCTCATCCTCCATCGGTAAATTGCTGCAAGCAAGAGGTTACAAGGTAACCATCCAGAAGTTTGACCCGTATATCAACATCGACCCGGGTACACTGAACCCTTATGAACACGGCGAATGCTACGTTACCGTGGATGGCCACGAAGCCGACCTCGATTTGGGCCATTACGAACGCTTCCTGGGCATCCAGACCACCAAAGCCAACAATATCACGACCGGACGCATCTACAAAAGCGTCATCGACAAAGAGCGCCGGGGTGACTATCTGGGAAAGACCATCCAGGTTATTCCCCATATTACAGACGAAATCAAGCGTAATGTAAAACTGCTGGGAAACAAATACAAATTCGACTTTGTTATTACCGAGATTGGCGGTACAGTGGGTGACATCGAGTCTCTGCCTATCTGGAAAGCATCCGTCAGCTGAAGTGGGAACTGGGAAAAGACGCCTTGTGCGTACACCTTACTTATGTCCCCTACCTGGCAGCTGCCGGTGAGCTGAAGACCAAGCCCACCCAGCACTCCGTAAAGGAACTGCAAAGTGCCGGTATCCAACCCGATGTCCTCGTACTGCGTACGGAACATGAGTTGAGTACCACCCTGCGCAAGAAAGTGGCTCTGTTCTGCAATGTGGACGAAAATGCCGTGGTGCAGAGCATCGACGCGCTACCATCTACGAGGTGCCCATCTTGATGCAGCGCCAGGGACTGGACGTTACCATTTTGAAGAAAATGGGACTTCCCGTCGGCGACACTCCGGGACTGGGACCGTGGCGCGCTTTCCTCGAACGCCGTCACAAAGCCGAAGAGACTGCCCCGCTGCACATCGCATTGGTGGGCAAATATGACTTGCAGGATGCCTACAAGTCCATCCGCGAGGCCCTTTCACAAGCAGGAACCTACAATGACCGCAAGGTATCGGTAGACTTCGTGAACAGTGAAAAGCTGACTGACGAGAATGTGGCAGAAGCCTGAAAGGCATGGCAGGCGTACTTATCGGTCCAGGCTTCGGCGAACGCGGCGTTGCCGGCAAGTTCGTAGCCATCAAATATGCGCGTACGCACGACATCCCCACCTTCGGTATCTGTCTGGGTATGCAGTGTATCGCCATCGAATTTGCCCGTAACGTACTGGGTTATGCCGATGCCAACTCACGCGAGATGGACGAAAAGACACCGCACAATGTCATCGACATCATGGAAGAGCAGAAGTCCATCACCAATATGGGTGGAACCATGCGTCTAGGTGCCTACGAATGTGTTCTGCAGAAAGGCAACAAGGCATACGAGGCATATGGTACCGAGCATATCCAGGAACGTCACCGTCACCGCTACGAGTTCAACAACAGCTTCAAGGATGCCTACGAAGCAGCAGGCATGAAGTGTGTGGGTATAAACCCCGAATCGGACCTGGTGGAAATTGTTGAGATTCCCGCATTGAAGTGGTTTGTCGGTACCCAGTTCCATCCCGAATACAGCAGTACGGTATTGCATCCGCACCCACTGTTCGTAGCATTCGTGAAGGCCGCCATCGAAAATGAAAACGAAAAGAAATAATTTGTAATAAGTAATTTGTAATCAACAAAGAATGGATAAAAATACCATCACAGGTCTTGTTCTGATAGCGATATTGTTAGTAGGTTTCAGCTTTCTGAGCCGTCCCAGCCAGGAGCAGTTGGAAGCACAGCAACGTTACTACGACTCCATAGCCCAGGTGCAACAGCGCGAAGCCGACTTGAAAGCCAAGGCGGAAGCAGCCCTGGCCAACGAAAGCGGAGCGGAAGCAAGCGTTGACTCCACTGCCCTCTTCTTCGACGCCCGTCAAGGAACCAACTCGCAGGTAACCATCCAGAACAACCTGGCAGAAATAACCGTAGATACAAAAGGCGGGCGCATAGCTTCGGCCACGCTGAAGGAATACATGGGACAAGACAAGACGACCCCCGTCACACTGTTCAGCGGCAATGACGCTTCCATGAATTTCCTCTTTTACAACAAGAAAGAGACTATCCAGACGGAAGACTATTATTTCACCGCAGTAAACCGTACGGACAGTACCGTCACCATGCGTTTGTCGGCAGACAGCAACAGCTATATCGACTTTACCTACAGCATGCACAATGACACATACCTGATAGACTTTACTATCCAGGCTGTCAATATGGAAGGCAAGCTGGCCGCTACCAACAATTATGTGGACATCGAGTGGTCTCAGCGTGCCCGTCAGATAGAGAAGGGTTACACCTACGAGAACCGTCTGGCTGAGCTGACTTACAAAATCGCCGGAGAGGGTACCGATTATCTGTCTGCCAACAAGAACGATGAAAAGGAAGTTCCGGAACGCCTGGACTGGATTGCTTTCAAGAACCAGTTCTTCTCTTCAGTATTTTTGGCAGATGCCGACTTTGAAAAGACCAAACTGAGTTCCAAGATGGAGACTCAAGGCAGCGGCTACATCAAGGACTATTCTGCGGAGATGAGCACGAAGTTCGACCCTGCTGGCAAGGAACCTACCCAGCTGTTCTTCTACTTCGGCCCCAATCACTACAAGACTCTGACCGCACTCGACAAGGGGCGTGACGAGAAGTGGGAGCTGAACCGTCTGGTCTATCTGGGCTGGCCGCTCATCCGCTGGATAAACAAATGGTTCACCATCAACATCTTCGACTGGTTGTCCAGTTGGGGGTTGAGCATGGGTATCGTACTGTTGTTCATGACGTTAATCGTAAAAGCTGTAGTATTCCCCGCAACGTGGAAAACCTACATGTCCTCTGCCAAGATGCGCGTACTGAAACCGAAAATCGACGAGATAAACAAGAAGTACCCCAAGCAGGAAGATGCCATGAAGAAGCAGCAGGAAGTGATGGGCCTCTACAGCCAGTACGGAGTCAGTCCGATGGGTGGATGTCTGCCGATGCTGATACAGTTCCCTATCTTGATGGCCTTGTTCATGTTCGTGCCGAGTGCCATTGAACTCCGCCAGCAGAGCTTCTTGTGGGCAGACGACCTTTCCACTTACGATGCGTTCATCAACTTCCCGTTCCATATCCCGTTCCTGGGAAGCCACCTCAGCTTGTTCTGCCTGCTGATGACGGTTACCAACATATTGAACACGAAGTACATGATGCAGCAACAGGATACGGGTGCCAATCCGCAGATGGCTGCCATGAAGTGGATGTCATACCTGATGCCTATCATGTTCCTCTTCATATTGAACGACTATCCTTCGGGATTGAACTATTACTACTTCATCTCTACGTTAGTCAGTGTGGTAACAACGCTCATCATGCGCAAGACAACCAATGAGGAAGCCCTTCTTGCTCAGTTGGAAGCCAACAAGAAAGACCCGAAGAAGATGAAGAAAACCGGTTTCGCCGCTCGTCTGGAAGCCATGCAGAAACAGCAGGAACAGATGATGAAAGAAAAACAGAACAAAAAGTAGTAAGACTACCGTTCAAGATATTCTTTTGCAGAAAGCCGGACAATGACATTTGCCCGGCTTTCTTATCCTTACACCAACGAAAAAATTCACAGACTCTAAATTATGCAGACTAAATACACCTACAAACAAATCTGGCTCATAGCCTACCCTATCCTAATCAGCCTCCTTATGGAGCAGATGATAGGTATGACGGACACCGCCTTCCTCGGACGTGTAGGCGAAGTCGAGTTGGGAGCATCTGCCATCGCCGGTGTCTTCTATATGGTCATCTTCATGGTTGCCTTCGGTTTCAGCATCGGGGCACAGATACTCATTGCCCGGCGCAACGGCGAACGGCAGTATAAGGAAATCGGTGACTTGTTCTATCAGGCATCTATTTCCAAGTCGGGATGGCGACAGTCATGTTCCTGCTGTCCTATTGCTTCTCGCCGATTATCCTGAAACGCATCGTAGCCTCGGAACATATCTACGAAGCAGCCACCAGCTACCTGCACTGGCGTGTATTCGGTGCCTTCTTCTCGTTCAGCGCAGTCATGTTCCGTGCCTTTTTCTTGGGAACCACCCAGACCAAGACACTGACACTGAACTCTATCGTCATGGTGTTGAGCAATGTTGTATTCAACTATATCCTGATTTTCGGTAAATTCGGTTTTCCTGCACTCGGCATTGCCGGAGCCGCCATCGGCTCCTCATTGGCCGAGCTGGTTTCGCTGTTATTCTTCATCCTCTATACCCGTAGCCGTATTGACTGCCGCAAGTACGGGCTGGACCGTATTCCGAAGTTCCGGCTGGACGTATTGAAACGGATGCTGAACGTCTCTTTCTGGACCATGATACAGAATTTCTTCTCCCTCTCCACCTGGTTCTTGTTCTTCCTTTATGTGGAGCATCTGGGAGAGCGCTCGCTGGCAGTGACCAACATTGTCCGCAATGTGTCCGGCATACTGTTCATGGTACTCATGGCATTTGCCTCTACCTGCGGTTCATTGGTCAGCAACCTCATCGGTGCCTGCCACTCCGATTGCGTGGCAGGCACTATCCGGCAACATGTACGCATAGCTACGTTTTCGTACTTCCGCTGGCATTGCTTTTCGCGCTGTTCCCCAAGCTGATTCTGGGAATTTATACCGACATACCCGACCTGCAGGATGCTGCCGTGCATTCGCTTTGGGTGATGTGCTCCACCTATCTGTTCCTGGTTCCTGCCAATGTCTATTTCCAGGCAGTTTCCGGAACCGGCAATACGCGTACTGCATTGGGCATGGAGCTGGCAACGCTGGTCATCTACACAGCCTATATCACCTACATTATTCTGATTCTGCAACTCGACGTGGCCATCTGCTGGACCTCGGAAATGGTTTATTCCAGCTTTATTCTCATTTTCTGCTGGCTATATATCAAACGTGGGAATTGGCAAGGAAGGAAAATTTAGTATCTTTGCATTGAAATAACCGAAACAAAAAACATATATGAAACAAGTAAATCTACTACTTATGTCAGCAGCCATGACATTGGCCTCCTGCGGAGGAACAAAAGATGCCGGACAGCAGCAGGACGCAGCAGCGCTCATCCAGCGGTCGGACATCAAGATTGAAGGAAAGCGTATGACACCCGAGGCACTCTGGGCGATGGGACGTATCGGCAGTGTAGCCGTATCTCCCGACGAAAAGCAAATTGCCTACACGGTATCCTATTACAGCGTGCCCCAGAACAAGAGTAACAGCGAAGTCTTCGTCATGAATGCCGACGGTAGTGGCAATACCCAGATAACGCATGACGCCTGGCAAGAAGGACAGCCCACATGGTTCAAGGACGGCAAGAAGCTTGCCTTCCTCTGCAACGAAAGCGGCAGCAGCCAGGTATGGGAAATGAATCCCGACGGCAGCGGACGCAAGCAGCTGACTCAATACGAGGGAGACATCGAAGGGTTCTCTTTCTCGCCCGACGGCAAGAAACTCCTTTTCATTGCCAGGTAAAGACCGTGAAGAGTACGGCAGACAAACATCCGGACCTTCCTAAAGCCACCGGCATCATCGTTACCGACCTGATGTACAAGCATTGGGATGAATGGGTGACTACTGCTCCCCATCCGTTTGTTGCTGATTTCGACGGCAATGCCATCAGCAATGTCACTGATATTCTTGAGGGAGAGCCATACGAAAGCCCGATGAAGCCCTGGGGCGGTATCGAGCAGCTGGCATGGAGCCCGTCTTCTGATAAGGTGGCCTATACATGCCGTAAGAAAACCGGACTGGCGTATGCCATTTCCACCAACTCCGACATTTATATCTACGACCTTGCCTCCAAGGAAACCAAAAACATCACGGAAGAAAACAAGGGATATGATACGAATCCCCAATACTCTCCCGACGGCAAATACATCGCCTGGCAGAGCATGGAACGTGACGGCTACGAAGCCGACTTGAACCGCTTGTTTATCATGAACCTCGAGACCGGCGAGAAACGTTTTGTAAGCAAAGCTTTCGAATCGAACGTGGACGCCTTCTTGTGGAACAAAGATTCCCAGAGCATCTACTTCATCGGTGTATGGCATGGCGAGACACAGATTTACAACATCGACCTTGCCGGAAACGACAAGCTTACCCAGCTCACCGACGGCATGCACGACTATGCTTCACTCGCCCTTTGCGGAGACAAGATTATCGCCAAACGCCACTCCATGAGCATGGGCGACGAAATCTATGCCGTAAACAGTGCACGTAACGGCGACGCTTTTGCAGAAGCAGTGCAACTGACCACAGAAAACAAGCAGATTTACGACCAGCTGGAAATGGGTAAAGTGGAAGCCCGCTGGATGAAGACCACCGACGGCAAGCAGATGCTGACCTGGGTAATTTATCCTCCACAGTTCGACCCTAACAAGAAGTACCCCACCCTCCTCTTCTGTGAAGGCGGTCCTCAGAGTCCCGTCAGCCAGTTCTGGAGCTACCGTTGGAATTTCCAGATTATGGCGGCAAACGACTATATCATCGTAGCTCCCAACCGTCGTGGTCTTCCGGGCTTCGGTGTAGAGTGGAACGAAGCCATCAGCGGTGATTATGGCGGCCAGTGCATGAAGGACTACTTCACTGCCATTGACGAAATGGCCAAGGAACCTTTCGTCGACAAAGACCGCCTGGGTTGCGTAGGCGCCAGCTTCGGAGGCTTCTCCGTATATTGGCTTGCCGGACACCATGACAAACGCTTCAAGGCATTTATCGCACACGACGGTATCTTCAACATGGAAATGCAATATCTGGAAACGGAAGAGAAATGGTTTGCCAACTGGGATATGGGCGGCGCTTATTGGGAAAAGAACAACGCTACGGCACAACGCACTTTTGCCAACTCCCCGCATCTCTTCGTCGACAAATGGGACACCCCTATCCTCTGCATCCACGGAGAGAAGGACTTCCGCATCCTTGCCAACCAGGCAATGGCCGCCTTCGATGCAGCCGTGATGCGTGGCGTTCCTGCCGAACTGCTTATCTATCCGGACGAAAACCACTGGGTACTGAAACCTCAGAATGGCGTGCTGTGGCAACGTACCTTCTTTGAATGGCTGGACAAATGGCTGAAGCCGGCTAAGTAAAGCCTCTCAAAAACGATAAAAACAAATAGTCCCGGATTCTTTGTCAAGAATCGGGATTATTTGTTTTTATTGTACACCGCCCGATTCATTTTTTATGACTATAATTTGAAAGTATTAGGTGTAATACGTACCTTGATAGAAGTCCAAGAAAAAATCAAATCTCATCCCGATTTAAAGAAACGTTACTTTCTTAAGCCTGATGAAGTTATTTTATTAGCAGACGGAACAAAAATTGTTGTCAACAACCAGTGGGGAACATTATTTCCAAGATTTCTTGAAGCAGCAAAGAAACTGTACCAAGTAACCAATGATTCGGAAAGCAATACTCCAATATCCCGATTAAAGATTACTTTTGGTAATGGGAAAGTAATTCAAGAGACATGTCTTGAAAAATACTTTTTCATGAAGAGTACGTATATTACGCTCAATAGTAAGATACACCCTATCAAGAAGATATAGCCATACTGTTGGTAATAAATATATCCTACTATTATAAAAGTCTGTATTGTCATATAGGCCAGAGAGACTATGACATGAGGAATCTTCAGCTCATTCGCCATAATCTGATACAGATGTTTGCGATGCGGCAGCCCGATATTCTCATGAAGCATCAGGCGGTGAATGATAGTCAGTACACTATCCACACCATAAAACGGATAAAAGGACTATCCAACTGAAATCTTCCGTTTCAATGATGAGCCTGCCTAATCAGGAAAAGAAGGATAAAGGCAATGCTCACCGACCCCACATCACCGGCAAAGCATTTAGCACGCTTGCGGAAATTGAAGAAACAGAAGACTAAGAACGGAACAG
>ENA-OQLB01000622-OQLB01000622.1-human-gut-metagenome-genome-assembly--contig:-NODE-622-length-19093-cov-2.265053_pt1 | contig 19093 bp, 28 predicted proteins | sample MGYA00242656_ERZ504813 | MGnify/ENA primary metagenome ERZ504813 (study PRJEB26092, sample SAMD00036388) | human gut metagenome | host: Homo sapiens | study: EMG produced TPA metagenomics assembly of... | reverse complement strand
ATCAGACCGAAGTAACCTGGTTTATGATATAACTAAATATATTACAGTTGCTGCTATTGTACTTATCGTATTAAGTATTGTGGGATATAGGAAGAAAAAAGAATTGTTGGGAAAGATAGATTTTGTAATGATTGTGATCATGCAGATATTAGGAATTAGTTATTTGGGAATTACAGTGTTGAAATCTATAGAATCGTTTCCTGCATATTACTTTTTAATGCCGTTTCTTGGGGCAGCGACACTGATGCAGATTATCCGAAATGGAATTGCAGTGGGGACAAAAAAGAATGAAAAATAAAAAATTGTGGATATTTATCGGAATGATCGTTCTGATTTTGATATTAAATCACATATTTGGCTGGTCTTCTTATCTGGGAAATACAGAGAATCTGAAATTCCTGGAAAATATGGTACAGGAAAATTTAGTGTTGGCGATTGGCATCTATACCATACTTACCATCATAAGCTGTGTGGTACTTGCACTTCCGGGGGTGACATTTGCAATCGTTGCAGGTCTGGTATTTGGACCGGTACTTGGAACCATCTGTTGCTCCGTAGCGACTACACTTGGGGCTATGGTAGCATTTGTTGTAGGAAGATTTTTCTTACAGGACATTATTAAGCCGATGGCGATGAAGAACAAATATTTAAAAAAATGGTTATTTGATGAGTCTGGAAATAATGAAGTATTTATTCTGATGATCACAAGACTGGTTCCATTATTTCCGTATAATCTGCAGAATTTTGCTTATGGTGTGACAGATATTAAGTTTTCAACATATTCCATTTGTTCTTTGATCTTCATGCTTCCGGGAACAGCTATGTATACGGTTGGAATGGCAGGACTTGCAGACAAAGAGAACCGTATTCTTTATATCGGGATAGCAATTGTTCTGGCTGGGATTGTAATAGGGCTTGGTGCGTTCCTTAAGAAGCATTATGTGCAGGAGGAAAAAAATGAAGGATAACAATACAGTAGAAGCGTGTACCCATTGTCACGTCTGCCAGAATCAGTGTGAATTTTTGAAAAAGTACGGAATAGATATCGGAGATACAGAGAAGTTAAAAGAGCTTTCTTATCATTGTTTCCTGTGTGGAAAGTGCACAGAGGTATGCCCTGAGAATATTGATGGAAGAGAGTATATTCTAAATCTCCGGAGAGAAAAAGTAGAAAAATCCGGTGGAACTTTGGAAGAAAAAGGATATGGGATGCTGTTAAAAGAAAAAAAAGATTATATATATCGGAATTACAGACATGCACAAGGGGAAAGTATTCTGTTTCCGGGATGTAATTTTCCTTCTTTTTATCCAAAGACGACCAAGAGGCTGGTAAATGAACTGAAAAAATATGGTATAGGAGTGGCATATGACTGCTGTGGAAAGCTGATTGTAGAACTTGGCATGAAAGAGGATGAAAAAAGGATTATAAGTCAGATACAATCAGAATTGCATAAAAGAAAAATCAAAGAAGTAATCATGCTTTGTCCGAACTGCTATGCATATTAAAACCAAGAATGGAAGAAGTAAAGGTTGTAAGCATTTATGAAAAGCTTGAGGAATTCGGAATCGGAAAGAAGAATCTGCTTCCGGCAAAGGTGTTCCTTCCATGTCCTGACAGGGAAAAGAAAGAACTGTTAGGAGAGATAGAGCAATACATAGAAGGAAAGCTGACTCCAATCGAAGAGGTACAGTGTTGTGGCTTAGGTGGCTGTGCCCCTGTAAAAGAACCAGAACTTGCAAAAAATATGGGAGCAGCGTTAAAAAACAGTGGCGGGCAGAAGATTTACAGCTATTGTGCGTCCTGTGCAGGCAATCTAAATCGGAACGGATGTAAGAATGTCACTCATATTTTGACAGAAATATTAGAAACAGATGAAAAAGCCGATACAGGGAAATCGATGTTGAATAGGATGAAAACAAAATTTATATAAGGGGATAACGACGGAAATGAAATGGGCAGTGATCGTATTTACCAGAGTTCCCATTCCGGGACAGACAAAGACAAGAATGATGCCATATTTTTCGCCGGAAGAATGTGCAAAACTTCATGAAAATTTTCTGAAAGATATTGCACAGGAATGCGAAAAGTAAATGCTGACATATTCGTATGCTACACACCGGAAAAAGGGAAAGCATATCTGGAAAAATTATTCAGGAAAGCAAAAGAATATATTTCCCCAGACAGGGGAAGGTCTGGGAGAAAGGATGTATCAGGCAATCGAATATGTACTGGAAAAAGGGTATGATTCCTGTGTATTAATAGGAACGGATATACCGGAACTGAAATGTTCGGATTTGGAGTATGCGTTCAGGCTTTTGGATGTAAATGATGTAGTCTTTGGTCCCACCGTAGACGAAGGGTATTATCTGGTCGGAATGAAAAGACCGGTATGTGAAGTGTTTGAAAAGAAGACATATGGAACAGGAAATGTACTGGAGCAGACCGTGCAGCCATTACAGGAAATGGGACTGACAATCGGATATGTAAGAAGATTGCAGGATATGGATGACAGAGATGATATTACGGCGTATCGGAGCCGGATGAGGAGGCAGAAGTTACTTCAGAACACACATACTGGACGTTACCTGCTAAAAAAACAGAAGATTTCTATCATTGTGCCGATCTATAATGAAGAGACAACGATAGAGAAACTGCAGGAGCAATTAGAAAACTTACAGGGAAAGTGTGAGATCATTCTAGTCGATGGTGGGAGTACAGACGCAACATTGTCGATGATCAGACCGGGATTTAAAGTACTGCATTCGGAAAAAGGCAGGGCGAACCAGATGAATCTTGGCGCAAAAGAAAGTACCGGAGATATTCTTTTCTTTCTTCATAGTGACAGTGAACTTCCGAAAAGACCGCTGGAAGAAATCAAAGCAGTGATAAAAGATCATGAAGCAGGATGCTTTGGCATTGCATTTCATTCCAGACAGTTTTTTATGTGGACATGCAGAGTTATTTCAAATCATAGGATAAAAGACAGAAAAGTGATGTTTGGAGATCAGGGGATTTTTATCACAAGAGAACTGTTCTTCAAAGCGGGGATGTTTCCGGCTCTTCCGATTATGGAAGATTACCAGTTTTCGCTTACGTTAAAGGAAATGGGAGTAAAGCTTGGCATTGCTAGGCACAGAATCTATACGTCAGACCGGAGATTCCCTAAAAAGGTGATTCCGCAGTTAAAAGTGATGTGGAAGATGAACCGGCTAAGAAAAATGTACCGGGATGGTGTGCCGATAGAGACGATATCGAAGTTATATAAAGATGTAAGATAAAATGTCAGGAAACAATATAGCCAATAGGGGATCGGGATTATGGAACGTATAAAAGGATTAAATGAATATGTGAAAAATGAAAAGTATAGGAAAGCATTAAATCTTCCGAATGAACAGGAAGAAGAATATACAATGCTTGCACAGGGAGAGTATAATATTAATTACAGCTTCACGCATCCAAAGACAGGGAAAAAACTTCTGTTACGTGTCAATTGTGGGAGTCAGATGCATCTGGAAAATCAGATTGGGTATGAATGTCATGCACTGCAATTGCTGGAAGCATCGGGAAGAACGCCAAAAGTGCTTTATGTAGATGGGAGCAGGAAATTTTTAGATCACGGAGTACTGGTAATGGAATATCTGCCGGGAAAAGCATTAGACTATCATACGGATTTAAAATATGCGGCAGAGTGTCTGGCTGATATACATAGTGTCAGAATACCGGAATCAGAATCGGGTTTGATTCGGCCAGAGAATCCACTGACCGCAATATTGGAAGAGTGCGAAGAGATGGTGAAGATATATATGGATTCACCGCTTGGAAAAGACAGGATGAAAAGGAAAATCCGAGATTTGCTTGATAAGGCATGGAAAAAGGCAAAAGAATTCCATATGGAAGATTCACCGTATCAATGCTGCATTAATACAGAACTGAATTCCACGAATTTCTTGATTGGAGGAGAAGGAAAGTCGAACTATCTCATTGATTGGGAAAAGCCGTTATTTGGAGATCCGGCACAGGATCTGGGACATTTCCTTGCACCGACAACGACGTTTTGGAAAACGGATGTGATATTGAGGGAAGAAGAGATAGGAAATTTTCTGAATGAATATCTGAAATGTGTGGGGGCGCGTTTTGATATAACGGGATTAAAAGAACGAACGAAAGTATTTATGGAGATTACATGCTTAAGAGGAATCACCTGGTGCGCAATGGCATGGGTGCAATATCAGCAGCCGGATAAACTGATTATAAATGAATCTACATATCGGAAGCTGGAGGATTATCTGAGTGATGGATTTTTAGAAAAAATAGAAATATTTTTGGAACAATAATGTAAGTGTGAATAAGGAGAAAAGAGATGAAAAAAGAAAAAATTGCGGAACTTTTTTATGAAAGGAATTGACTGTTCTCAGGTTGTAGCAGGGGAATTTGCAGAAGAACTGGGGATCACACAGGAAGAAGCATATAAGATGGCTGCAGGATTTGGCGGCGGAATGGGAATCGGCGAGACTTGCGGTGCAGTAGTCGGTGCAATGATCGTTTTGGGAATGAAATATGGACATTTTGATACAGAACACATGGAACAGAAAGAGATTATGAATGCAAAAAGAGCAGAATTTCTGGAAAAATTCGGAAAAAAATATGCTTCGTGCAGTTGCAAAGGATTATTAAAGCATGATATTGCGGATCCGGAAGACATGCAGAAGATACTGGCTGAAGGTCTTTTGTTTGATTTCTGCCCGGAAGTAGTGAAAGATACGATCGAGATACTGAAAGAGGTTATGTAATGGATGATATCATTAAGGATTTTCATGATTTGACAGAGATCCCGCCATTCCAGCAGATGATACCGGATAAGAAGTATATGGATACAGAAGAATATCTGGATGTATTGCAGATGAATATTGGACGAAAATGCAATCTGATCTGCAAACATTGTCATGTGAATGCGGGTCCCGCGCGGACAGAAGAGATGTCAAGAGAGGTGATGGATGTCTGCCTTACTTTTGCAAAAGAGCAGAAGATTGTAACAATAGATATTACCGGAGGAGCACCGGAGATGAACCCGCATCTGGAATATCTGATAGAAGAAAGCAGTAAAATCTGCGGGCATGTCATAGTAAGAACGAATTTGGTCATTCTTCTTGAAAAAGAATATGAACATCTCATGGAAGTGTATGCAAGAAACAAAGTAGAAGTGGTATGTTCGCTTCCGTATTACCGTGCACCGGAGATGGATAAAGTACGCGGTGCAGGAGCGTTTGATAAAGCAATCAAAGTGATTCGGCGTCTGAATGCAATGGGATATGGGCGCAATCCGAAACTCGTACTGAATATGGTCTATAATCCGGCAGGAGCTTTCTTTCCGCCTGATCAGGAAGCAATGGAAAAAGAATATAAGCAGAAGCTATTGCAGGATTTCGGAATTGAATTCAATAGTCTTTACACTTTGTATAATAATCCGATGGGAAGATTCGGAGCGTTCTTAAGAAAATCAGGGAATCTGAATCGTTATATGAAGAAATTATTTGATGCATTCAATGCAGATACAGTGGAAGCTTTGATGTGCAGGACACAACTTTCAGTAGATTATGACGGACAGCTGTATGACTGCGATTTTAACCTAGCATGCGGGAATGGCCTGTGAACGGCGGACAGACTATATTTGATGTGACTGGAGAGCATATCAGGTGAGAAAAATCCGGATGGATAAGCATTGTTATGCATGTACAGCAGGGGCAGGTTCCAGCTGAGGAGGCGCAATGAGTTAGGCAGGCTGCCTGACAAATAGCGCTGGAAGAAGCGAGTATGTTATGTTACACTAATGCAGTAAGAACAATAATTATGCATGACAATGTAAGAATATACAAAAAGGAGAACAAACGATGCCAGTTTTTGATTTTAACGCAACACCGGACGAGAAGAAACCAGCGGAATGTACATATACGGTAATCCGCTCTAATGAAATGAAGCAACTATAGAAAACCAATGATGATCCTGGATAATAAGCAATGTAAATGGGAACAATCATTCCTGCGGCGTATTTACCAATCCGATCAAGAGGACATCATTCGAAATTTCAGCAGGAAGACGGAACCGTGAGTGCAGACATCTTAAAGATCGATGCAAGATTTGTAAGTCTGTTAAAATGGCTCGGAGAGAATCATATTAATGTGCGTCTCTCAGGAGAGAATACAGAAGAAGGATATGCAGTATACAAGATCCGTGAGATTGCATTTGGCGGCGGTACAAAGTTATCTGCAGAAGATGGATTCCTGCAATTTATGATCGAGCGTCTTCTGGCAAGTAATGCACCGGCAGAAGAGGAGAATGATGAAGATGAAGACGAAGCAGGAGATGATATGAAGCTTACCAGTCTTCAGAGTATCACAGACTTCATGAACTGTGCGGGAAGAACCCTTCCGGATAATATCCGCCTTTGGGCAAGACGTAATCTTGCCGTGGCACGTTCTCATGAAGTATCACCGGAAGAAAGACGTCATGCACAGAGAGCGCTTTCTATTATGATGAATGTACAGTGGAAGAGCAATTATTTTGAAGCGATCGATCCGGATGAAGCGCGCAGAATTCTTGATGAAGAACTTTACGGAATGGAGCGCGTAAAGCAGAGAATCATCGAGACCATAATCCAGATCAACCGTACACATACATTGCCGGCATATGGACTTCTGTTAGTGGGACCGGCAGGAACCGGTAAATCACAGATTGCCTATGCGGTGGCACGTATCCTGAAGCTTCCATGGACGACTCTGGATATGAGTTCGATCAATGATCCTGAGCAGCTGACAGGAAGTTCTCGTATCTATGCCAATGCAAAGACAGGTATCATCATGGATGCATTTGCCATGGCAGGAGAACTCAAATCTGGTATTCATCATTAATGAGCTGGATAAAGCAGCATCCGGAAAAGGAAATGGCAATCCGGCCGATGTACTTCTGACATTACTGGATAATCTTGGATTTACAGATAACTATATCGAGTGTATGATTCCGACCGTAGGGGTATATCCGATTGCGACTGCGAATGACAAGTCTCAGATCAGTGCACCGCTGATGTCACGATTTGCCGTGATCGATATCCCTGATTACACACCGGAGGAGAAGAAAGTGATCTTCTCCAAATTCGCACTTCCGAAGGTATTAAAGAGAATGAGCCTTAAGGAAGACGAGTGTATCATGAGTGAGGAAGGATTGGATGAATTGATCAAGTTATATTCTAATACATCCGGAATCCGTGATCTGGAGCAGGCGGCTGAACACATTGCGGCGAATGCCCTGTATCAGATTGAGGTAGATCATGTGAAATCTGTTACATTTAATGCAGAAATGGTAAGAAATCTGTTAAGATAATGGAAACTACAAGAACAACATTTTTTACAAGAGATAAAAATTTTTATAAGACATTTTTCCGGTTGATGCTGGTTGTGGCACTTCAGAATCTGGTGGCTTACAGTGTGAATATGCTTGATAATATTATGCTTGGAAGTTACAGCCAGAATGCATTGTCCGGTGCGGCAACGGTGAACCAGATATTCTTTATTGTGAACCAGCTGGCATTGTCTATTGGAAATGCACTGGTAGCAATCTGTTCCCAGTACTGGGGAAAGCAGGAGACTGAGGAAATCCGGAAGCTGACAGGAATAGCACTGGCACTCAGTATCCTGATCGCTGCAGTGGTCGTGACAGCCTGTACGTGCATGCCGGAGCGGCTTCTGGGAATATTTACAACGTCACCTGAGATTATTGCGGAAGGAAAGGCATATCTGGGACTCCTGAAGTGGACATTTTACTTTTCATGATAAGCAATCTGCTGATTGCTATGCTTAGAAGTGTAGAGGTAGTGAAGATTTCATTTGTCATATCAGTAGTGTCATTGATCACAAACGGTTGTATCAATTACACATTGATTTTTGGATATTTTGGATTTCCGGAGATGGGGATCAAGGGAGCAGCAGTGGGAACGTTAACTGCAAGAATGCTGGAACTATTGATCATTGTGGTGTATGTGTGGAAGATAGATACGAAAGTCCGGTTATTTGACGTTAATTTGATCAGAATCATATTTGCGCCGGAGAATAGAAAGATATGGAGGGCATTCTTAAAAGTTGCATTTCCAATCATGTGCTCAGGGATGATCTGGCAATCTCAGTACCGATGCAGACGGCAATTCTCGGACATTTGTCTGCAGATGCAATTGCTGCAAATTCTGTATCCAGCACATTCTTCCAGTATCTGAAGGTGATCGTAATCGCCATATCATCTGCATCTGCAGTTGTGATCGGGAAAGATATCGGAGAGGGAGATATTGAAAGAGTAAAATCTGATGGAAGAACGCTTTCTGTGATTGATCTTCTGATCGGTGCAGTGCTTGCTTCTCTGCTATTTGTATTGAGAGGACCTCTGTTATCCATGTATAAACTGACAGATACGGCAGCAGTGCTTGCAGATCATTTCATTATGATCATGAGCATAGTTATGGTAGGAATGTCATATCAGATGCCGGTATCGGTAGGTGTCATTCAAGGTGGGGGAGATACAAAGTTCTCTATGTACACGAATATGATCTCTACTTGGGGAATCGTGATGCCGTTGTCATTTTTGGCGGCATTCGTGTGGAAACTCCCTGTGGAACTGGTTGTGGCTGCAGTGCAGTCGGATCAGTTGTTCAAAGGAATTCCGGTATTTTTACGATTTAGGAGCTATAAGTGGATTCACAAATTAACATAAAAAGAAGTATGGAATGGAAAGAATTTGAAACAACATTTTCGGTAAAATTAAATCAACAGCAAAAAGAAGCAGTACAGAGCACAAAAGGCCGGTACTGCTTCTTGCCGTACCCGGATCAGGAAAGACCACGGTACTGGTGACACGTCTTGGTTATATGATCTACTGTAGGAATATTCCTCCGGAGAGCATACTTACGGTTACATATACGGTGGCAGCGACAAAAGATATGTCCGAAAGATTTGCAGTCCGTTTTGGCGAGGATATGGCAAAGAGACTGGAATTTAGGACGATCAACGGAATCTGTGCGAGGATTATCCAGTATTACGGAAGACGGATTGGAAAGACACCATTCGAACTGGTGAAGGATGAAAAGACAACGACAGGGATGCTGATCAGAATCTGTCAGGATCATGGCATGGGATATCCGACGGAGAGTGATCTTAAGAATGTAAGAACGTTGATCACATATATAAAAAATATGATGCTGACCGAAGAAGAACTTCAGAAGTTAGAAGAAGAGTCGGATATCCGGATTGCAGGAATCTACCGTGAATACTGTAGTCAGATGCGTGCGCAGAATCTGATGGATTATGATGATCAGATGTTGTATGCATATAAGATGCTGAGAATGGACCTGGACTTCTGGCGTATTTTCAGAAATTGTTATCCGTATATCTGTGTAGATGAAGCACAGGATACATCAAAAATCCAGCATGCGATCATTGCTTTGCTGGCGACAGAATCGGGAAATCTGTTTATGGTCGGAGATGAGGATCAGAGTATCTATGGATCCGGGCGGCTTATCCGGAAGCGTTGTTGTCGTTCGAAAAGAATCATAAAGGTGCAAAGGTACTTCTGATGGAAGAAAATTTCCGATCGAATGCGAAGATTGTGGAGGCAGCGGATAAATTCATCCAGAAAAATACGCTTCGTCATGAAAAACATATGAAGCCTGCAAGAGAGGCAGGGACGGATATCAGAGAAATTTCTTTAAAATCCAGAAAGGCAGAGTATGTATATCTGATGAGGGTAGCACAGGAATGTATGACCCGGGAAATCAGCCTGCAAAAGAACGGTATGGATGCACGGAAAGCGGAGACGGCGGTTCTATACCGGGATAACGAGTGTGCTATTCCGTTGATAGATCTTTTGGAGAGGAAGAATATTCCGTACAGGATGCGGAATGCAGAGCTGTCTTTTTTCACACACCGTACGGTTCTGGATGTAGAGAATATCATACGGTTTGCAATGAATCCGAAAGATACTGACAGATTCATGCAGATATATTACAGATTGAAATTGTTCTTCCGTAAGGAAGATGCTTTAAGATATGTTAACTTGAGCAAGGAGAAAGATATGGCGGTTCTGGATGCGGTACTTAAGTATGATAATCTGGAAAAGTATCAGGAGGATAATATCCGTAATCTGAGACGGCAGATGGAACGCATCTTAAAGATGACAGGGGATGAGGCGGTTGATCAGATACTGACATATATGGGTTATCAGGATTATCTGAAGAAAATGGGCATGAATGCAAATAAATTAGAGATTGTCAAGATGATTGGAAGCAGGGTAGACTCTCCGGAAAAATTACTGGAACGTCTGGAAGAGCTTAGAAAGATCATCCGGGAAAAGAAGACGGAAAGCGACTGTCCATTTATTCTGTCTACCATGCATGCGAGTAAAGGACTGGAATATGATACCGTCTATCTTCTGGATGTTATGGATGGGATACTGCCGGAAAAGTTCTGGTAAATCCGCGGACGGCATCGAAAGAAGAACTTGAAACTTACGAGGAAGAAAGAAGACTTTTCTATGTAGGTGTGACCAGGGCAAAGAATCAGCTGAATGTATTTACGACGAATAAGCCGTCTAAATTCTGCAGTGAGCTGCTGGGAAAGAGGAATCTGAGAGAGAATCGGCAAAAAGAATATGCAGGAATAAAGAAATGGGGAGATTATAGTCCGGCGGAAACATATGGCGTAAAGGAAAATGGAATGTATCATGGCTCTCAGAAGCAACCGGGAAAAAAGCTATCAGGAACTCGCAGATGCACTTGGAGAAGGCATGATTGTAAAGCATAAGAAATTCGGTGAGGGCGTCGTGGTAGACATGGAGGGTGATCACATCCGGATACAGTTTGGAGACAATGTAAAGAACATGGATCTGAAGGTTCTGGCAAGACTTGGAATGCTGGAAATATAGGAAAATGTCAATCCGAAAATGCAGCGATACAATCTGAGAAAATTGTATAAGAATAAAAATGACCAATAGTCAAAAACTGTATTGACTGTTGGTCTTTTTTGATGTATATTGCAATTAGGTACAAAAAAATGACCAATAGTCATAAAGGAGGGGCGGTTATGAATATGGTTGCATTTGGCAAAAAGGTAGTAAAGTTCAGAATCCCGATACTGATCATCAGTATCTTACTCCTGATTCCGGCGGGACTTGGATATGTGAATACCAGAGTCAATTATGATGTGCTGACGTATTTGCCGGAAGATATAGAGACGATGCAAGGGCAGGATATTCTGGTAAAAGACTTCGGAACCGGTGCATTTTCCATGTTCATTGTGGATGGAATGGAAGATAAAGAGGTATCGGCCCTGAAAGCAAAGATTGAGAACGTGGAACATGTTCAGAAGTTTTATGGTATGATTCGCTGGCAGATATCAGTATGCCAAAGAGCATGATCCCAAAGGATGTCTATGAGGTGTTCAATTCCGATACAGGAACGATGATGGCGCTTTTTTTTGACGAGGGTACTTCATCTGACGGAACGATGGAAGCCATTGGGAGATCCGTAAACTGGCAGGAAAACAGTGCTTTTTAAGTGGTATGTCAGCAATTGTTACGGATACGAAGAATCTGGCTGAGAAGGAGACACCGTTATATGTACTGATCGCAGTCGTATTGGCAGTGATCGTATTAGGTCTTACGATGGATTCCTATTTTATTCCTTTACTTTTTATGCTGAGTATCGGAATGGCAATCGTGTATAATTTGGGAAGCAACTACTTCTTTGGAGAGATCTCGTATATTACGAAGGCATTGGCAGCAGTACTTCAGCTCGGAGTGACACTGGATTATTCGATCTTTCTGATGCACAGCTATGAAGAACAGCAGGTCCGTTACAACGGTGATAAAGAACGGGCAATGGCACATGCGATATCGCAGACATTCTCATCTGTAATCGGGAGCTCGGTTACGACAGTGGCAGGATTTATTGCCCTGTGTTTTATGACATTTACACTGGGTATGGATATCGGTGTAGTTATGGTAAAAGGTGTCATCCTCGGAGTGATTGCCTGTGTGACAATCCTGCCATCTATGATCCTGTGCTGTGACAAATGGATCATGAAGACGATGCATAAGCCTTTCCTTCCGGATATTGGAAAGATATCAGATAAAGTTACGAAGCGGTATATGATCTATGTAATCCTTTTCCTTGTACTTTTGTTCCCTGCAATCTATGGAAATAACCATACAGCCGTATATTACAATCTGGATGAGACACTGCCAAAAGACCTTCCAAGTATTATTGCAAATGAGAAGCTAAAAAAAGATTATGACATGAATACGACGCATATGATTCTTGTAGACAGTTCCGTAGAATCGGCAGATGTTGCAAAAATGATTGATAAGATGGATGATGTCGATGGTGTTAAATGGCACTTGGACTGGATGCACTGATCGGACCGGCAATTCCGCAGGATATGATCCCGAATTCTGTAACAGATATGTTGAAGAATGATAAGTATCAACTGCTATTGGTCAATTCTGAGTATAAGGTTGCATCGGATGAACTGAATGCCCAGATCAAAGATCTGAATAAAATATTACATAAATATGACAAAGGTGGTATGTTGATCGGTGAGGGCCCGTTGACAGCAGATCTGATCGATATTACAGATACGGATTTCAAGACAGTCAGTATGGTATCGATCGGTATCATTTTCGTGATCATATTGATATTATTTAAATCCATTTCGCTTCCGGTTATTCTGGTTGGTGTTATTGAATTTGCTATCTTTGTAAATATGGGAATCCCGTATTATACAGGAACGAAACTGCCATTCGTCGCATCGATTGTCATCGGCACGATCCAGCTTGGATCAACGGTGGATTATGCGATCCTCATGACAACGAGATATAAGAGAGAACGCAATCACGGAGCGGAGAAATACGATTCGATCACTACCGCACACCGTGCATCAGCACAGTCGATCATGGTAAGTGCGCTGAGTTTCTTTGCAGCAACAATCGGTGTCGGATTGTATTCAAATATTGATATGATCAGCTCGTTGTGTATATTGATGGCGAGAGGTGCAATCATCAGTATGATCGTAGTCATCTTTGTATTACCGTCGATGTTCATGGTATTTGATAAGGTGATTGTGAAGACAAGTAAGGGATTCTTACCTGTGAAATAAAGCATATAAGGATTGATTTATATAACCAGAATAAAAGCAAGCCCCGTATTTTTGTGGGGCTTGCTTTTACTCGATAATTTTCCCGTCGATACTTATCGTTACAACCTGCCATGGAATGAATTTTCCGCTATTCTGAAGTGCTTTTTTTGCTGCCATCTCAAGACCGCCGCAGCATGGAACTTCCATTCTTACAATTGTCACACTTTGAATATTGTTATTTTGGATTATCGCAGTCAGTTTTTCACTGTAATCTACCTGATCTAATTTTGGACAGCCGATTAATGTTACTTTATTTTGGATAAAATCCTGATGAAAGCTTGCGTAAGCATAAGCAGTACAATCGGCTGCGATTAAAAGCTTTGCATCGTTAAAATATGGTGCACTGACTGGAGCCAGTTTAATCTGTACCGGCCAGTTCTGAAGTTTTGATACTGAATCTGTAGCTGAAGATGGTCCTTCAGACTTTGGTGTTTCTGTTCGTTGGATCTGCATGATTCTAGATCCCGGACAACCGGTGTGAGGAGGCATTGCCTGTTTTTGAATGGCGTTTTTTTTCTGTGCTTCTTTCACGGCTTCTTCATCATATGCAGGTGCTTCTCTTTCCTCAAATGAAATGGCACCGGTAGGACATTCCGGGAGACAATCACCAAGTCCGTCACAGAAATGTTCTCTTACTAATTCTGCTTTTCCGTTAATGATGTCAATGGCTCCTTCGTGACAGGCAGTTGCACAGGCACCGCATCCATTACACTTTTCTTTATCAATTCGAATAATTTTTCTTATCATTTTTATCCTCCGTCAATAGTATTTAACTTTTGTTTCTGCCAGAATTATAGTATGATAAATACAACTTGTATGTTTGATTTCCAACAGGAGGGAAGATTTTGAAAAAATATTTACCGGTTCTAAGAAACAGTTCATTTTTTAAAGGTCTTACGGATGAAGAGATATTATCTATCTTGCATTGTGTAGAGGCAACAGCAGTTTCAAAAGAGAGGGATTCCTATATTTTCAGAGCTGCAGATTCTACAGAAGTAATGGGGCTTGTGGTGTCAGGTTGTGTTCTTGTTATTCAGGAAGACCTGTGGGGACATCGAAATATTTTATCAAAATGCCATGCCGGCGATTTCTTTGGAGAACCGTATGCAGCAAGCCCGGGGGCTGTTCTGAATATTAGTGTGGTAGCAGATGAGGACTGTGAGATTCTCTTACTGAATATCCAGAGGCTGTTGGTCACTTGTCCAACTGCATGCGAGCATCATCAGAAGCTGATCCGCAATCTGGTCAGTGTTCTGGCAAATAAGATACTGATCTTGAACGATAAGATCACACATGTTGGCAAGCGAACGACAAGAGAGAAACTATTGTCATATCTGTCAGCCGAATCCATCAGACATTCATCTTTGTCCTTTGACATTCCTTTTGACCGACAGCAGCTGGCAGATTATCTTTGTATTGATCGAGCAGCAATGTCTACAGAAATATCAAAGTTACAAAAAGAAGGCTTTATAAAAACAAATCGAAATCATTTTGAATTGACTGTTTCTAAGAATGTGGATTCAAGAATGAAGGGAAGAGCAATATATTAACATCATAAATCAATTTGACAATATGATGTTTTGTGGTATAATTTTCATGCTGTGAAAACAGCCGACAGTTCATTTGTACCTTCCTGTCGAAAAATAAAACCAGGGCTAATCATGAGGATTTTAGGCTCTGCGTGCGAAGATACACGCAGAGCTTTTTGTATATTAGATATGGATTTTCTGATATATAAAAACTGCTCCATTTAGGATGCATAGCTCTTAACAGGTACATACATTTCACATATAGGAGAGTTGAAATATGTATTATTTACAAACAAAAGCCAGTTTTGATGCAGCACATTTTCTATGGAAATACGAAGGAAAATGTAGAAACATCCACGGACATCGTTGGAATGTTGTTGCAAAAATCAAGAGTCAGGAGTTGGAACGAGAAGGACAGACACGAGGAATGGTAGTGGATTTTGGTAATCTGAAAAACGACCTGAAAGTATTTTGTGATTACTTTGACCATAGTCTGATTTACGAGACAGGATCTCTGAAAGCAGAAACGGTAGCTGCACTTCAGAAGGAAGAGTTTCATTTGGAAGAAGTCTCTTTTCGTCCGACAGCAGAAATTTCGCATATTATTTCTACAAAAAATTGGCGGATTCAGGGTATGGAGTTCATTGTGTGGAAGTATATGAGACGCCTAATAATTGTGCAGTTTATGAGGAAGAGTAGATGAAGGTAGCAGAGAAATTTACCAGTATTAATGGGGAAGGCACGCGCGCAGGAGAACTTGCAGTATTTGTTCGTTTTAAAGGGTGTAACCTGCGATGCAGTTATTGTGATACTCTGTGGGCTAATGAACCTGAGTGCCCATATAACGAGGAAACCCCAGAAGAAATATTAAATTATGTTCTTGGAACTGGAATTCACAATGTGACACTAACAGGAGGAGAACCGCTGCTGCAAAAAGACATCAGGGCTTTAATCCATCTTCTTTTACAAGCGGGGCTGCAAGTTGAAGTTGAGACAAATGGAGCAGTCGCTTTGGCTGCATTTTGTGAAGAACGTCCGGTATTTACAATGGACTATAAGTTACCATCAAGCGGGTGCGAAGAACATATGATAACAGAGAACATGAAACTGCTTCAAAAGAATGATACTGTAAAATTTGTATCTGGCAGTCAGGAAGATTTATTGAAAGCATTGGAATTGATTCGGACTTACGATCTGACAAATAGATGTCATGTTTATCTTAGCCCTGTTTTTGGAGCAATAGAACCGATGCAAATAGTAGAATTTATGTTGAAACATCGGTTGAATGGTGTACGGTTGCAGATACAGATGCATAAAGTAATCTGGGATGATGAACGGGGAGTATAAATAGTGAGAGGTGATAGAGATGAAAGCATTAGTTCTTTTTAGTGGAGGAATTGATTCAACAACGGCATTGGGACTGGCAATCAAAAAGTATGGGAAAGACCAGGTCATTGCTCTTTCGGTTTCCTATGGACAAAAGCATGATAAAGAGATTAAAGCTGCAATAGCAGTTGCCCAATATTATGGCGTGGAGCATTTGTTCCTGGATTTAAGTAAGATATTTCAATATAGTAACTGTTCACTGCTTCAACAGTCTACAGAAGACATTCCGGAGGAGAGTTACGCAGAACAGATTTCAAAAACAAATGGCGATAAACCAGTAAGCACATATGTACCGTTCCGAAACGGATTATTTCTTTCTTCGGCGGCAAGTATTGCACTGAGCAAAGACTGCGAAGTAATTTATTATGGAGCTCATGCAGATGATTCTGCAGGTTTTGCATATCCGGATTGCTCACCGGTATTCAATCAGGCTATGAATGAAGCAATATGGGAAGGTTCCGGACATCAGCTTAAAATAGAAGCACCTTTTGTTAATGTATCCAAAGCCGAAGTGGTAAGGATTGGATTAGACTGGGAGTTCCTTACGAGTTGACCTGGTCCTGTTACGAAGGTGGAGAGAAGCCTTGCGGAAAATGTGGAACATGCATTGATCGTGCAGCGGCATTTCAGGCAAATCAAATGGAAGATCCGGCGTTGAGATAGAGGAGGAAGAGATGAGAGAAAAAGAAAATTTAACACTATTGGGAAATCAGCAAACAGAGTACAGTATGGATTATAATCCATCCGTATTAGAGGCATTTCAAAATAAACATCCTGAAAATGATTATTTTGTCAAGTTTAACTGCCCTGAATTTACAAGCCTGTGTCCGATTACCGGACAGCCGGACTTTGCAACGATCACGATTTCGTATGTTCCGGATGAACGGCTTGTGGAGAGCAAATCCTTAAAATTATATTTGTTCTCATTTAGAAATCATGGAGATTTTCACGAAGATGTGATTAATATAATTATGAAAGATCTGGTCAAGCTTCTTGAACCGAAATATATAGAAGTCTGGGGAAAATTCCTTCCGAGAGGAGGATTGTCCATTGATCCGTATTGTAATTACGGAAAGCCGGGGACAGATTGGGAGCAGGTTGCCTGGAACCGCATGAGTAACCATGATATGTTTCCGGAGAGGTTGATAATCGGTGAGAGTTGTTATAAGAAAGGAACATAGGTTTTGCAGAGAAGAATCTGATCATAAAGCCGATGCAGGATTTTTGAATCCTGTATCGGCTTCGGAGATTCCATAGAGATTTAAAGAAATTTATTTGTTATAATTCATCAGCGTTTTGATGTCTTCTTCCGGCGTGGTGATAGGTGCTATACCGTAATTTTCTACCAGAAAATTCAAAATATTAGGAGACAAAAATGCCGGAAGAGAAGGACCAAGACGAATGTTCTTGATACCCAGGTGTAAAAGTGTTAACAGGATGCAGACGGCCTTCTGTTCGTACCAGGAGAGAACGAAGGAAAGAGGAAGTTCATTTACGGAGCATCCAAATGCATCTGCAAGTGCTACAGCAACCTGAATCGCACCATAAGCATCATTACACTGCCCCATATCCATTAGTCGTGGCAGACCACCGATTTCTCCAAGATCGAGATCGTTGAAACGGAATTTTCCGCATGCCAGAGTAAGGACAATACTGTCAGAAGGTGTCTGTTTTACAAATTCTGTGTAATAGTTTCGTCCAGGTTTAGCACCATCACAGCCGGCAACCAGAAAGAAATGACGGATTGCACCTGATTTTATTGCTTCAATTACAGTGTTTGCATGGGACAGGATGGCTGCATGACCAAAACCGGTTGTCACTTTTGTACCGCCATTGATGCCGGTGAGTACCTGATCTTCCTTGTAACCACCAAGTTCCAGCGCTTTTTCAATAACCGGCGTAAAATCTTTCTTCTCATCAATATGAACAGCACCGGGGAAGGCAACCATTTCTGTTGTAAATACTCTGTCAGCATAACTGCTTTTTGGCGGCATCAGACAGTTGGTGGTGTAGAGAATCGGAGCTGGAAGATGATCAAACTCTTTTTGCTGATTCTGCCATGCGGTTCCAAAATTCCCTTTTAAGTGTGAGAATTTTTTAAGAGTGGATAGGCATGGGCAGGGAGCATTTCACCATGAGTATAGATGTTGATTCCCTTGCCCTCTGTTTGTTCAAGTAAAATCTGCAGGTCTTTCAAATCATGTCCGGTTACAACAATAAATGGTCCCTTTTCTATTGTAAGTGTAACATTGGTTGGTTCTGGTGTCCCATAGGTTTCTGTATTTGCCTTATCAAGAAGTGCCATACACTTCAGGTTGATTTCTCCTACTTTTAGTACTGTAGGAAGCAGTGCATCTGCACTTTCTTCATAACCAATCTTAAATAATGCTTCACAGAAGAAGCGATTCACTTCAGTATCTTCATAATTCAGAACATTTGCATGATAGGCATAGGCAGCCATTCCACGAATTCCGAAAAGAATAAGAGATTTCAAAGAGCGTATATCTTCATTGGCATTCCACAGCTGTTGCATATCGTATTCGCCTGTTTTACCGCAAGGTGACTGACCTTTGCTGCAGTCAGGAACCAGTCTTTCTTTTTCAGCTCGGACTTTTTGTATCATGTTTTCAATTGAGGCATCGTCAAAATTTACATTTGTAACTGTGGTAAACAGTCCTTCAATTATGACCTGTCCGGTTCTTTTGGAAATAGCTGTTGTACTATCGACAGCTCTTGCAAGACCAATCAAGCACCCGTCAGTTCATCCTGTAATCTGGCTGTATCTGCCTTTTTTCCACAGACACCGGAATTTCCTGTACATCCGGCGCATCCGATAGTCTGCTCACACTGAAAGCAAAACATTTTCTTATCCATTATTATATTCTCCTTTTTTATTCTATAATTTTTCCATCAATACTTATCGTTATAACCTGCCATGGTAAGAATTTTCC
>ENA-OQLB01000621-OQLB01000621.1-human-gut-metagenome-genome-assembly--contig:-NODE-621-length-19116-cov-1.640845_pt1 | contig 19116 bp, 25 predicted proteins | sample MGYA00242656_ERZ504813 | MGnify/ENA primary metagenome ERZ504813 (study PRJEB26092, sample SAMD00036388) | human gut metagenome | host: Homo sapiens | study: EMG produced TPA metagenomics assembly of... | reverse complement strand
CATATGGTTCATTGTTTTTTTCTTACGGACCTATGTCTGGTTTGCAGTTGGCATTTAAAACATACAGTATGAAGCAGGGATTTGGGGAAGTCCTTGGTGCGGATTTGGAGAATTTTCAATACGGTGTTTCGGGATCCATCTTTTTTAAAATCCGTTGGGACGACTTTATGGATAAATGCTGGACGCTTAATCTTTCAATTTCCTATTCCTATCATATTGGCACTGCTGATGAACGAGTTGAGAATGAAGCGATACAAAAAAGTTGTGCAGACAGTGCTGACATTCCCGCATTTCTTGTCTTGGGTTATTGTGGCAAGTATTGCAATCAATGTCCTTTCTTATGACGGTTTGTTGAACAGTTTAATCCTGTCTTTGGGGGGAGAGACAGTGAACTTTACAGGAAACGCCAAACTGTTCCAGCCGTTGCTGTATATTACGGAGAACTGGAAATCTGCTGGGTGGAGTGCCATCATCTATATGGCAGCGATTTCGGGAATTGATATGGACCAGTATGAAGCAGCGGATCTGGACGGAGCTTCTCGAATACAGAAAATCTTCCGTATCACCCTTCCGAATATTCTCCCAACTATTTCGGTGATGTTTGTATTACAGATGGGCAACATGATGTCTGGAGGATTCGATCAGATTTTTAACCTTTTCTAACCCCGCAGTAAAAGATGTATCTGAAATTTTAGATATGTACATTTACAATATTTCATTCGGCTCCACACCCGATTTCGGTTTCTCAACAGCTGTCAGTTTTTTCCGTTCTGTGATAAACTGCATATTTTTAGTAGCTGCTGACAGGGGTGCAAAAGCACTGGGCGGAAGCGGTTTATTTGGTTGAGGAGGTAGTGTTAATGAAAAGAAAGAATCAGATTCACAAAAAACGGTTCGATGCAGTGGATGTTGTGGTGTTTATTTTGTTGACTTTATGGATGCTTTTGGTCATCGTTCCGTTCGTCAATGCCATCTCTATTTCCTTCGCCACACAAAAGGAATACGTAGACAATCCTTTGATGCTCTTTCCTTCGCAGCCTACGCTGCAAAGCTACAAATTGCTTCTCATGATTACCGCATTTGGGTAGGGTTTCGCACTTCCTTTTTATTGGTAGTGGTGGGCGTTCCGGTAAGCATGCTTTTAACTACGATGTTGGCTTATGGCACCAGCCGAGGAAATTATCCAGAAAAAGATTATTATCGGCGGAATTCTCTTCACAATGCTTTTTAATGGGGGTATCATTCCTCTGTACTTGCAGATGAAGGAAATGGGACTGACTAACACTATTTGGTCAGTGGTTCTGGCTGGAACAGTGAATGTATTTTATTTTGTGATTATGAGGAATTACTTTCAGTCTTTGCCGGAATCTTTGATGGAGTCAGCTCGTCTGGATGGTGCAGGAGAATGGAGAATCCTGTTTGACATTATCCTTCCTTTGTCCAAACCGATTATTGCTACTTTGACATTGTTCTATTTGGTGGATCGATGGAACGAATGGTACAATGCCTTGATTTTTATTCGTAATACGGATCTGCAACCCTTACAGTTAGTTTTGCGATCCATTGTGATGGAGTCCAGTATTGTCAATAACGTAACCAGTGCTGCCGCTATGGAGCAAATGCAGAATTTTAACATGGGCGTGAAAATGGCAGCAGTTATCGTAACAATCTTGCCAGTTATGTGCGTGTACCCTTTCCTACAAAAACATTTCGCTCAAGGCGTGATGGTGGGGGCGGTGAAAGCTTAATAGAACTGTTCCGGATAGATATAGAAAAAGGAGGAGGATAGTTAATAGTTATTTAAAAATGACGGATCGACATACATCAAGAATCAAAATGAAAGGATGAAAGAAGTGCAAAAAAGCAAAAAGTTTATAACAGCGTTTTTAGCAACTATCATGGTGATGTCTACAGCGGCTTGTGGAGGGAATGCAAGTCAGAATAGCTCATCTCAGCAGAGTGCAGGGGTATCGTCTGCTACAGGAGAAGAAAAGACCGGATATGACACTCATGTGGAGCTGTCTTGGTTTAAAGAGGGCATCACGGGTCATGAGATTAACTACGACGGAGATGCGTTGGGTCAGTTTTGGCAGGATAAATTCAACACTACTTTTGACTTGACCGCTGCTACCATGGATGATTCAGACTGGAGTCAACGCTTGCGTATCTGGATTAATTCCGGAGACATGCCCGATGTGGCTCACTGGGGATTCAACTACGGTGAGTTGGTTGACTACGCCGCCCAAGATGCAGTTTACCGTTTCCCTGACGATTGGAAAGAGCGCTGGCCTAACGTAGCTGCAAGTCAGGAATGCGTTCCAGGTGCAGCTGTAGCGGAAGAAAAACTGGGTGGTACATACACACTATTCAGAACTATCTTCGCTAATCACCGTCCTTCTAAGAGATTAAGTTATCATGCCCTTTTGTATATGCGCAAAGACTGGATGCAAGCTTGTGGAGTCGAAATCAAAGATACATATAGCCCATCAGAGCTGGAAGAGATCGCCACAAAGTTCAAGGAAGAGGATCCGGGTAATGTAGGAAGCCAGCTGGTACCAATCAGTATTCGTACATATGATGTTCCTAAGATTTATCCCGGCACATATTTCCCTCAATCCATCAATGTCGGCGATGGCTACTACAAAGATGAAAGTGGACAGTTCCAGTGGGCGCCGGCGGACGAGCGCACTCTGGAAGGATTAAAGAAATATCAGAACCTTTATACCAGCGGACTGTTGGATCCTGAATTCTACACCTTGACTCGATATGAAGGTACAGAAAAGTTATACATCGGAGGCACCGCAGGCATCGTTTTAGATGACGGTATGGGCTATATGATTCAAAGCCGAATGGAAAACGGACTTCAGAAGATCTTGGACTGGACCTGATGAAGCGCTGCATATTGCTCAGTTAGTAGGTGAGGATGGAAAGTATTATTATCGTGAGGACATGACTTCTACGGATCCATCATTTTCTCTCCCACCATTACCGATGAAGAGTTTGAGAGAGCCATGGATATTCTTGATTTTTGCTGCACGGAGGAAGGTCAGGAAATTATCAATATGGGTTTTGAAGGGGAAGATTGGAAGCGGGATGAAAACGGTGAATATGTCAGCCTTCTTCCGAATGAGATTACTGGTAATGCCGGTTCTATTTTGGCAAGCAAATATCCTACTGCCGATGTGTTCTTTGGTGGCGTTATTCTGGGTGATGATTTCCAGTTTGTGACTCCCAACTATACTAAAGAGACCCGAGATACCATTTCTCATTTCTATCAGTTGCGAGATGAACTTTCCGATGAAACCACTTTGTTGCCACGCGAATATGATTATGAGTTTTATAGTTCTCGTACTAAGACTCAGGCCAACATGGATTTGTCTGAAGAGTATGCTCAGTCATGATTTGAAGAAGGAGATTGGAGACAAATTGGCGCAACTGTGGATGAGAAAATGCAGTTGGTACAGCCTCTGTTAGATGAATTGAATGAGCAATAAACGCGTTCTTTTCTGAAAAACAGAAAAACAGGATAGTAAGTTAGCGATAATTCAGGAGCCTGCCCTATACGCATGAGCAGGCTCCTGTCTTCTTTAAGGACCAAAGGTAGGGATGGACGAATTTATGGAGTATGAACTTTATACCGGAAGATACACGGGAGAACCCTCCGAGGATGGGGTGTGCTCTTGGAATTTCGATGGGGCGGTTCTTCGACGAAAGAAACAGTTTGGAAAGTTAATAAACCCTTCTTATGTACTGCCACATGGAGATCGCTTGTATGTTGTGGAAGAAATCCTCGATGGAGCAAGTGTGGCTTGCTTTTCTGTGGATAATAAAGAAGAATCAAGCGTTTTATGGCATAAGGAAGTACCTGGAGCTGGATTGTGCCACTGTGCGATTATCGGGAACAGTTTGTATGTTTCCGGATATACTGGAGGAACACTCACGGGGGTGAATGCTATTTCGGGACAAGTTATGTTTTATAAGGAGTTCTCGGGGCATGGTTCCAATACTCTTAGGCAGGAAAAGTCCCATATTCATTCCGCGCAGCCTACGCCGGATGGTTCCCGACTTTTGGTAGCAGATCTAGGCACTGACCGTCTATACAAGTTTGTGATGGATGCCAAATCGGCTTGATGCTTGATGAGGAACAGCCGTACTTTCAGGTAAGAGCGGGACAGGGACCGAGGCATTTCGCGTTTCATCCAAACGGAAAATGGCTGTATCTGGTAACAGAATTGGATTGTTCACTTTTGGTGTTCCGGTATCAGAATAACAGATTGAACCAAGTGGGAGAATATTCTCTGAGGGAGAAGGGTGATCCGGACAGTTCATTAGCAGCAGATATTCATGTTTCTCCGGATGGAAAGTTCTTGTATGTTTCTGTCCGTGGTCCGGGATGTTTGCAAGGATTCGAGATTCAAAAGGAGAATGGTTTGTTAAATCCTTTGGGGAGATTTTCCACTGGTGGCTGGTGTCCCCGAAGCTTCCATATTAGTCCGGATGGACGCTACGTAGCAGTAGCCAATCAGGAGTTGGGGACGTTGGAAGTGTTTTCTAGAGAAAATACGAACGGACAATTGGGAAAGTTGCTGTGCTGCGTGGAAGTCCCTCATGTGTCCTGCGTAAAATGGAGGAACGAATTCTTGCGGTAACATATACAGATAGGAGGTATTGCAATGGAACGAAAAAAGGCAGTGGTAACAGGAGCTAGCCGAGGTATTGGGAACGGGATTGCCCGTTGCTTGGCCAGAGAAGGGTATGACTTAGCCATTTCCTACGCTACTAAGCAGGAGGAAGCTCAAAAGTTGGCTAACGAACTTCAGGAAACATATGGTGGAAAGTGCTTCTGTTTTCAGGCTTCCTTAGAAAAGGAAGGTGTTGGCGTAGAGTTATTGAAGAAAAGTGTTGAAGCTTTGGGTGGGTTGGATTTGCTCGTAAATAACGCTGGAGTGACCCGATTTGAGAATATCCTTGACTTGACGCCAGAAGTTTTTGATTTGCTGTTTCATCTCGATTTCAAAAATTACATACTAATGATGCAAGAAGCAGCGCGTTATATGGTAAAAAATAAGGTGAGAGGTAGCCTAATCAACATCACATCATCCCGAGGTGAACGTGCCTATGCAGGGGATTTTCTTTACGGAGGGTTAAAAGCTGGACTTAATCGGGCGATCCAGTCTATCGCTTTGGATTTGGCACCTTACGGGATCAGAGTTAATAACGTAGCGCCTGGAGCTGTTCGAGTCCGGGATAAGCAGGAATTGGTAAATCAGGGAAAAACAGATTTTTGGGACGATTTGGGAAAGAAGATTCCATTGGAACGCTGTGGCATGCCTGAGGATATCGGAGAAGCTGTGGCTTTTTTAGCTTCGGAAAAAGCTTCTTATATTACCGGCACTACTCTGAGAATTGATGGAGGTCTGATTCTTCCCGGTATGCCGGAACATGTTTTACCTGAGGAAGATTTCAATGGGTGGAGCAAAGCTCATTCCTTGTTCGCAGAAGAAGTATTTAAGAGAATTGTTTAAAAAAGGAGCTTATTTGATATGGTCACAATTCGGAATATTAAAACAATCCTTACAGCGCCCCGAGGCATTGACTTAGTAGTAGTAAAAGTGGAGACCAGTGAGCCGGGACTTTATGGATTAGGCTGTGCCACATTTACCCAACGTTGGGCGGCTGTAGCCACGGCAGTGGAGGAATATATGAAACCTTTGCTGGTGGGACGTTGCGTGAATGATATTGAAGATATCTGGCAGACAGCTATGGGAAGTTCCTATTGGCGTAACGGTCCTGTACTCAACAACGCTATCTCTGGTGTAGATGAAGCGCTTTGGGATATTAAAGGCAAAATGGCGGGCATGCCGGTATATGATCTGCTAGGAGGAAAGTGCCGGGAAGCAGTGTCGGTCTATCGTCACACTGACGGTGCCACTCCTGAAGAGGTGGAAGAAAATGTTCGCAGGTATATGGAAGATGGATATCGTTACCTGCGATGCCAGATGGGAACCTATGGCGGTCAGATGGGAAAGGGAAAACAACGAGTCATTTCTCCGGAAAACAGCAAGCCTGGTGCTTACTATGACCCGAATCAGTACTGTGCGGGGGTAGTTAAGCTATTTAGCTATCTTCGCGACAAGTTAGGATATGAAGTGGAGTTGCTTCACGATATACACGAGCGGTTAACACCAGCACAGGCAATAGGGTTAGCCAAGAAACTTGAACCATACCAACTGTTCTTTCTGGAAGATGCTCTTTCGCCGGAGCAAATGGGGTGGTTTAGCCATTTCCGCAATCAGACAGCAGTACCTCTTGCCATGGGTGAGTTATTCAACAATCCGATTGAATGGAACGAGCTAATCTCCAAGCGGTTAATCGACTATATCAGGGTTCACGTCAGTCAGATAGGTGGCCTAACGCCTGCCCGAAAGTTGGCGGCGTTGTGCGAGAATTTCGGCGTACGCACTGCTTGGCATGGACCTGGAGATCTTTCTCCGGTGGGAGTGGTTGCCCAACTTCATTTGGATCTTGCCATTCCGAATTTCGGAATTCAGGAGTTTTCCGGGTTTTCCCCAGAGGAAGAAGAGGTATTCCCTGGTTGTCCTCAAGTGCGGAATGGTTATCTGTATGCCAATGATAAGCCCGGTTTTGGTATAGATATTGATGAGAAAAAGGCGGCTATGTATCCTTGCAGTTACCGTGAGCCCGGATGGCTTTTGGCTCGTACTACTGACGGCACAGCTGTAAGACCGTGATTGCAAATTATAAGTGTAGAAAGGAGAATTAAGCTTGAAAATCCTAAGTATTCCGAATGAAAGCGGAAAAATGACTTGCTTTTGGGAAGAAGGGGCAAGTTCTGGAAAAAAGCCATTGATTATTTGCCTGGCGGATAAGGAAGAAGAATGCGCAAAGGGATCTTAATTTGGCTGTTTTCTCAAGCAAATTGGAGCAAGCGTTGCAGCTTTAGTGATCTATCCGCAAACCGAAGAGCAGATTGTAGGAGATTGGCTCTACTCATTGCGTCAGAGAGAGGACGTGGACGAAAATAGAATTACTCTGACAGGAACCCTTTCCGCGGCGGACTGGGTCTGGCGTCTTGGAAGCCATTTTCCACAGTGTTCGCGGGAATTTGCGCTGTTGGAGGTTATGGAGATCCCTATGAAGTTAGAGCCATGAAGAATGTTCCTGTTCGTGCTTATTTGGTAGAAGAAGAACCACAGATTATACGGAAGGGAAAAGTGGCAGTGAACGTGGACCAACTGGTCATGAGCTATTAACTGCAGGTTCGGAATGTGTGGAAATGAGATCTATGTATGAGAAGAATCCATGGAATAAGGCAATCCAGAAGATGGGGTGGTTTCATGGCTTTTGGAACAGAACCGAAAACATCAATTTCAGGTGATATGCTGAAACCGGAGTATGGCGTATTGACGATTGGTTTTCTTCCTCTTGCTATTTGATTGAAGGTCAGGATAAGGCGTTACTTATCGACACTGGTTTAGGAGAAGGAAACTTAGCGGAACTTGTGACGTCTCTCACCAATCTTCCGGTAGAGGTGGCTATCACTCATCCCCACGGTGATCACATGCACTGTGGATTCTTTTGATCGTGTGTACCTGCATAAAGATGATATTGCTTGATGAGGGAAAAATCAGATGTATTTCCTGCAACGTTCCGTTATCCGAACAATTCTCATACAGAGTTTATTCCTATTGAGGAAGGGACGAAGATTCATTTAGGAGACATAGACGTAGAAGTGTGGGAATTATCCGGTCATACTGCGCATTCGGTAGTGTTTGTGGATCGTAGTCATAAATGTATTTTCACTGGGGACGCTATTGGATCTGGTTATATTGTACTTTTGATTTGCTCTGAAGAACATGCAATGGAGACGGTGGAACAGTACCGGGAAAGCCTGATGAAAATAACCCCTCGCATGTCTGAGCTGAAGAATTTTGCTTGGTTAGGTGGTCATGGAATTCAAGAAAACGGCTGTGATCCGCGTCATCAGCAGGATTATTTAGCAGGGGAGTCTCAGTATTTTAACCCAATTCGCCAGCAGGTTATGCTGGATATGATCTGCCTGTGTAACAATTTAATTTCTGGAAAGATTTCTTGGAAATCGGTCATGGATTCTCCGGAACATTATTGCAATACAGGTTCTGCAGGAATTTTTTTTTTTCCATTTTATTTAAAAAATCGTGTTTTGAACGAAAAGAAAGACAGCGTCTTTTAGGTGCTGTCTTTCTTTTTATAAAGAGACCTGCTCGCTGGGCAAGTGGTTCAAGTTTTATGGGGGATTGCAAGGAAAAAGCGGCTCATGATGAATGAATATCGGGATGCACGGCAGAGCAATAACAATTGGTTTCATGTGTTGATGAGCGTTTAAATTCTTTTTCAAAACAAAAAGAGGTATAATTAGAGAAAAGCTCAACATATAATGCAGCACAAGTATCACAGACAAGGGTGTGTTACGATGAAGCAGAATGTTGAGGACAGAGCCGCCATGCTGGGGGAGTATATCGTAGAGAACAAAGCTACTGTGCGCCGTGCCGCAAAGCAGTTCGGCGTGAGTAAATCCACCGTACATAAAGACGTTGCCGAGCGGCTGCGCAGCGTGGATATGGGGCTTTACAAAGAGGTGAGCAGCGTACTGGCGATGAATAAAGCCCAGCGACACATCCGCGGCGGTATGGCGACAAAGCGCAAATACGAGGCACAGAAGAAATGAGAAAAGCCCTCCGCAAACAAATACGGAGGGCTTAAATTCTATGCGGCTTTAAATAGCTCGGTTAGCTTTTTACAGGTACTTCCTGCGGGGCCTTTTTGTGGCGGCTTTCCGGTAGTGTATACTTGCTTGTGAAGCGGTTGTAATAGCCGGTAAAGCGCGGGTCGCCGGAGGTTTTGATCTTGTTTAAGTAACCGTGTGTGTCCATGGTGGAATCCTTGATCTGGATCAGGCATACCGCAATGTTAGAGCAGTGATCGGAAACGCGCTCGAAATTGTTGAGGATGTCTGAGAGCACGAAGCCGAGCTCAATGGTGCACTTGCCTTCCTGTAAGCGGCGGATGTGGCGGTTTTTCAGTTCAACTTTCAATGAATCGATGACCTGTTCGAGCGGCTCTACTTCGTAGGAAAGCTGTAAGTTGTTCTCGACAAACGCGTCTGTCGTGATGTTCAAAATCTCGATGATGGCACCTGTGAAGACCTCAAGCTCCTGCTGGGCCTTTTCGGAGAATTTCAGATCTTTATCATGAATCTCGCGTGCAACGCGCAGGAGATTCACCGCGTGGTCGCCGATACGCTCGAAATCGCCGATGGTATGCAACAGCTGCGAAACATCGTTGCTGTCGGCCGCGGAGAGGTTTTTACTGGAAATTTTGACGAGGTAAGAACCGAGCTTATCTTCGTACTGGTCGATGGTTTCTTCGTTTTTCTCGATTTTTTCTGCTGTGGCGGAATCAAAATGCGAGAGCAGACCGATGGCATCCAAAATGGTGTCGCGCACAAGGTTTGCCATTTTTGTGGTGGCATTGCGGCACTCCGCAATTGCGAAGGACGGAGAGAGCAGCAGACGCTCATCGAGCAAAACCGCGTGCGGGTCCTGCTTGCCGGGCTTCAGCGCTTATCACGCACGGTGATAACGGCGAGCTTTTCAAGTTGATTGCAGAAGGGCAGCAGAATGAACGTGGTGATGAGGTTGAATGCGGAATGCACGACCGCGATCATAAACGAGGAGATCGGCTGGTCGGTGAATGTGAAATGGAAAATGCTGTTTGCAATATAAAAGCTGGAAAGACAGATGACGGTGCCGAGCACGTTAAAGTAGATATGCACGGCGGTCACGCGCTTTGCGCTTTTTGTGGTGCCGATGGAGGAAAGCAGCGCCGTGATACATGTACCGATGTTCTGCCCATAATGACCGGCAGCGCCATGCTGAACGAAATGCTGCCCGTCATGGCGAGAGACTGCAGAATGCCGAGCGAAGCAGCGGAGCTCTGGATGAGTGCTGTGATGCCTGCGCCGACTAAAATGGCGATGATGGGGTTATCGAGAATCGTTAAGACCTCTTTAAACTGCGGCAAGTCCGCAAGCGGTTTTACCGCGCCGCTCATCATGGTCATGCCGGTCATCAAAATGGCGAAGCGACACATACGGAGCCGATGTCCTTTTTCTTGCTGCTCTTGGTGAACATGATGAGAATGATGCCGATGAGCGCCACGATGGGCGAAAAGCTCTCCGGCTTTAAAAGCTGTACGAAAACGTTGTCGCTCGTGATGCCGGAAAGGCTTAAGATCCACGCAGTGACGGTGGTACCGATGTTTGAGCCCATGATGACGCCGATGGTTTGCCCAAGCTCCATGATGCCGGAGTTGACGAGGCCGACCAGCATGACCGTCATAGCAGAGGAGGACTGGATCGCAATGGTGATGCCCATGCCGAGCAAAAGGGCCTTGAAGCGGTTCGAGGTCATGGAACGCAAAATACGTTCGAGCTTGCCGCCGACCATTTTTTCAAGGCTGGAGGAAAGCAAATGCATGCCGTAGAGGAAGAACGCAAGTCCGCCAAAGAGTGTAATAACGGAGAAAATGTCCATTTGTGGTTGCAGCTCCTTTGTGTGCGCAAAACGCTCGCTTTTCAAATTTTTTCCTTTTTCTTACTTAATCTTTATATACAAGCTTATTCTAACATAGGTGACGGCGGGAATTCAATGCTTTTTGATAAAAAACGTCGAAAGAGAAAATTATCTTGCCTTGACCCGCGGCGAGCATCGCGGTATACTGTATTTATATTTTAGGCGCGCTTTAGGCAAACGCATTTGAATACTTGAAAAATAAGGTGGGAAACGTGATGAAAACGGCGGCAATTTTGGTGGCGGCGGGCAGCTCTGCACGTATGAAAAGCGGCGGCGCTTCGAAAACGATGATGGAGATCGGCGGCGAGCCGGTTCTGAGCCGTACACTGCGCGCATTTGAGAATGCCGCGTGCATCTCAAAGATCGTTATTGTGGCGCGTGCGTGCGATTTCGATGCAATCCAAAAAGCGTCGGCGTTCGTTACAAAGCCGCTCACGATTACCGAGGGCGGCAAGGAGCGGCAGGATTCCGTTTCAAACGGTGCGGCGCTTTGCGGTGATGCAGAGTATATCGCCGTACACGATGCGGCGCGACCGTTTATCACGCCGGAGGAAATCGAAACCGTGTGCGTGGACGCGGAAAAATACGGCGCGGCGACGCTGGCGGTGCCGGTGAAAGACACCATCAAGGTTGCTGCGGCGGACGGCACGGTGTGCGCTACGCCGGAGAGAAGCACTTTGCGTGCCATTCAGACGCCGCAGGTATTCCGCCTTTCTTTGTATAAAGAAGCGCTGTGCCTTGCGAAAAACGCCGGAAAGCAATATACGGACGATTGCCAGCTCATTGAAGCGGCGGGCGGCAAGGTATATTTGACCCCGGGCGACTATAAAAACATCAAGATCACAACGCCGGAGGATCTGCTTGTGGCAGAGGCTTTTGCGGCGGAAAAGTAAAGGAGTGTTTACTATGCGGATCGGTCATGGTTATGACGTACACAAGCTTGCAGAAAACAGAAAGCTCATTTTGGGCGGCGTGCATATCCCGTATGAAAGGTCTTTTGGGGCATTCCGATGCGGACGTGCTCGCGCATGCCATAGCGGATGCTTTGCTCGGCGCGGCGACGCTCGGGGACATCGGCGTGCTTTTCACGGACGATGACCCGCAGCACGCCGGTGCGGACAGCTTAAAGCTGCTCGCGGTGGCGGTGGCGGCGGTACGCCGCAAGGGCTTTGGGATTGAAAATATCGATGCGACGATTTTGGCACAGCGTCCGAAGCTGCGCCCGTACATTGATGAGATGCGCCGCAACATTGCGTCCGCCTGCAACCTCGACCTCGATTGCGTGAGCATCAAGGCGACGACGGAGGAGGGCCTCGGCTTTACCGGCCGCGGCGAGGGTATTGCAGCGCATGCGGTGTGCCTGCTGAAATAAATTTGCAGTATTTTTGAGAGCTTCGCTTCGGCGGGGCTCTTTTTTGCACCAATTCCCGGCTTGTCTCATATTCTGTTTTGATGAGACTGTTTTGAAGGCTTGGAGGTGCTTGCAATGGAAAACAAAAGAGACACGGGCGGGAAGCGGCTTATTGTTGTCAGCAGCGTGACCTATGCGCTGAAAAGCCGTGATCTGCTTTTTCAAAGAGGGATAAAAGCCTACATTGAGCGGCTGCCGCGCACCCGAGAAAGCGGCTGCGGCTATGGTGTATATGTTCCGCAGCGCACGGACGAAGCGGAGCGCATTTTGCGGGATGCAGGCGTGAAAGTGTTCTACCGTGCGGAACGGGGCGAAAAGAAATGATCTATCTCGATAACAGCGCGACGACGTACCCAAAGCCGCTTTTGGTGCGCCGCAAAATGGCGCAGGCGCTGGAGCAGTTCGGCGCGAACCCCGGCCGCGGCGGGTTTAAAATGAGCTTGCAGACGGCGCAGGCGGTCTACGATGTGCGGCAGAAGGCGGCGAGCTTTTTTGGTGCGGCGGGCCCGGAGTGCATCTCGTTTCAGCCGAGCTGCACGCAGTCGCTGAATATCGTTATCCACTCGTTAAAGCGCGGCGACCATGTGCTTGTGACCGATTTGGAGCACAATGCGGTTTTGCGGCCGCTGAAAGCCATGGAGCGCACGGTGTTTCGTTTACCGTTGTGCCCGTGACGCCCGGCGACAACGACGCGACGCTCGACGCGTTCCGTCATGCGATGCGCGAGAACACAAGGTTGTTTGTCTGCACGCAGGCCTCGAATGTATTCGGCATCCGCGTGCCTGTGGAGCGGCTGGCGGCGCTTGCACACATATACGGCGCGGAGATCTGCGTGGACGCGGCGCAGTCCGGCGGGGTGATTCCCATTCATGCGGAGCGCGGACGGCATCGATTACCTTTGCTGCGCAGGACACAAGGTTATACGGTCCGATGGGCACGGGTATGCTCATTACGAAAAACGGCGAAAAGCTGGAAAGCCTGATACAGGGCGGCACGGGTACGCGCGCGTTGGAGTTAGACCAGCCGCGGGAAATGCCGGAGTACCTTGAAAGCGGCACGCAGAATGTGCCGGGCATCCTCGCACTTGGCGCGGGCATGGATTTGTGCGCACGAACGGTGAATACATGCTGCGGGAGAGGGAAATGCGCCACATTCGCCGCGTATACGAGGCATTCAAAAACATGCCGCATGTTGTTTTATACACCGCAATGCCGGACACGATGTACTTTGTGCCGGTGCTCGGCTTTAACGTGCGCGGCATGCAGAGTGAAGAAGTGGGCGAGGTACTTGCAAAGCGGAACATTGCCGTGCGCTGTGGGTTCCACTGTGCGCCGCTTGTACACCACAAAATGGGAACGGACGGTGAAACGCCCGGGCGGCGCGGTGCGCGTTTCGCCGGGTGCGTTCACGACCGACAGGGACATTACGGAGCTGATTCGCACGGTCTATTCGCTCCGGGCTGAAAGTGCGGCGCGAAAAGTTGAATAAAAATGAACAAAGTGTAAATAAAAATTGAAAAATATAGAAAAGAACAGGAAAAAACATACAATTCCCCCTTTTCATCCCCACCTCTTTGTGTTAAACTATATACAGTACGCATTTAGGTTTTGTAAAAGTAAATCGTATGGAGCGGATGTGCACCGTGTGCATATACCGCCGAATCCTGTGCAAAGAGGTGAATGCTTTGAATAAGGTTTTTGAAGCCATTGCTTCCTGGTGGGAGTGGATGGTGAGCATTGCCATGAATTTTCAATTTAAAGATGCCGTTGATATTATCATCGTTGCATTTTTGATCTACGGTGTGGTCAAGCTTGTGCGCGAAACGCGCGCGGGGCAGCTTGTAAAGGGACTTTTTCTGCTTGTCATTCTGTTTATTATTTCTTCGTATTTTAATCTGGTGATGGTCAGCCGCGTGCTGGCGTATTTCTTCCAGTTCGCTTTTGTCGCAATCCTCATCGTGTTTCAGCCGGAAATCCGCAAGGCGCTCGAGCAAGTGGGCCGCAACAACGTCGGGCAATCTATTGCGGCTGTGGTAACAGGCCGTGACCGCAGCTATGACCGCGCGCAGATCCGCAAGGCAATCAACGCCGTGGTAGACGGTGTGGGTATTTTACAGCAGCTCAAAATGGGTGCGCTTATCGTATTCGAGCGCAAAACGAAGCTTGGCGACATCATTGAGACCGGCACGCAGATTAACTGCGAGCTTCCGGTCAGATTGTGGGCAATATTTTCTTCAATAAGGCGCCTTTGCATGACGGCGCATGATCATTCGCGACGGCATGATCCATGCGGCGGGCTGTATTCTGCCGCTGACGAAAAACACTTCGGTCTCTGCAGAGCTCGGCACGCGTCACCGCGCGGCGCTCGGTGTCAGTGAGGAATCGGATGCCGTGGTCGTGGTGGTTTCGGAAGAAACGGGGCAGATCTCCGTGGCTGTAAACGGCGTTTTGGGCGCGCCGCTTTACGCGCGATACGTTGCGTGATGTTTTGGAGGGGTACCTCATTCCGCAGGAAGAAGCTTCCACCGTGCGCCGTAAGTTCGGCGTGCTGAAAAGCAAAAGGACGGTGAAGAAGTGATGGCAAAAATGTCTAAGAAACCCAGAAACGAAGTAAAACAACGCTTACGCGTGTTTGAAAACAACACAATTTTGCTTATCTTTTCATTCCTTGCCGCGGCGGCCATCTGGTTTGCCATGATGGCGAGCAACTCCGAAAGCCGTGCGACCGTAATCCGCAATGTGCCGATTAACGTTGAAATTTCCGATACGGCGCAGGAAGCCGGTGTGCGCGTGTTCAGTATGAGCAGCAGCGCGACGGATGTGAGTATTACGGGCAACTCACTCATCACAAGTAAGGTGACGAGTGAGGACATCGGCGTTACGGCGACGCTGGATCCTTCCGTCAGCATGCTGACGGGCAGCAGCTTGCAACAGACGACGCTTTCTCTGCGCGCAGCAAAAAAGGGCAACACCCTCGCCGAATACGAGGTGGAAAGCGTTTCGCCGTCCGAGATCACAGTGGTGTATGATAAATATAAAGAAACGCAGCTCACTTTGGAAACAAATTTTCAGTACACTACGGCGGAAAATTACTATGCGCCTTCTACGCCCACACTTTCTACGGAGCTTATCACGGTCTCCGGCCCGGAAAGCAGCGTGAACAAGGTGGCGCGTGCCGTGTTGGAATATAAGTTCAGCGAAGAGCTCACGCAGTCGAAGTCGCTTTCCTGCAAAGTGACGTTGTACGACGCGAACGGCAATGTACTTGACCCAACGGAGCTCTATTTGAAGCTGAGCGACGACACGGTGGAGGTCTCCATTCCGGTGACGAGCCGACAGACGGTCAAGCTGGAAGCGGATGTGCGCAACATTCCGGACAGCTTTGCCTCGAACCGCATCACGATCGACCCGGCAGAAATTGAAATTGCCGGCGACGGTGAAACGGTCTCAAAGTACACGACCCTGACGCTTTCCACGCCGATCAACTTCCTGGACGTTACGCCGGAAAACAACACGTTCACGGTGGCTATCCCGGTGCCGAGCGGTGTGACAAATGTGACGCGAGTGGAAAACGCGACCGTTACATTCAACCTGAACGGTTACAAGGAAACGTCTGTGCTGACGAGCAACATCAGCGTCATCAACGTGCCGGAGGGCATGGAAGCGGAGCTTTCTACAAAGACGCTCACGCTGAAGATCATCGGCACGGCGGCGCAGATCTCGAAGCTGACGGGAGATTCCGTTTTCTGTACGGTGGATCTTTCCACGGTGACAGACCCGAGCGGCAGCATGGAAGCGCCGGTGACGGTGACGATTAACAATGCGGATTCCTGCTGGGCGACCGGCAGCTACACGGCGCATGTGACGCTTTCGCCGAAAACCGAATCTTCCACCAGTGATGCTTCGAACTAAATAAGCAAAATGAAAACCCGCCGAGCTGAAAAGTTTCGGCGGGTTTGTGTTTTATAGGGAGAGTACATTCAGCGTAGCGCGATCATGTCGCCGGTGAAGTGCGAAAGCCAGTCTTTTACGGCGAACGGTACGCCGGTGGCTTTTAAAATAACGATCACCAAAATGATGGCGATGAGAATAAGCAGCACCTTAAGTGCAAATTGCGGGTTGCCGTGTTGGTGCTCGTCTTCGTGCTCCGGCACATGGTGTTCTTTAGTGGTCTGCTTGGTGGTTTCGGGTTTCCGTGTTTTTTCTTCCATAACGGCACCTCTTTTCTGCAAAGATACAGAATCTTTCATTTCCATTTTACCACATGCCTTTCCTGTTTTCTATAATTTATCGACTTTTTTCTTCGGGAAAAATCAACAAAAATTCGGGAAATAATTTTGCGTCGAGCGCGTATAAAACAAGACACTTTGGTGTCTTGTTCAGAAAACTCATACAGCCGGGCTTCCTAAAACTTTCTTGAAGAAAGTTTAATCAAAGACTTTGTTCGTCGCTTTGCCGACAGATGGAGAATGTGTTTTTCTTTTTCTACAAACAGTTTCGCAGATAATTGTGAAATTCTGTTGAATAACCGGCAAAAAAATGCTAAAATATTCTTTTAGAAATGAAACGAATTTACATAGGACACGGTTGCCGCGCAGTAGTTGGGGTTGCGCGGAAAATCGGGCTTTTGATTTAAAGGGTGAAGCAAAATGATCTTGCGAAAATGGGAGGTGCGTCCTCTCGATAAGGAACGCGCGGCGGCGTTTGCACAGACGTATGGCGTGCCGTTCTTCCTCGCGATGCTGATGAATATTCGCGGCCTTGACGATGCCGCGCATCTGCGGGAATTTCTTGGCGAGGGCGAGCCGCTCTCCGACCCGTTTCTTTTAAAAGATATGGACAAAGCTGCGGCGCGTATTACCCGCGCGGTGGACAACATGGAAAAAATCGCGGTTTACGGGGATTACGATGCCGACGGCGTAACTTCGACCGCCATGCTGTATTCGTACCTTGAAACGCGCGGTGCGGACGTAATCTTCTACATACCGCAGCGCGAGGGCGAAGGCTACGGCATGAACATCGGCGCCGTGGAATACTTAAAAGAGCAAGGCGTGTCGCTCATTGTCACGGTCGACAACGGCATTTCCTCCGTGCAGGAGGTAGCGCGCGCGAACGAGCTTGGCATTGATGTGGTCGTCACCGATCATCACCGCCCGCAGGAGATATTGCCCGATGCTGTGGCGGTCGTGGACGCATACCGACCGGATGACACAAGCCCCTATAAGCATTTTTCCGGTGTAGGCATCGCGTTTAAATTGCTTATGGCGCTGGAGGACGGCGCGGGCGACGTGGAAGATCTGTTAGAAGCATACAGCGATCTCGCGGCCATCGGTACCATCGGCGATATTGTGCCGCTGACGGGCGAAAACCGTACGCTGATCCGCGCGGGTCTTGAGCGTCTTTCACAGAGCGACCGCCCGGGCGTGCAGGCACTTTTGGAAAACGCAGGCATTGCAGGGAAGGCACTGACGAGCACAAATGTGGCGTTTACGCTGGTGCCACGCATCAACGCGACGGGCCGTATGGGCGCGCCGGAACGCGCCGTGCGCTTGCTCATCAGCGGCTATGAAGAGGAAGCCGAGGTACTGAGTGAGGAAATCTGTGCCGATAACGAGGAACGCCGCCGTGTGGAAGCAGAGATTGCCGAAGCGGCGTTTGCGGATATCGAAGCGAAAGGATACATGAAAGATCGCGTGGTCGTGGTGGACGGTGAAAACTGGCACCATGGTGTTATCGGCATTGTGGCGTCCCGTGTGACGGAGCGCTGCGGAAAGCCGTGCATGATCATTCGCGCGGCGAAACAGAGGCGAAGGGCAGCGGCAGAAGCATTGAGGGTTTCTCACTGTTTGAAGCCATCTGCGCGTGCGGCGACTTGCTCATCAAATTCGGCGGACATCCCATGGCGGCGGGCATCACGTTGAAGCCCGAAAACATCGAAGCGTTCCGCAAGCGCCTCAATCAGTATGCGGCGGAGCACTTCCCGCAGATGCCCACGCAGACGGTCACACTGGACTGCAAGCTGAACCCGGCGGCGCTTTCGGTTCCATGGCGCAAAGCCTGACGCAGTTGGAGCCGTTCGGCAACGGCAACCCGCAGCCGGTGTTCGGTTTATTCAACATGGAGCTTTCCAATGTCACACCGGTCGGCGGCGGGGGGCATCTGCGCCTGACCTTAGAAAAGAACGGCGCGGTCATCACGGCGATGCGTTTTAATACAAAGCCCGAGGAGCTGCCGTACCACATCGGCGATAAGATCGACCTTGCGGTGCAGCTGGAGGCGCGCGAATTTCGCGGCCAGCCGTCGCTGACTGTCATCGTGCGCGATATGAAGTTTGCAGCGTTTCAATACGGAAAAAAATATAGCGTCGCTTGCGAGCTTTGAAAAGTGGCAGCGCGGCGAGGTGCTTTCCGCGGAGGATAAAAAAAGATTATACCCCGACCGCGCGTGCTTAGCGGCCATTTACCGCGCACTGCGCACGGTGAACGGTAAAGAGACGGACCAGGTTCGGTTTGTTTCGCAGTTTGGAAAAGATATGACACTGGGACTCTTTAAAACGGCGCTTCTTGTATTTGAGGAGCGCGGCTTGGTACACAGCGAAATTGCAGACGATACATTTACGGCAACGCTCATCGAAACGAGCGGTAAAACAGATATTACACGTTCCCCGGTGCTTTTGGCACTGCAATAAGGGAACGGAAGGAGTGAAAAACGATGGCAGAAGCAGCAAAAACGTATGCGGATCTTGTGTCACTGATCGAAAAAAGCGAAAAAGAATATGACCTCGCGTTGATCGAAAAAGCGTATAAGTTCGCGGAGGCAGCGCATCAGGGACAGGTGCGGCGCTCCGGCGAGCCGTACATCATCCACCCCATTGCGGTGGCGTATAAGCTTGTGAAATTCGGCATGGATACCCCGTCCGTCGTGGCAGGTCTGCTGCATGACGTCATTGAGGACACGCCGGTCACGTATGACGACATTGTGAAAGCGTTCGGTAAGGAGATTGCAAACCTACGGACGAGCGTGACGAAGTCAAGGCAGGAACCGTTCCGTTTCCTCCCGTGAAGAGCAGCAG
>ENA-OQLB01000620-OQLB01000620.1-human-gut-metagenome-genome-assembly--contig:-NODE-620-length-19135-cov-9.444813_pt1 | contig 19135 bp, 12 predicted proteins | sample MGYA00242656_ERZ504813 | MGnify/ENA primary metagenome ERZ504813 (study PRJEB26092, sample SAMD00036388) | human gut metagenome | host: Homo sapiens | study: EMG produced TPA metagenomics assembly of... | reverse complement strand
TCCGGGCCCAGGAAATCCTCCAAAACGGCGGGATTTACTACGGACAAAATGCGGTCAGCAAAAACATGATTGTGGCTGACCGCCGAAAACTTCTCAACGGGAACAGTTTTCGCCTTGGAGTCAGCGGATCGGGAAAATCCTTTTCCGCCAAGGAAGAAATCGTCAGCATCGTCCTGACTACCAATGACGATGTTCTAATTCTGGATCCGGAATCTGAATTTGGATATTTAGTGGAAGCGCTGGGCGGCGAAGTGATCCGGGTATCGGCTTCCTCCGGCACCCACCTGAACGCCATGGATATGGACCGGGCCTATGGAGATGAACGGAATTCCCTGATCGAAAAGTCGGAATTTATCTTGTCCCTGTTTGAACAGCTTGTAGGGGCGGGGAACGTATCCGCCAGGGAAAAATCCATTCTGGACCGCTGCACCGAAGAAGCGTACCGGGAATACACAGCCAACAGGTATACCGGGCAGCCGCCTACCCTGAAAGATTTATACCATTCCCTGTTGAATCAGCCGGAACCGGAGGCCAAGGGTCTTGCCTTATCGTCTGAACTTTTTATCACCGGGTCTTTAAACACCTTTGCCCATCAAACCAATGTAAATACCAAGGCCCGGATCATTTCCTATGACATCCGGGAATTAGGGGAACAGCTGATGCCCATTGGAATGCTGGTGACCCTGGACGCCATTTTTAACCGGGTGATCCAGAACTGGAGAAAGGGCAAAACCACGTGGGTATTCGCCGACGAATTTTATCTGCTTTTTCGCTATCAGTACAGCGCCGACTTTTTCTACAAGCTTTGGAAGCGGATTCGAAAATATAACGGCTTGGTGACAGGATTAACCCAGAATGTGGATGAGCTGCTCCGCTCTGATACTGCCCGTTTAATGCTGGCAAACTCAGAATTTTTGATTCTGCTGAATCAGTCCGCGACGGACCGGGAGGAACTGGCCGGGCTTTTGAATATTTCCGAAACCCAGCTGGGGTACATTACCAATGTGGCGGCGGGCTGCGGCCTGATCCGCTGCGCCGGAAACATCGTCCCCTTTGAAAACAGCTTCCCTCAGAATACCAAGCTGTACAAACTCATGACGACCAAACCGGACGAGGCTCTAAGGGGGCTGTAATCATATGTGAAACAATATTGTAGCAAGGAGGACTTCGGCTTCCAATCTTAAAAATTCCCCTTTGCACGAACAGTGCAAAGGGGAATTCCCTATTTTTGAATGCGTTTTTGCAGATCCTCAACAGAAGGAAGCTGCTGCTCCAGTTCTTCAGGTAAAGTGCTGGTTACCTTGTATTCGCTGACGCCGATGATGGCATTCTGAAAAAAGAAGCAGACAATCCTTCCATCGGTCTATTGCTTTGCAAAAGCAAAAACGATTTGGTGGCAGAATATTCGTTAAAGGACATGAGTAAGCCTGAAGAGCAGATCGATGTAGAAATCGTCTCCGCCTACGTTCAAGTGGTACTGATCCCCCAAAAAGGCAAAACCGGTGCCAAGCTCCAACAGAAGCTTGGTCACATCCTGTACCAGCGCCCGTTTAATATCCCGTTCCACCATATCCTCTTAAAAAAGGGATAAAATCGAAAATATAGGGATCCTTCATGGTCTGTACTGCCAGTTTACTCTGTGGTGAGGGAAGCCTGTTCTCAAAATTGGAAATTTTTTTGCCAGTGCCTGACGCTGGTACAGGCCGCTTTCAATTTGGTGAACTAACACATTACGGGACCATCCGTTTTTTGCGGTTTGAACTGCATACCAGAGATAAGCGTCGGTGTCTTTTACTTTATCCATTAAAGCAATATTGTGATACCAAGTGATTTGTGCAAGCGACGCTTGCACAAATTCCGCATCTGGAAACAGTTGTGCAAACTTTGCCATATATTTCAGGTTTCGGACGGAATAACCTGTAGTCTGCGGAAATTCCAGTTTAATGTCCTGCGCCAGATTTTCAATAAATTTATTGCCCCAGCTTTTATGCGCGTTGATTACGCAGCCAATGCTGTGGTACAGCATAATCAGTTCCGTATTTACATGAACAACAGCCCTATATTGGGCCGCTTTAATCTCCCGTTTCACCTGTTCAACAGTGGCAAGATATTCATTTGAATTTGTCAGCATAGCAGCTTGCTCCTTTACGGTTCCATGAGTTACATCAATAGTATAGCACAGGAGGTGCGTTTTTGAAAGAAATTAAGCTGAAGCCAGAAGCCAGCAGACCCAAGGTGCTGGAAAGCGCGGCCAAAGCCCCCAAAACCGCTATGAGGGAAGCGTGGCTGAAGTCTAAAGAAAAAACGGTCTCAGAATTAAAAGAAACTCCCTTTGCCGGACAAAATGAGGAATCCTCCAATACTCCGGCCAACAGCGCCGCGAATCAGACAGTCTCCGGTATGAAAACCGCAGCTCAAAAAAGCGCGGACCTTACCTATCGGGGCGGAAAGAAGCTGGCCCAGACTGCATCCAGGAAGGTTCGGGAAAAACGTGAGGCTTCCCGTGTGATCAAAGAAGCGAAAGACGCTGCGGGCCAGACTGGAAAAGCAGTCAAAGATACGGTTCCTAAAACACGGATAAAGAATACAGCAGCCAAAACCATCAAAGGGAAACCTCAAAAGACAGTGAAAACTGCCAGACGTTCCATTAAGGGAGTAAAACAAGGAGCAAAAAGCATTAAGACTGCTCGAAGATCGGCAAAAGCAGCCCAGGCCGCAGCAAGAACGGCTCAGAAAGCGGCGCAGGCGGCCAGGGCGGCAGCAAGAGCTGCGGTGGAAGGAGCGAAAGCCCTGGCCAAAGCTGCGGCGGCTGTTGTGAAAGCCACCATAGCGGTAGTGAAAAGCCTGATTGCGGCTATAGCCGCGGGAGGTTGGGTCGCGGTGGTTGTCATTCTGGCAATTTGCCTGATTGCGGCGATTCTTTACTCCTGCTATGGGATTTTTTTCTCCGGGGAAGATACCGGAACAGGGATCACCATGCAGGCGGCTGTGGCGGAGATCAATGAGGAATACGCAGAAAGGCTGGATCAGCTGAAGGAAGAAAACGGGCATGAAGTATTCCGGCTTTCCGGTTCCAGAGCGCCTTGGAAGGATGTGCTTGCAGTTTACGCGGTCAAGGTAAATACCGATTCAGAGAATCCCCAGGTGGTGGCCAATTTAACGGAAGAAAAGAAAGAACTTCTGCGGGGCGTTTTTTGGGATATGAATACAATCTCCCATCAGACCGGCAGAGAAACGATCACAGAGATCGTCGTCCAGACCGATGAAAAGGGAAACGTGGTGGAGAAAGAGCAGACGGTGGAGAAAACAGTACTGACGGTCAGCGTAACCCATAAGTCGGCGGAGGAAATGGCGGCGCGGTACTTTTTTAATCCAAGTCAAAAGGCTACCCTTACCGAACTTCTAGCCCCGGAATTCGATACCCTGTGGACTGGAGTCCTTTCCGGCATGATTTCCGATGGCAGCGATCTCGTGGCGGTGGCCCGTTCCCAGGTGGGAAACATCGGCGGAGAACTCTATTGGAGCTGGTATGGGTTTGAATCCCATGTGGAATGGTGCGCCTGTTTCGTTTCTTGGTGTGCCGATCAATGCGGCTATATTGACGCCGGCCTGCTCCCTAAGTTTGCGGCCTGCACCTCCCAGGGGGTTCCCTGGTTTCAGGAACGGGGACAATGGCAAGACAATACCTACACGCCGAATCCCGGTGACCTTATCTTTTTTAATTGGGACCAGGACGAATGGATCGACCATGTGGGAATCGTGGAAAAGGCGGAAAACGGCAGGGTTTATACCATCGAGGGCAACTCCGGTGACGCCTGCGAGCAGAACAGCTATCCTTTGGGAGATTCCCAGATTTATGGATATGGGATCTTAAATCTATATTAGGAGTAAAGTCGGCTAAGTCTAGAAACCGGTATTGCGGTGTCTTGAAAACAACGTCTTTTCATCTGATGACAAACTTGCTATGTTTTATAAAATAGGCAGGATAAGGAGGAATCACCGTGAAAGGACGAACATTATCGGAAAGAACAATAGAAAATTTCAAAGAATATCTGCACAGCTAAGAAAAAAGCGCCGCCACTATCGAAAAATACATTCGAGACGTTCGAATGTTTACGGCTTATACTTCCGGCACTGTGATTACACGGGAAAAGGTCATCGAATATAAGGCGTGGCTTCTCAAAAAGAATTACGCTGCCCGAAGCATCAATTCCATGCTGGCGTCACTGAACCACCTGTTTTCCTTTTTGGAATGGACAGACTGCAAGGTGAAGATGGTTAAACTCCAGCGGCAGATTTATTGTCCGGAGAACAAAGAACTGACCAGAGCAGAATACACAAGGCTTGTCAGTACAGCCAAGCGAATGGGAAACGAGAGATTGGAACTGCTTTTGCAGACCCTCTGCGGTACGGGAATTCGTGTTGGAGAACTGCCGTTCATTACTGTTGAGGCGGTCAAGCACTGTGAAGCGTCTGCGTATTGGAATAATCCTGTCCGCTTTGTAGGACTGCTGGCGTGGAGATAAAATGCATCATCTGGAATTGGTTCTCCACCTGTTCCCCAGAAGATAATCAACATTGTGATGATAGAAGCTTGCCAGTTGAACTAACACACTCAAGGATGGCTCGAATAAACCAATTCGTAGTTGGATAGCTATTGGGGGAGGATATTTATATTATATTAAAGAGTATCCTGTTTCTAATTTTGTTGGAGTTGAAAAGATTAATTATACCCTCCTTTATTATATAAAAAGAGTTTTTTTGAGTCGAAATTTATCTTGAAAAGAGTTATAATAATACACAAATACTAGCGATTTTTTATAAGTATTTAGTTGATTGTTTTCTTGTTTTGTATACCTTTTAAGATTGAAAGCATGCAATAAAAAGTGCAACATTTTGTGCTTTTTACAAAATGTTGCACTATTTACAGATTTCTAGGAAGGTATAAATTAAGAGAAGGTGATTACAAATGAAGTTACTTCACATCAAACCAAGACTAAATAGAACTTTAAACAGCATGAAATTTCGTCTAATTGAAGTATTTTGTTTGATCTCAGTCTTACCTTTTATTATCGTTAGTTTGATATCATATTATAATACGACTTCAATCATAGAAGAAAACACAAAACAATTAGCTGAGGTGAACCTAATTCAAACTTCCAAAAATGTGCATTCAAGTTTGTCGACTTATGAGGACCTTTTATTTCAAATGTACACAGATGATGATATTGTTAAATATATTGATAAACTAAATAATAACAGCGATAGAGCCATGGCAATTAATCAACTTCGAAAGAAATTGCAGGGTATAGCGAATGTTAAAAACTATATTCAATCTATAACTATTATAACAGAAAAAGGAGATATTGTGTTTTACGATAAAATAGCTCCGTATTCAGTGAGAACTTCTTGGTTAGATAATATAGGAATGACCCCTAAAATGTTATATAAATCAATATCTGAGACATTAGGCATAGAATACATAAGCACTAGATATGCATCTACTTTTTCTGCTAAGCCCTTTTATTTATTTCATTTAGGACATAGGATTGTCGATTATAAAAGCATAAAGAGAGAAATTGGTGTAATTATTCTTAGCATAGATGAAAGATTTTTAAATGATGCTTGTAACCAAAATATGTTTACTGATAAAAATGCTTATCATGGAACTTTAACTTTATTGTTGATGAAGAAGGAAGATTGGTAACGTTTCCGGATCAAGCAATGATTGATTCAATATACCTTCCAGATCCTAAATCGGTTGCAGATAATGATGAAAATTATAGGCAGTTAATTAAAAATAGCGGATTATTAGAAGGAAATTATATTCTAATTCAAAGCCAATATGATAAACTGCTGGGTTGGAATCTTATCAATGTATCAGATCAAGGTGCAATGATAAATCAAATTGAACAGCAAAGAAATTTAACTTTGCTTGTGATTTTTTATCCTTAATATTTCTGGTAGTTACTATTCTGATTTTTATAAACCGAATGACAGGATCTATAAAAAATGTTGTTAGGGCAATGAAAAAAGCTGGGCAAGGAAACCTTGAAGTTCGTGTGATAAAAAATAAAATATTACGACTGAAATAGAAATTATAACTGATCAATTCAACAGAATGATGGCACAAATGAATGATCTTATGATGCAAATTAAAGCGGCTTCAACGAAACAAAGAAACGCTGAAATTGCCGCTCTAGAGGCTCAGATTAATCCTCATTTTCTATATAATACCCTGGATACAATTAATTGGATGGCAATTGACTCCAATCAATATGAAATTAGTTATGCTATAGGAGCTTTAGCTCGTATTCTTCGTTATGGCATAGACAAAAGCAACAGCATTGTTACGTTAAAAAAAGAAATGGAATGGTTGAAACAATATATATTCCTTCAGCAGACACGGCTGGAAAATTCTTTTGATTGCAATATTTTAATTCCTCATGAACTTTTGGATTGCAAAATTCATAAGCTATTACTTCAGCCATTTGTAGAGAATTCCATTATACATGGTTTTGAGGGTGCAGACAAGCATCATGATTTAATGATAAAAGTGATAGAAGATCCTATAGAAACTTTAACAATTATTGTAAAGGATAATGGAAAAGGAATGAGTCCAGAAAAAATTAAAGAAATAAAATCAGGGGCCTTAGCCGGAACGGAGAATAAAAATCATATCGGAATGAATAATGCTATTGAAAGGCTGAAAATGTATTATGGTGATACGGGAAAATTCGATATTCAAAGTACAATTGGAGAGGGGACAACTGTAATCATTCAAATACCTAAATTAGTAGAGGGGGAAGAATAACATGAAGATTGTTATTATCGAAGACGAAATACGGATAAGAAAGGGCCTTGGTAATTTAATAAAAAAAATATCCCCCGATTACGAAATTGTTGGAGAGGCAGATAATGGAAAAGCAGGAATTCAAATAGTTTTACAACAAAACCCCGACCTAATTATTACGGACATCCAAATGCCGATAATGAATGGTTTAGAAATGCTAAGTTATTTTTATGAACGCCAAATCATGCCGAAAACAGTTATCTTAAGTGCTTACAGCGAATTTTCCTATGCTCAACAGGCTATAAAGTTTGGAGTGAAAGAATATTTAATTAAACCGATTATGATAGATGAATTGACCAATGTTTTAAAATCAGTTGAACAGCAGATAAAGGATAAGAAAGAGAATGAAACAATTCAAATCAGATCGCCCCAAGAAATCTTTGACCGAGTATTAAAGGATCAAATTGTAATCAATGATGATCTTGAGCAATATGCACTTAAAAATTTCTCTTTTAATATTCAGCAGGAATTTGCCCTACTACTTGTATATCCTAGTGACCCGATTTATGTGAAAAGCAGTGGAAGCATTTTAAATTGGCTGTCTGCTATTCGACAAGAGATCAATGAAAGCAGTCAAATGATAACCTATAAGCCTTTAAACAGCTATTTATTTATCATACCTGTAGAAAAAGAAAGAACTGTCATAGAAAAAATTTTAAGAAAAAATATTATCAATAGATTTCAAGTCAATAATGAAATTTGCTTTTATTTGAATTTTTTCAATGGGATTTCAGAACTGAAAGATTGTTTAGCAGAAATAAAAAAAAATATGGATTGGTATATTGCTTTTGAAAATGAAGCCTTAATTGTAATTCCTATGTTGAACAGCCTGCAAACATTTCCGTTGACCTATCCAGTAATAATCGAAGATCAGACAAAAGCAGCAATTTGTATGTCTAATCGCAAAAAGCTAGAAAACGGTCTAAAGGAATTTAAAAACTATTTTACACGGGGATATATTTACTGTCCTAAAGAAATAAAAGAATGCTATGTTCGATTCATTTGGGCTATTATCAGCGTAGCGAAAGGACTGGACATGGTTAATGAGTACTCGTTGAATCAGCAGAAAATATTAGAGAAAATAATGGGTGCTGTAAATAACAAAGAACTGCAGGATACTTTAAATATCATTTACTTAGTCTTTCCGCATGAGGAGATCGAAGAACAAAATATGAAATTAGTTATCAGGAGAACTAAAAGCTTAGCCCATGAATTTTATTCAAGAGGGATTACTTTAGAAGAGATTGCAGAAAAACTAAATGTTACTTCAGAATACTTGAGCGCACAGTTTCATAAAGAGGTGGGAGTATCCTTCAGTTCATATATGAAGGATTATCGTGTGCAGCAGGCTAAGAAGCTGTTATTAGGCACTAATTTAAAATTATATGAAATAGCCAATCAGGTGGGTTATAGTGATCCGAAGCATTTCAGTAAAGTGTTCCGCGAAATTACGGGAATGCTGCCTGGGGAATATAGAAAGCTGAATAAATAATGATGCGGAAAATTAGATTTACCCTCTTTTCTTAAAATAACTGAGTTTCAAAGTGTGGAGTGTTAGATTATAATAAATTTGCAAAAATATGAGAGAGACTTTTGTAAATAAGTCTCAAAATTAAAGGAGGAAATATCATGAAAGCGAAGAGAATACTGTCCGTGCTATTGGCGGCCATGCTCACAGCAGGTGCTATGGCGGGTTGCAGCAGCAATCAAAGTGGAGGAGAGTCCTCAGCAAGCCAAGGTGGTGACAGCAGTGTTCAGGAATCTGTGGCAGCTACAGAAAAAACAGATGTTGATCTTTGGTACTATTGGGAAACCGTTAAACACCAGGAAGCTCTGGACGACTTGATCACCAAGTATAATGATGGTCAGGAAAGTGTGACTGTAACCGCAAAATACGTACCGTTTGCAGACTTCAAAAAGCAACTGTCAATCGGAGCCTCTGCGGCGGAATTGCCGGATTTGGTTATTATCGACAGTCCAGACCATGCGGCATATGCCTCTATGGGGATTTTTGCAGATATTACTGGCAAATTTGACACCAGCAACTATTATCAAGGCCCGGTGGATTCCTGTACTATTGATGGAAAGCTGTATGGTGTACCAGCAGATGTTAACTGCTTAGGACTGTTTTACAACGTTGATATGCTCGAAGAAGCTAATTGCGAGGTGCCTACAACCTGGGATGAGCTGGCTGAGGTTAGCAAGGCACTGACAAAAGACAATGTAACAGGTTTTGCGTTCTGCAGTCTCCAAAATGAGGAGGGTACCTTTAATTTCTTACCGTGGTTCTGGTCTACCGGCATTGATACTTATGACATCAACTCTGAGGGGGGCGTGAAGGCTCTCACTTTCGTAAAGGATTTAGTAGACTCCGGCGCTATGAGCAAAGAGTGCATTAACTGGACACAGGGCGATGTTATGAATCAGTTTATTTCTGGTAACGTAGCAATGATGATCAACGGCCCGTGGCAGATTCCGACTATGAAAGCTGAGGCTCCCGATCTGAATTGGGATGTCGCCTTGATTCCGAAAGACAGTGAATATGCCTCCACTATCGGCGGAGAAAACTTTGCTGTCATCGCTGGTGGAAATGAAGATGAAGCTCTCGATTTCTTAGAGTACCTGACTGCAAAGGAGCAAATCGAATACTTAATGGTAGCAATGGGCAATATCTCTCCAGATAAGACCATTGCTGAGAACCAGTTCACTGATGATCCCGCCATGCAGAAGTTTGCAGAGCAGATGGAATATGCAAAGGCAAGAGGCCCGCACGAAAGCTGGCCTGAAATCTCCGATGCTATCTCTTTGGCGATGAACGAGACGATTACTGGAGCCAGTGCCCCAGCAGACGCTGCAGCCAAGGCTCAGGAAACAATCGACAGCGTTTTAAACAAGTAACATTGATTTTCTCCTCAAGTTTTATAAAGCTTTCAGTGCGCAGAGAGCCTCTGCGCACCGAAAACTCTTTTCCATATTTGTGGAAAACGATGAAATACAAAATGGAGGGAAGAAAGTGAAAAACCTTAAAAAAGGATTTACATCGTTAGCGTTAGCCTGTAGTATGCTGCTTGGCATAGCTGCACCTATGACATCAGTCTTGGCGGTAGATCCGCCGGAAGATGCGCCGCAGAACGCCGTATTGGTAGAGATGGAGTCAGCAGAAGGACTGCTCCTGGAGAATGGTGCGAGAACGGCGGAGGATAACAACCCATCTAACGGACAACATGTTGTGATTGATGATGGAAACGCAGATTCGTCTATCAGCTTTAACTTGACCGTTCCGGCAGCTGGTAATTACTCTTTTGATTTTTGTTACATAGCAGGAGATAACGGACAAGAAGGGAAAAATGATCCCCGCCAGATTAAATTTACGGTAAACGAAGCAGATCAGGGCGTTCAGGGGTTCGACTCAACACAGGTATGGACAATGTGGATGCACAAGACGGTGACGCTTCCGCTGAACGAGGGACAAAACACCATTAAGATTGCCAGCAACGGAACGACCGGAAACGGCATCTGCATCGACTATTTCTATTATTGGCCCACTCTTGAGACAAAAGAGATGGAGCAGGCAGATGGACTGTTCCTGGAGAACGGAGCAAGAACCGCGGGAGATCACAGCCCTTCTGGCGGACTGCATGTTGTGATTGATGATGGAAACGCAAATTCGTCTATCAGTTTTAACTTGACCGTTCCCGCGGACGGCTTTTATTCTTTTGATTTTCGTTATATCGCGGGAGATAGCGGACAAGCAGGGAAAAACGATCCCCGCCAGATTAAATTTACGGTAAATGGAATAGACCAGGATGTTCAGGCTTTGCCTCTGTAGTTTCCTGGGACGAGTGGATGCACAAGACGGTGACGCTTCCGCTGAACGAGGGACAAAACACCATTAAGATTGCCAGCAACGGAACGACCGGAAACGGCATCTGCATCGACAATTTTACCTATGGACTTTTCTCAGGGAAAGGTGCGTTGAAGGAAATCCGTTTTCAAAATCTTGAGAATGGCAGCTTGAAGAATTTGGCAGTAGACGAGGTAGCGGACGTTTCTATTGAGGAAGTCTACGACAGCGGGTTTATAAAAACTGTTACTTCCTCTGTGACCTATACATCGGCAGATGAAAGCATTGTAAAGGTGAGAAGCGATGGCAAGCTGATGGGTATGAAAGCGGGCAGCACGACGATTACCGCATCATATTCCGGTAGCACTGTTAGCGCACAGATTACCGTATATGCACCGGAGGTTCCCTTAAACGCTACAATTTATGAAGCGGAAAAGGCGAAAATGTCCAACGGATTGTCTATTAAAAATCACCATCCTGGATATACAGGCAATGGTTTTGTGGATGGGTATACCAACAATGATAACGGAAAATTGACTTTTACAGTTAACACGCAGACGGAAGGTGCATTTAAAATTGCTCTGCGTTATGCTTCCGGGAAGGTCGCTGGTTGGCCTGACGACAGAACCATGGTTTTACAGGTGAACGATGGTGCGGTTCGAAATGTAGTATTTCCAACGACTAATGATTGGGGCAGTTGGCTGTACTGTGTTGTAGAAGTGACGCTGCAGAAGGGCGAAAATACTATTACTATAGCAAACTATGCCGGGGATGGGACTCAGGACGGCATTAATATTGATCATCTGGCCTTATGGAAGGATATTGAAAATCCGGAACTGTCCAGTGTGTATTTTGAGAAAGAATCATATACCGTTGGCGCGGAGGGAGAAAGTATCTTACCGCAGGTAATGGGACTGTATACTGACGAAATAAGCAGAAACGTTACCGAACAGGCTACCTTTACGTCATCTGACGAAGCTGTGTTTACAGTAGAAGATAAAAGGATAGTAGGCAAGAAAGCTGGTCAAGCTGAACTGACGGCGACTATCGATGGATATACGGCAAGCGTTAATGTTAATGTTGGAATGATCGCTACCATAGATTTTGCCCAAGAGATCAAAGCCTATGATCCCAGCATGTTCGGCTATATCCTAACCCCCAACTATGATATTGCGACAGCCGTGTTACTCTGCTGGGACCGGTTATGAACCGTGATACTTTTCCTGCGCAGAATTTCCAGGCGATCAGCGATCTTGACGCGACCTATTATGCTTACGAGGATAGCGTCTTGCAGCGGGCCTATGAGGGATATATCAGAGCCACCGAAGATTTGGGAACAGAATTTTATCTGCTGGCAGGCCATCTTCCCTCTTGGACAACAGGAGGCGCTCCCCATCATGGTGCACCTACCAATTTGGCTTGGTTTAAACAGTATATTAAAGATGCGCTGCAGTATTTCAAAGATAGAGATGCGGATTTCATGTTTGCAGATTTAATCAATGAAAACTGGACAGGCGGTAGAGACACTTATGTTGCTTTATGGGAGGCCTTAAGAGAGGTTTATCCGGAAGAGATTCCGGCGGTAGGACCTGGAGAAATTGAATTTACTGATCAACCCGATTTGATGATCCCCTATCTGAGCGACCAGGAAATTACCTTGGAAGGACCCTCCTGGCATGGCTATTGGGTTATCAGCATACCATTCCCCTTAGCGTAATGGAAAGCTGGTACGAACAGGTTACCACATTGCAGGAACAATATCCGGAGACTAACGGACAATATATCATATTTGAAGAAAACAATACAAACGTCGATGATCAATCCATTTGGGCACGTGATATGATTAATACGATTCGCTCAGGGATTACTCATACTGTAAAAGGATGCTACGATTGGGATGGCTGGAATGGTATGAGTAATATTTTGATGGCGGATAAGTCACGACAGAATACCGGCTATCGCACAGAGCAGTGGTGGGTATATTATGCCTATTCGCTGATCGAGTCTGGTATGCAGGTAGAAGCTCTACTGCAGACGAAGAGAACGGCTATACTGCCGTAGGCTATAAGGGAGAGGATAAGTCCAGCGTTATGCTGACCACACCCTTTGTAGACGGAGACTATACTCCTATTATTCATCTGAAGAATCAGCTATGCAGGAAAAGACGTAGTCGTTGAAGCCTATAAGATTGTGGAAAATAGTTCTAAGGCTCCTGATGCCAGTGAAGAGAGAGACGGACTTCAGTATCAAAAATCTTTTGACTTTAGCAATTCCGCAGAGGACCTGAGCATTACCTTAGAGGGATTAAAGGAGAACGAAACTTGGTATCTGATTATCAAAGAAAAAGAATCGGCACCGAGTTTTGTCCATCCTCTAACGCCAGATGACGGCGAAGCGGCCAGCAGGATACCAACTTTGACTTGGTCTAAGGCTCAGGGAGCTGACAAATATAGAGTAATCGTGTCAGAGTCAGAAGATCTGTCCAATCCGATAGTTGATACAGTGGTGGAGGATACCCGATACGCCATTTCAGAACAGCTGGAAGAAAATGCAAAATATTACTGGACAGTCATTGCACAAAACCAATATGGTACAACCAGCGTGATTCACGACGTCAAGTATTCTTTTATCACGAATGATCCTGGCGTACCCGGTCAGTTTGGTCCATATCTTCCTTCCATGTATGCGCCAAACGAATCAGAGAATTTGGAGTTTAAGTGGTCCACTGCCTACAATGCAGACTCCTACAGATTAGTAGTATCTAAAAATGCGGATCTTTCTGATCCGGTGATTAACCAAGGTGGAATCACAAATGTCCGGGATACTGCTCAGTTTGGGCCTGGAACACAAGCATTTTACACACCTGCTACCTCATTAGAATACGATACTACCTACTACTGGATGGTATATGCCTCTAATGAAAGCGGTGAACGCCCAATGAATGGTCCAGTGCATGTATTTACAACAAAGGCTGCAGGCGATGCGCCCACTGCTTTTGCTCTGGAAGGACCTGACAATCAAGCGCAAGATGTGGACACCCGTGTAGTTTTGGATTGGGAAGAATCCAAAAATGCATTCTTCTATGACTTGAGAGTGTCTGAAAATCCGGATATGTCTAATCCTGTATTGGTAAGAGACCGTATGATCTATAACCGCTATACTATGGAGCCGAATCTTTTGAAGCCGGATACCACCTACTATTGGACTGTTACTGCGTATACCAAAGATTTGCAGCACTCTACGCAGACAACAAGCGGAGTAAAATCGTTCACGACAGAAGCAGTACCAAGCTCACCGCTGCTTTATGCTCAGCATGTAGATGGGAACGACGTCACCCTGTGGTTCCAGAAGTCGGATACAGCAGCGTCTTACAAGATCGTATACGGAACACAGTCTGGAAACTACACAGAGACAGTTGAAAATGTAACAGACAGCCCCTGTGTAATTGAAGATTTGGATAAGGGAACCTACTATTTTGCTGTGGTAGCGCAGAATGGCGCAGGAGACAGCCGGATCTGGAACGAAAGAGAAGTATCGGTAGAACAGAATCTGGACGAGACAACGAAGCTGAAGAAGGATTTGGCGGCGTTGATTGCGGAGGCAAAAGGTATAGACGAAGAAGACATAGCGGATGGATATGAAGAACTGCAGAGTGCTATTTCAGAAGCGGAAGCAGTATACGATGATCCGAATGCTCAATTGTCTGCTGTGCAAGAACAGCTTGAGAAACTGCAAGATGCAATCGATAATCTACAGTGGAGCGCACCCGTAACTACAACGTTAGAACGCATAGAAGTGACAACTCCAAACAAGACAGAATACCAGATTGGAGATAAGCTGAACACAGACGGCCTGACAGTAACGGCTTATTACAGTGACGGAAGCAGCAAGCTTGTAACGGATTATGTGGTAACAGGCTTTGATTCCTCTAAAGCAGGTCAGGTGACAGTAACTGTTGAGTATACAGAAGGAACCATAACAAAGGCTGATACCTTCACAGTTACAGTAAAAGATCCTGGAACCAGCAGCGATCCCGGAACCAGCAGCGATCCCGGAACCAGCAGCGATCCCGGAACCAGCAGCGATCCCGGAACCAGCAGCGATCCTGGAACCAGCAGCGATCCTGGAACCAGTAGCGATCCTGGAACCAGTAGCAATCCTGGAACCAGTAGCAATCCTGGAACCAGTAGCGATCCTGGAGTGAGCAGCAGTACTCAAAATGGGAATACTGTTCAAACCGGTGACGGTATGGCATTGCCTATGTTTGTAATTGTAATTTTAGCTTTGGTCAGCGCGGGAACTGCAGTTGTCTTAGGGAAAAAACGTAAACTTGGCTAAAAAACATATTATTTGAAATTTTCTTAACCTCCTGAAAGGCCCCCTTGCCGCTTCTTTGACAAGGGGGCCTTGATATATAAAATTATGAAATGATAACAATACAAATTAAAATAGTATAAAAAAAATAGACGATTTTTATTTATATAATTAAATTCACCCTCTTTTCTTAAAATAACTGAGTACCTTATAAAATCAACCAAAGTTATAATAAAGACATGAAAAATAATTAGTCAAGGGGGAAACGATTTGGGAATATTACTTGGTTTTACTGCTAAAGACACACAAGATTTAAATTCGCCTAATTTATAGGCGGAAGAAAGAGAGGAAAAAATGAAGCGCGTCAAAAAGTTTTTCCGGTATGACAACATAGGCTACTTCTTTGTTTTGCCGGCCGTGATCTATATGCTTATTTTTGTGGGATATCCCATTATCAGCAACTTTATTTTAAGCTTCCAGGATGTTACGGTAAAAACCCTGAGCAGTCCCGACAAGCCCTTTGCTGGAATCGAAAACTATCAGACCCTATTCCAGGATGAGATTTTGCGGACTTCCATTATCAACACCCTGCTGTTTACGGTACTGTGCCTGGTATTCCAGTTTATAATCGGTTTTCTGCTGGCTTTGTTCTTTAACCGCAGATTTTCCTTCGCCAAGCCGGTCCGGGGGCTGCTGATGATGCCATGGATGATCCCGATCACGGTAACCGCTCTGATCTTTAAGTTTATGTTCAGCTCCAACGTGGGGATCATCAACCAGGCTCTGATGGGAATCGGCTTAATCAGTACACCTATCGATTGGCTGATTCAGCCAGCAACGGCAATGATCGCTTGATCATTGCTAATGTATGGATCGGAATTCCTTTCAATATGATTCTGATTTCCACAGGCTTGACCACTATTCCCACAGAGCTTTACGAGAGCGCGGGTATTGACGGCGCCAATAAGCTTCAGACCTTCTGGAAGATCACGGTGCCCATGTTGAAGCCTACCATTGGCTCGGTGCTGATTCTAGGATTTATCTACACCTTTAAGGTTTTCGATCTGGTTTTCGTAATGACCGGAGGCGGGCCAGTCAACTCCACCCAAATGCTGTCTACCTATTCTTATAAGCTATCCTTTAATATGTTCCAATACAGCGAGGGAGCGGCCACGGCGAATGTGCTGTTCGTAATTTTGTTTATCGTCAGCCTGATCTATCTCAAATTTGCCTATTCAGAGGAGGATTTATAATGAACGCGGAAAAAAAGCTGAAAGGGAAGGGCAACGCGCTGTTCTGCGTTCTATCCCTGGTCCTGCTGGTAGTTTTGCTTTTTCCTCTCTATTGGATTTTGGTGACCTCCTTAAAAACGGAGCAGGAAATCTTCCAGATTCCTCCCACGCTGTTCCCCAGCGTGCTGAATACGGATTCCTACGCGGCGCAGCTTCAAAGCGGCGATTTCAATATGTTTCAGTCCTTTGGCAACAGCATGATCATTGCACTGAGCTGTACGGCGATCGCGGTCATTCTTTCCGTACCGGCCTCCTACGGCCTGGCCCGGTTCCGCTTTAGGGGAAAGAAGGTATGCATCTTGAGCTTTTTGATCACCCAGATGCTTCCTGTATCCGTAATTTTGACCCCGATGTTTATCATCTTTAAAAACATGTCGTTATTAAATACATATTTCTCGGCTATTCTGGCGGACGCGACGATCGGAATTCCCTTTTCCGTCCTGATTTTGAAGAACTATTTCGGCTCCATTCCGAAGGAGCTGGAGGATGCGGCGAGCATCGACGGCTGTAACCGGTTCAGCGCATTTTTGAGAATCTTTGTCCCGATCGCCTTGCCGGGCGTGGTGGTATGCGCCATTTTCTCTTTCCTGTACGCCTGGGGCGACCTGGCTTACGGCATGACCTTTATTCAGGACCAGGTCAACCGTCCCATTACCGCGGGAATCTTTAACTTTATGGGACAGTATGGCACTAAGTGGAGCTATCTGACGGCGTTCGCGGTTGTTACCATTATCCCGGTAGCGTTAATTTTCATCTTTATGCAGAAATATATTATCAGCGGCCTGACAGCCGGCGCGGTCAAGGGGTAAGGCCGGGAAAGAGCAGTGCCGAAGGAGAACGGGAATTTTTTGAAAAGCCTGTAAAGGAGGCTTTTCAATTTCAGCAGGCGGAAGCACGATAAAAATCAAAAAGCAAGGAGGCAGAAAGGATGTCGGTATTTCAGCAGGAGGGAAACCGGTTAAAGTATCACTACGACGCGGAGGAGCTGTGGCTGGAGCCATGGGGAGCGAACAGCCTTCGGGTGCGGGCTACAAAGGAAGCGGAAATGCCAAAGGAAAGCTGGGCGCTTCTGGAGGCTCCGGAATGCGGCGCGGAAATTGAGATTACAGAAGACGGAGCCAGGATAAAAAACGGGAAAATCCGTGCGGAGGTGAGCAAGTACGGGAAGATCACCTTCTACAATCAAAAGGGTAAGCTCTTATTGGAGGAATACTCCAGGACAAGAAAGGATTTGTTTGCCAAAACATGCAGCGCCCTGGAAGTGGAGCCCCGGGAGTTCAAGCCGATTTTAGGCGGGGATTACCGTTTAACCGTGCGGTTTGAGGCGGGGGATAAAAATGAGAAGATTTATGGCATGGGCCAATACCAGCAGGAGCTTTTAAATCTGAAGGGAGCGGATCTGGAGCTTGCCCACCGAAATTCCCAGGCCAGCGTTCCCTTCGCCCTGTCTTCGCTGGGATACGGCTTTTTGTGGAACAACCCGGCGGTGGGGCGGTGTGTATTTGGAGCGAACATCACCAGCTGGGAGGCAGAGTCCACTAAGGGCATGGATTACTGGATCACAGCCGGAGATACGCCGGCGGAGATCGAGGAGGCGTATGCCGGCGCTACCGGAAGGGTGCCGATGATGCCGGAGTACGCCATGGGCTTTTGGCAGTGCAAGCTCCGGTACCAGACCCAGGAGGAGCTGCTGCAGGTAGCGCGGGAGTACAAGCGGCTGGGCCTGCCGATCTCAGTGATCGTGGTGGACTTTTTCCACTGGCCGAAACAGGGAGAATGGAGGTTTGACCCCACGTATTGGCCGGACCCGGATGGGATGATCCGGGAGCTGAAGGAAATGGGGATCGAGCTGATGGTGTCTATTTGGCCGACAGTGGATAGAGCCAGCGAAAATTATGAGGAAATGCTGGAGAAGGGGTATCTGATCCGCACAGACAGGGGCTTCCGCGTCGGGCTGGATTTTGAGGGCCCCACGATTCATTATGACGCGACAAATCCGGGAGCGCGAAAGTATTTGTGGGAAAAGGCGAAGAAGAATTATTTTGATAAAGGGGTAAAAATCTTCTGGCTGGACGAAGCGGAGCCGGAATATACGGTATATGATTTTGACAATTACCGGTATTATTTAGGGCCGAACGTGCAGATCGGAAACCTATATCCGGTGTACTATGCAAGGACCTTTTATGAAGGCCAGGAGGCGGCGGGGCAGGAAAATATTATCAACCTGCTGCGGTGCGCCTGGGCGGGATCGCAGAAATACGGCGCGCTGGTGTGGAGCGGAGATATTCATTCCAGCTTTGATTCCTTAAGGAACCAGTTCGCGGCGGGGCTGAATATGGGCTTGGCGGGGATTCCCTGGTGGACCACGGATATCGGGGGGTTCCACGGAGGAGATCCCAAGGATCCGGATTTCCGGGAGCTGCTGGTGAGATGGTTTGAGTATGGAACCTTCTGTCCGGTGATGCGCCTGCACGGGGACCGGGAGCCGAGGCAGCCGCAGGTGGGAACCACAGGAGGAGCGACCTGCCGGTCCGGCGCGGAGAACGAGGTATGGAGCTTTGGGAAGGAAGCGTTTGAGATCTGTAAAAAATATCTGAACCTGAGGGAACGGATGAAACCGTATATCGCCAGGCTGATGAAGGAGGCCCATGAAAAGGGGACGCCGGTGATGCGGCCGTTATTCTACGATTTCCCGGAGGATCCCCGCAGCTGGGACCAGGAGGACGAGTACCTGTTTGGGCCGGACGTGCTGGTGGCGCCGGTGATGTACGCGAAAACGGAGAGCAGAGAGGTGTATCTGCCCGGCGGGGAAGCCTGGGTTAACTTCTGGAC